>Ga0207416_1000249_pt1 | contig 99092 bp, 107 predicted proteins | sample PaiPotPPM11metaG_FD_184107 | JGI IMG/M metagenome (GOLD analysis project Ga0207416, IMG submission 184107) | Iron sulfur acid spring bacterial and archeal communities from Banff, Canada, to study Microbial Dark Matter (Phase II) - Paint Pots PPM... ... | reverse complement strand
TCTTCTGTCGTCCGTCGTCTGTCGTCCGTCGTCTGTCGTCCGTCGTCTGTCGTCCGTCGTCTGTCGTCCGTCGTCTGTCGTCCGTCGTCCAATCTCCGGCATCCGAATCTGAAGGAACAAACTAATGGCTGCTAAAGACGTAAGATTTTCCACCGAGGCACGCGACCGCATGCTGCACGGCGTGGAAGTGCTCGCCAACACGGTGAAGGTGACGCTCGGCCCCAAGGGCCGCAACGTCGTGCTCGATAAATCGTTCGGCGCACCCCGCATCACCAAGGACGGCGTCACCGTCGCCAAGGAGATCGAGCTTGAAGACAAGTTCGAGAACATGGGCGCGCAGATGGTGCGCGAGGTGGCGCAGAAGACCAACGACCAGGCCGGCGACGGCACCACGACCGCGACCGTGCTCGCCGCCGCTATCGTGAAGGAAGGCGTCAAGTCGGTCGCTGCCGGCATGAATCCGATGGACCTCAAGCGTGGCATCGACCTCGCTGTGACGGCCGTCGTCGCCGACATTAAGAAGCGCGCCAAGAAGGTCGGCTCATCCGCCGAGGTCGCGCAAGTCGGCACCATCTCCTCCAACGGCGACGCGACGATCGGCAAGATGATCGCGGAAGCGATGCAGAAAGTCGGCAACGAGGGCGTGATCACGGTCGAGGAAGCGAAGTCCCTCGAGACCGACGTCGAGATCGTCGAGGGCATGCAGTTCGATCGCGGCTATCTGTCGCCCTACTTCATCACCAACGCTGAGAAGATGATCGCCGAGCTGGAAGACGCCTACGTGCTCTTGCACGAGAAGAAGCTTTCGCAGCTGCAGGCGATGCTGCCCGTGCTCGAAGCGGTGGTGCAGTCGGGCAAGCCGCTGCTCATCGTCGCCGAGGACATCGAGGGCGAGGCTTTGGCGACGCTTGTGGTCAACAAGCTGCGCGGCGGCCTGAAAGTCGCCGCCGTGAAGGCGCCCGGCTTCGGCGATCGCCGCAAGGCAATGCTCGAAGACATCGCCGTCCTCACCGGCGGCCAGCTCATCGCCGAGGATCTCGGCATCAAGCTTGAGAGCGTGACACCGGCCATGCTCGGCCGCGCCAAGAAGGTGGTGATCGAGAAGGAGAAGACCACCATCGTCGACGGCGCCGGCAAGAAGAAGGACATCGAGGCGCGCGTCGGCCAGATCAAGCAGCAGATCGAGGAGACCACCTCCGACTACGACCGCGAGAAGCTGCAGGAGCGGCTGGCCAAGCTCGCCGGCGGCGTGGCGGTGATCCGCGTCGGCGGCGCCACCGAGATCGAAGTCAAGGAGAAGAAGGACCGCGTCGAGGATGCGCTCAACGCCACCCGCGCCGCGGTCGAGGAAGGCGTCGTGCCGGGCGGCGGCGTGGCGCTCCTTCGCGCCAAGAAGGCGATCGGCAAGCTGCACAACGACAATGCCGACGTGCAGGCCGGCATCAACATCGTGTTCAAGGCGCTGGAGCAGCCGCTCCGCCAGATCGCGGAAAATTCCGGCGTCGAAGGCTCGATCGTGGTCAACAAGATTCTCGAGAACAAGTCGGAGACGTTCGGCTTCGACGCGCAGACCGAGGAATATGTGGACATGGTCGAGAAGGGCATCGTCGACCCGGCCAAGGTGGTGCGCGCGGCGCTGCAAGACGCAGCCTCAGTCGCCGGCCTTCTGGTCACGACCGAAGCCATGATCGCCGAACTGCCCAAGGACAAACCGGCCATGCCGGCCATGCCCGGCGGCGGCATGGGCGGGATGGATTATTGAGCCCAACAACTCGAACGCAAAGTGCAAAGGGCGCAGCCAAGGCTGCGCCCTTTTTGTTAGCCCGTACCGTAGTGCGCAATAGGCTTCGTAATTGCGCCCTAGGGGCTCCTTCATTCATTCGGTACGGTAAGGCGTTAATCCGTCTCGCGCGACGCCGCGACGACACTGTCCGCGGCCGGGACGTTGCACAGGGTCAGCCGGTTCTGCAGCCTTTCCGCTTCCTCCTCCATCCCGATCCAGCGCCGTTTGCGGATCATTTTGACGAGTTCGTTCGATGCTCCTTGCTCCGCCAAGCTGTCAGGAGGCTTTTGTTGTTCGTGCCGCATTTCCATGGTTGTTTTCCCATTTGTTTTTTATAAGCCGTTTTCGATGAGCCATGGGGCATCCCCCAGGCTGTATCTTTCTCACCCAAGCAGAGACCGGACATTGCACTGCGCTAGCCATGACTTGTTCGCTCGCTTTGGCAATACGCTGCTGTTGCGCCGCAACATGACGCGACTGGGGACCAAACATCGAATACTCCAGATACCGATCGCCGCTGAGCGACCCGTTTCATGCGGATACGCCGGCGAAATGCGTCCACCTGGGACCGACGGAGCGGTCAAGAGGCTTTCTTGAAGACCTGGTTGGCACCACGCGCGAACGGCTCGGCACTTTCGCCGGCCATCTTCTGTCCGAGCGCTGTCAGCTCCTTGGACTGTTCACTCAGCATTTCGAACTGCTTGCGGGCGTGCGCCGTCCACAACCCGGCAAAATCGGACGGTGACTTGGCGGTCGCGATCTGGTGAGCAAATTCGAAAATTGCCTCGACGTTAGCCCGAGCTGCGTCGATCATCTTGACGTTAAAGTCACGGATATTTTCGACCGCGGCCGAATAGCTTTGTTCGACGGCCGCTTTGCCTTTCTCAAGGCTCTCGTTGGCCAACGCCGCGCTCTTGTCGGCAAACTTTCTGCTCTGTTCGTGTTCGCTTAAGGGGCTCATCGTGTTTTTCCTTTGAGTTGCTTTGTGAATATTTTCAGTACACGTGCAACCTTGGTCGCGCACGCGTCCGATCCGCGGGCGCCGTCGGCGCCCGCAATGCAAGCCAAGATCGCTTTTCAAATCAGAATTGCGCCAGCCGATGGCACCAGCGCTGCCGGTGGGTGAACGGAGACTGCGGCATGTCGCCGTTTCGTGGGCAGTTCTCGGGCAAGCCACTGCTCGCCTATTTTTACTATGTGTCGACGCTGAGATCAAAGCACAATGGCGCGTCGAGATTTTATTTCGCGCTTGAGGGTGGTGGTGTTCGTCGTTGGGGGTGGGCTGGAGCAAGAGCATGATCGCCGAAACCCCGAAGGACAAGCCGGCGATGCCGGCCATGCCCGGCGGCGGCATGGGCGGGATGGATTATTGATCCGATACGCAAATCAGACGACAAAGGGCGCGGTGCGAGCCGCGCCCTTTTTGTTGTAGGCCGGGTGGAACGGAACGAATTCCAGATGATCCGGGCTGCATATTGTCGCCGCAGGCGCGACCAAATCTCTTAACAGTCGCCCTTACTTCTGTTACGAATCAGGACATCTCGCTCGTCGAGACGTGTTCTCGAGGCACACCTGAACAAGGAGCGAGTGCGGTTTCCGCGGGCGGATTTGCACTCCGCTCCCGGGCGGCTTCGGGAAAACGCCCGGCCGGCATGACGACCGGCCTGCGACTTTGTCGCTGGACTGGGACAGGCGGGGGCGGATAACGCCCGCTCATAAGCCGCGTCCCAGGAAGCGCGTTCTGGAGCTGAGCGGTGGCGTTGGTTCGCTGCCGCAAGTTGCCGCGGCGGAGCGCCGATAGACGAGCGCGCCCCGGAAAGCGGATCGGCTTGCGTTAAGTCGCGCAGGCCTGTCCGCGGCGCGCGCCGCGCCCCCGGCGCCGGCAGGTGGATGAGAGTCAATTCGTCATCAGGCGAAAGCGGAGCGTGGCGGCGCCGAGCAAATCGATTTCGTCGCCCTGGCGGCGCCAGCCGGTCACCTGCGCGAGTTGCGCCAACAGATCGGCGTCGCGGCTGATCTGGTCGGCGGTGCATTGCGACGGCAGCGCCGTTGTCGGCACGATACTGATCGTGGCGTCGGCGACGTTGGCCGAACCGCGCACGCTTGCGCACCACAGATAGAGCGAGGCCGAGCCGTTCTCCTCGATCTCGATCATCGGCACGCGCTTGGAGCCGGGCACCGGCGCGGCGTCGAGCACAAGCGCGCTGCCGAACGGAAACGCGCTTTCGCTTGCGGTGGCCGGCAACAGCGAGCCGGCGAGAAAGGCGAATACCAAGCAGCAGGCGCAGCGCCGGCGCAACGGAAGCATCGTCGCCTCTCACTGGAAGCTAGCAGACGGGGGAATGGCGAGCAGCGATAACGAGCGGCGAATGGCCAATAGCGAGGGACGAATGGAAAAGCTAGTCCATCCCCCCTCGCCGCTCGCTATTGCCCCATTCGCTACCCGCTATTTCGCCATTCGCCATTTTTATGCGCTACCTCGCCGCCGGCAACGCCGCCATGCCGGGGAAGAACAAGTAGCAGGCGATGCCGATCAGGACCAGATAGGCAAGCAGCACCAGCGTCCAGCCGAAATTGTGGCGGATCACCTCGCCTTCGTTGCGGACGAACTCGCTGGTCGACACGCCGACGCTCGCGGTTTGCGGCGCGATCGGCTTGCCGATCTCGGCGCCGACCGAATTGAGCGTCGGCAACAGCATCAGCGGGAAGCCGAGCACTTGCCCGACCAGCGCCTGGAATTTTCCGAACATGGCGTTGGTTGAGGTGTTGCTGCCCGACAGCGCCACGCCGATGAAGCCCAGGATCGGCGCCACGACGATGAAGTATGGCCCGATCTCGGCGAAGGCTTTGGCGAGCGAGCCGGCCATACCCGAGAAGTTGAAGACATAAGCGAGGCCGAAGATGAACACGCCGACCAAGCAGGCGCCCCACATTTGCGACCAGGTCTTGCTCCAGATCTGGGCGAGTTGCTCGCCGTTGATGCGCAGCAGCAACGCCACCACGATCCACGACGCCAGGATCGCGCTGCCGCCGACGAAGGGCGTCCAGTTGAAGATGGCGGCGATGGTTCCGCCCGGCGTCAGCGTGGTGGCGGCGGTGACCTGGAGGTGGAGCACAATGATTGCCGGCAGCTTCGACCAGGGGCCGGTCCAGGCGACGACGAGCAGGATCAGCACGATGATCGGCAACCAGCCCTGGAACACCTCACCAGGCGCAAGCCCATGACCTTCGGCCTGCGCTTCCTGCGCCGCCGTCACCGGAACGCCGCCATAGCCGAGCGTGCGCGCCGGGTGCCAAAATTTGAGCAGAATCAGGAGGCAGAAGAAACAAACGATCGCGCCGATCACGTCGGGCAGATACGGCCCGAGAAACACCGAGGTCGGCAATTGTCCGGCGATGTAGCCGAGCGAGCCGACCACCGCGAGCGGCCAGGCTTCTTTCATGCCCTGCCTGCCGCTGACCAGGTAAAGCAGGATCCACGGCGGCAGCAGCGCGAGGATTGCCACGATCTTGCCGACCGAGCCGGCGAGCGCAAGGAGCGGCATGCCGGTAACGGCGGCGAGCGCGATGATCGGCGCGCCGAGCGCGCCGTACGACACCGGCGCGTTGTTGGCGATGGCGGCGACGCGGATTGCGTCCAGGGCCGGAATGCCGAGCGTGATCAGGATAGGCGCAACGAAGGCCCACGGGTAGCCGAAGCCGACGAGCCCTTCGAGCAGCGCGCCGAAGGCCCAGGCGAACAGGATGGTTTGCACGCGCACATCGCGCGTTCCCTGCTGAATGAGCCATCGCCGCAGCTTGTCGAAGGCCCCGGTCGTGACCATCGTGTTGAAGAGCATGACTCCCCAAAACACGATCCAATCGACGTTCCATACGCCGGTGGCGGAGCCGTAAATGTAAGCGCGCACCCCGTCGCCGAACGGCATGCCCCAGACCCACAGTCCGAGCAGGAAGGTGACGATCGAGCCGATCAGCACGGCGAGCCAGGCCGACATGCGGAAGCCCGCGAGCAGGACGAGCAACAGGACGACCGGAATGAGCGCGACCACCCAGGTCCAGAACAGGTTACCGGTCGGATTGAGAATTTGCGTGAACATGGACAGTCCCTCCCAAAAGCCGCTGAGCGGCTTTTCTTGGCGGCGCTGCAATGCCGGAGGGCTCGGGCGAAGGTTCGCCCTCGCCGCTGACACGAAGATTGCATTTTTTTCGTGCCGCCTGCCTGCAGAATAAGCGAAGCCGGCCGCTGGCGCCACAGCAGAATGCGCCAAGCGATACAACCGGTGGAGATATCAGTGGAGAATTGCCGAGCGCGCACCGGCCAAGTCGTCCGGCCGACTGCACAACGCACAAATGCAACGGGCGGCAGCGTCGTCGCTGCCGCCCGGAAATCTACGCGATTGTCGATCTATCTATTTCAGGTTCGAGTTGAAGTCGATCGCAGCCGAGAGCTTGGCGATGAAGGCCGCGCTGCACCAATTGGAGCCCGGTCCACCCGGGTTGATTGCAGTGCTGTAGACACCGGACGCGGTTTGATCGCTGGTGAATGCGTTGCAATCGCCCTTGTTGAGGTTGGTATCGTAATAGCGAAGGTCGAGAGTAAGGACTTTGTAGGTCCAGCCGACACCAATATCCCAGGTGGCATAGCTCTTATAAGGAATCCCATTCGGGAAACCGGCAACCGCATAGAAGCTGTCGCTGGTACCCAGCGCCCAATAGCCGAGGTCGGCCGACACGTAGCCACCGAGGCCGCTGCTCGCGGGAAACCACGAGCTCGGAGCCGTCAAGGTGAGGTTGCCGGTTGTGAACCAGCCGTCGGCACCCGAATTGACGACTGACGGTGAGTACCATTCCTGCAATCCCCAGGACACGTTATCGTTCAACGTATAAGTGCCCTTGGCGTAGAACTCGTAGAAGCTCTCATCGGCCTTTACCACGTTGCCGTTCGGAAGGGATGGCAAGCAACCAGCGACGGCCGAGTTATAGCATTGGCCGCCCGGATACCAGTAATACCAGACGCCAAAATCGGTGGCCAATTTGCCGAAGGTCGGGCGAATGCCGCCGTAGCCGTCGATCTCAGCGGCCGCGCGGTTGGGGAAGTCGATGCTCTCGCCGGAGATTCCGGCATAACCTTGCAGGTTGGGATTCCAGTTGTAGCGCCACTCGAAACCGCCCTGGGTCGAGGGCTGGTGGTCCGACTGGGTGATGCCGCGGAAATTGTAGTCGTTCATCAGCGCGGCGGTGACGACCACATCCCACGCCGAAGGCGGCGGTGCAGCCGGCGGCGGAGCCTTGACCGGCATATCGGCGGCGAAGGCGGAAGAAGCGGCCAGACTGGCCGCCGCAAGCAACGAATAAGCAACTCGCGTCATATTTTGCCCCTTGTCCCCTGCCTGTACACGGACGACGATTATCGCGAGGACCGGGTACAGAGCCAAATGCCGCAATGCGGAAGGTGCGGCGAATAGGCATTGATTTTCGATAGCAATTCTCAATCAGCCAAGACCAATTCTAGCGCAATTGCTGATTTTTTATGCGATTTTGCGGTATTTTAACGGATTCTTAGTCTGTGTGGCGCCCGGGATACACATCGCAAAACTATGAGCTTACCACCATCTGCGTTATCCGCCATATTCACGAGAAACAAGCGGGAGAGCGGATCATGCAAGCCATCGTTGACGGCCAAGTTGTCGCCCAGAGCAACGACATCGTCGAATGCCAGGGCTATCAATATTTTCCGCGCGCGGCGGTGCGCATGGACTTAATGGAAAAGGCGAAAAAGACCGCGGACGACCGCGCCTGTCCGCACGGCGTGCAGTTCTACGACGTCGTCGTTACCGGCAAGCGCCACGCCCGCGCCGCCTGGTCCTATGAAGCGCCGCAGCCAAAGATGCGCCAAGTCGCCGACCGGTTCGGCTTTTGGCAGGACGTCGAAGTGAAGTAGTCACGTGGCCCGGATTGAGCGCCAGCGAAATCCGGGAACGATAGAGAGGCTCGAAGTCTGCTCCCGGGTTTCGCTTATCGCTCAACCCCGGCTACTTAGTTACGCCGCCGCCTTCTTGCGATTGGCCTCGAGCCGCGCGTCGACCAAAGCCACCTGCGCGTCGATCGCCGGATGGCTCAATCCCTTCTGCTTGGCGATGAGCTGGACGAGCTTGTCGGCGCGCTCGATGTTGGGCGCGCCGTTCTGCAGCGCGCGCGCGGCCGAAGCCGGCCGGGTCAGCGACTGCGCGGCGGCGGCGTATTTCTCGAACGGCACGAGGTCTTCCGGCTTGGCGCCGAGTTTCACGCACAGATCGAACACGAAATTATAGACAGACCGTGACGTCTCGATATCGCTGTGCACCGCCTCCTGCGCCGTGCGCATCCCGTCCTTGGTAACGCAGCGATAATTTCCGGCGAGCAGCATCGCCCATTTGGCGAGCGGCACAAAGATCGAATCGTGCACGCGCAAGTGCACCGGCAGCTCGATCTTGCCCTCGGGCGCGTCATAGCGCACCGCATCGATTTCCCGCTCCAGCTGGCGCAGGATCGCGGTCGACTTGTCGCTGTCGAACCGCGCCACCTTGAAGTTGGTCGGCAGCGTGACGAGCAGCACGTTGACCTTCTCCTCCGGCGGCCGGATCGCTTGCGGGTCCGGGCTGCACAGCGTGATCGATCCCGGATCGAAATTGTCCCAGACGCTGGGATCGGTGTAAGCCGGCTTGAGCGCGTCGTAATTCAGCCCTGGGATGCGCTTCACATAGGGCAGCGGCGGCATGTTCATGATCGACATGCACGGCACCCGCGATCGGGCGACGGCATCGAGCAGTTCGCGCACGCCGGGCGAGCGGTATTGCGGCTCCTGCATCGCGAGCCCGATCAAGTCGTAATCCTTGGGGTTCACGCCACCGGCACCGCCGGCCGTCACCTTGCCGGGGAGCTTGCGCGAGTCGAGTTCGACCGGCTCCTTGCGCCCGCGCACGGGCAGGCGCACGCGAAAGCCCTCGGCATTGATCAAGTCGGCTTCCGCGGGCAGGCAGACCAGATGGACTTTGTGGCCGCCGAACAGAATTTTGGACGCGAGCAACGAGCCGTACGACGCGCCCATGATCAGAATGTTGTAGGTTGCCGGCATAACGCACCTCCTCGATGGCGAGACGGTCGGGATTGACCGGTGTTGCACCGGACCTTTGCGAGTTTTTCACCGGCCGCGGACGCACGACCGCTCGCCGTCCGTCCCTGGATCGGCGTTTAAGGCTATTGATCTAGAGCCAACGATGCAATGAGGCCGATAAGGCCTCGCGCCAAAGCGGCACGACCGCCGCGGTCCTCAAGCCGCGGCGGCCTAGCCGAGGAGTAAACCGGAGCAACCCTAAAGCGCGCGCAGCGGGGTCAGCTGCCGTCGCCGCTGCCCATTCCCGAGCCAATGGGAGGCGGCCAGGAGGGAGCAGGTTCCGGCGTGGGCATTGGAGCGGGTGCTTTCTTCGCCGGCGCCTTGCGCTTCGGCGCCGCCTTCTTGGTCACCTTCCTCGCCGTTTTTTTCGCCGACGCTTTCATCGTTTTTTTCTTCTTGCGCGCCGGAGCGGCCTTCTTCTTGCTCGCCTTCTTTTTCGCCTTCTTCGCCATATTCGTCCTCCCGTTCCTTACTGTCAGTGGAGAATCCCGTCGGCCCCCATGGGAGACCGCGTCGCGCAATACCCATTACGCCACGACTTGGAGTGAGACCCGCGCTCAGCCCGCCGCCGTGGACAGGCGCATCGCCGCACGCGGCCGATGCTCCCGAAGTCGCTGCGGGCATGGCCCCCCGGTGGCCCAATCGATCAACTCAACTGTGTGAACGATTGGAAGTTCCGTACCCGCCGCAATCTGCGTGATGCAGCCGATATTGCCTGCTGCGATCACGTCAGGTCGCAATCTCTCGATAGTCCCGACTTTGCGCTCGCGCAACCTCCTTGCGATGTCGGGCTGCAGAATATTATAGGTGCCCGCCGAGCCGCAGCACAGATGACCTTCCGGCACGTCCTTCACGGTAAAGCCCAGCCGGCCGAGTATTTCCTTCGGCTGCCGGGTAATCCGCTGTCCGTGCTGCAGCGAGCAGGCGGAGTGATAGGCGACGACGAGACCCGGGGCTTCCGGAGCGACCTTGAGCGGCACCGTGGCGAGATATTCGCAGATATCCCGCGCGAGGCTCGAGACGCGGGCTGCGCGTTCGGCATAGGCGGAATCGGTGCGCAGCATGAAGCCGTAATCCTTCACCGTCGTGCCGCAACCCGAAGCGTTGATCACGATCGCGTCGGCGCCCTCGACTGCCAGCCAGGCGTCGATATTGGCGCGTGCCTGGGCGAGCGCGTCGCGCTCGCGGCCCATGTGATGAACGAGCGAGCCGCAGCAACCCGCGCCTTCCGCCACCACCACCTCGATCCCGTGGCGCGTGAGCAGGCGGATCGTGGCGGCGTTGATTGCCGGCGCCAGCAGGTCATTGACGCAGCCGGCGAGCAGGATCACCCGGCCATTCTTTCGCGGCCCAAGGGCCGGGAAGGTCTGCGGCTTGAGCGGGCGATGCGGCCGGCTCCAGGGCGCAAGGCTTAGCATGGCACCGAGGCGCTTGAGACCGAACGCCGCCGCCAGCGGCGCGAACGGTTTTCCGACCAGCGCCGCATTGAGCGCGAGCCGGAAACGGCCCGGATATGGCATCAGCTTGACCAGCATCGCGCGCAGGAGGCGCTCGCCAAGCGGCCGGCGATAGGTGCGCTCGATATGCCCGCGCGCATGGTCGACGAGGTGCATGTAATGGACCCCGGACGGGCAGGTCGTCATGCAGGCGAGGCAGGACAGGCAACGGTCGATGTGAAGAGCAACCTCAGCCGTAGCCGGACGGTCGTGCTCGAGCATGTCCTTGATCAGGTAGATGCGCCCGCGCGGCGAATCGAGCTCGTTGCCGTCGAGCACGTAGGTCGGGCAGGTCGCGGTGCAGAAGCCGCAATGCACGCAGGCGCGCAGGATTTTTTCGGATTCCGCTACATGCGGATCGGCCAGCTGCGCAAGAGTGAAGGAAGTCTGCATCGCTCTCTGTTTTTCTGTTCTTTCTATACGCCCGCCCACATGCGTCCGGCGTTGAGCACGCCTTGTGGATCGAAACTCTCGCGCACGCGTTTCGTCAACGCGGCGAGTGGCGCAGGCTCGGGCGTGAAGACGCCGACCACGGCCCGCACCGTGGCCGGCGCGCGGATCAGCGTCGCATGGCCGCCGGCCGCAGCGACGGTCGCGCGAACGAGCGGCGCATGGGCATCCTCGGCAGGAGGCAATGCGGCCCAGACAAGCCCGCCCGCCCAGTCGTAGAGCAGTTCGGCGTCCGCCTCTTCAACAAGAGTGCGGCCCACGTCCGCGCCGTGCGTCGGCGCGGTCGAGATGCGCCAGAGATCGTGTTTACCGGCAGGACCGTTCGCCGCGAACGGCGCCACATCGCGCACCGCCTGCCACAGCGCCCGCGACGGCGCTTCGGCGAGCGTGCCGAGCGAGGCGAACGAGCCGAACGACGAAAGCAGTGCCTGCAGCACGCTCTTCCTTTGCGCCACCGACGGGGCAACTCCTTCGAGGCGAAAGGCGGTCGCGGCGGCGCCCGCGCTCGCCGTCACGGCGATCCGCGCCGCCGTTTGAGCCGGCAGGTGGGCAGCCGCCGAGACATCGGCGAACGAGCCCATGGCTGCCGCCATGACCTTGTGGGCGATGGCATCGTCAAGGTCGAGCACGAGAATCGTCTCCTCGGTCTCGGCGCGCGGCAGCGTCTTGATGGTCACTTCGGTCATGGCCGCGAGCGTACCCCAGGAGCCAGCGAGGAGCTTGCAGAGGTCATAGCCGGTGACGTTCTTGACCACGCGTCCGCCGGCTTTGAACGTCTCGCCGCGCCCGGAAACGGCGGCGACGCCGAGGAAGTGGTCGCGCGCGGCGCCCGCCTTGATGCGCCGCGGGCCGGAAAGGTTCGCCGCGAGCGCCCCGCCAATGGTGCCGGCGCCGGCAGGCGTACCGAGCAGCGCCCCGTAATCCATGGGCTCGAAGGCGAGTTCTTGTTTGCTCGCCGCCAGCACCGCTTCGATCTCGGCAAGCGGCGTTGCGGCCCGCGCCGAGAGCACCAGTTCCTCGGGCTCGTAAAGCGTGACGCCGGAGAGCCCCGAAAGATCGAGCGTCGCGTCCCATTGCGCCGCCCGGCCGATCGGGCGCTTGCTGCCGTGGCCGACGAGCTCCAGCGTCTTGCCTTCGCCCAGCGCCCAGCGGATCGCCTGCTCAACCTCCGCGGCATCGCGCGGCTTTAGATTTTCAGCGTTCATCGCTGCCTGCGTATCACCTCTCCCCGCACGCGGGGAGAGGTCGAGCGAACGAAGAGAGCGAGGGTGAGGGGGCCTCGCCGTTAGCCTGAGCCCAGCGGAGAGGCCCCCTCACCTTTGACCCTCTCCCCGCACGCGGGGAGAGGGAGAATTAAAACCGCGGAATATCCGGAAACGCCACGGCGCCCGCATGCACGTGCATGCGGCCAAGTTCGGCGCAGCGGTGCAGCGTGGGAAAAACTTTTCCGGGATTGAGCAGGCTCTTGTCGTCGAACGCGCATTTGAGCCGCTGCTGCTGGTTGAGATCGGCCTCGTTGAACATCACCGGCATCAGATCGCGTTTCTCGACGCCGACGCCGTGCTCGCCGGTGAGAACGCCGCCGACCTCGACGCACAGCCGCAGAATATCGGCGCCGAATTCTTCGGCGCGCTCCAGCTCGCCCGGCTTGTTGGCGTCGTAGAGGATCAGCGGATGCAGATTGCCGTCGCCGGCGTGGAACACGTTGGCGACGCGCAAGCCGTATTTTTGCGAGAATTCCTGCATACGCTTAAGGACCAGCGGCAGCTTGGCGCGCGGGATGGTGCCGTCCATGCAGTAATAATCGGGCGAGACGCGGCCGACTGCCGGGAACGCCGCCTTGCGGCCGGCCCAGAACAACAGCCGCTCCTCCTCGGAATTGGAGACGCGGCACGTCACCGCGCGGCAGCCGCGGGCGATCTCCTGGACCCGATCGAGCAGGTGGTCGACTTCGGCGGGCGGGCCGTCCAGCTCGACGATCAACAGCGCCTCGACGTCGAGCGGATAGCCGGCGTGGACGAATTCCTCGGCGGCGCGAATGGCGGGGCCATCCATCATCTCCATGCCGCCCGGAATGATCCCTGCGCCGATGATGCGGGCGACGCACGCGCCGCCGGCTTCCGAGGTGGGAAAGCCGATCAGTGCGGCGCGCGCGCTCTGCGGCTTTTTCAAAATCCGCACCGTCACTTCGGTGACAACGCCGAGCAACCCCTCGGAGCCAGTGACGATGCCCAAAAGATCGTAACCGCCGGCATCGAGATGCTTGCCGCCGAGCCGCACGATCTGGCCGGTCATCAGCACCAGCTCGCAGCCGAGCACGTTGTTGGTGGTGACGCCGTATTTGAGGCAATGCACGCCGCCGGAATTCTCCGCCACGTTGCCGCCGATGGTGCAGGCGATCTGCGACGACGGATCGGGCGCGTAATAGAAGCCGGCGTGCTCGACCGCCTGTGAGACCGCGAGATTGGTGACGCCGGGTTCGACCACGGCGACGCGGTTGTCGAAGTCGATCTCGCGGATGCGGTTGAACTTGGCCATGCCGAGCAGCACGCCGTCGCCGAGCGGCAGCGCGCCGCCCGACAGCGATGTCCCGGCCCCGCGCGGCACCACCTTGACGCCTTCGCACCGGCAGAAGCCGAGAATGGCCGCGACCTGCGCGGTGGTGTCCGGCAGCACCACGACCATGGGGAGCTGGCGATAGGCGGTGAGCCCGTCGCTCTCGTAAGGGCGCATCGCCTGCTCGGCGGCAATGACACCTTCGCCGGGTACCATGCGCTTGAGCGCCGCCACGATGGCGGTGCGGCGCTCGAGCACCGCCTGGTCGAATGGCGGCATGGCGACGGGCATTCGCTACTCTCCTGCGCTTACCCCACCCTGGGTATCGCCGTGAGTATAGCGCAAAAGTCCGATCATGCCTTGCAGCGATGTCAGGCGCGGACGCGGCGCAATTCGGCGGCGATTTTGGCCGTTGACACACAGCGCCGGGCTCGCTTGAACGGCTCGGGCGCCGGAATGTGGCCGCGCGGGCGGCGGCGACCGTATTCATCGGCCCGGCGATTCGGCGGCGTAACTGCAAGGCGAAAGGGGACGCGATGATAAGGATCTTGTTCGCAGCCGCCATCACGATCGCGGCAGCGACGAGCACAGCAGCCGCGCAGGACCTCAAGAATGGCGAACATGCGTTCAATATGTGCCGGCCCTGTCACGCCATCGGGCCGGACGCCACCAACATGCTCGGCCCCGAACTCAACGGCCTCGACGGCCGCCATTCCGGCAGCGTTCCGGACTACCCCTATTCGGAGGCCAACAAGAAATCGGGCATCGTGTGGAACCGGGCGACCTTCAAGCAATACATCAAGAATCCGCAGGCGATGGTGCCGGGCACGAAAATGTCCTTCGCCGGAATCAAGAACCGACAGGAGATCGACGACCTTTGGGCCTACGTCAGCCAGTTCAACGCCGACGGCGGCATCAAGAAGAAATAGACAGCCGCAAGGGGGTTTGATCTGGCTCAAGCACGGCCGGTGTATAATCTGACATAAAGACCGCCCTAGACCGCCGCCGGCACGAGGGAGACGCTGCAATGATCATCAAGGACATCGTCGTCAATTTGAGCGTCGCCGAGGGGGGCGGCTTCGCCGGAGATTTCGCCGTCTCGGTCGCCAGCGCGCTCGACGCCCACCTCACCGGCATCGCCTTTGTTTACGATCCGGTCGTTGCTGCGGCGGCCACCGGCTACATCCCGCCCGAAGTCATCGAGATGCAGCAGCGCGACAGCCAAGCAGCGGCGAAGGCCGCGATCGACCGCTTCACCGTGGCGGTCACCCGCGCCGGCATCGCGGCGGAGCCGACCATGCTGCCCGCCAGTTTCGCCGGCGCCGCCGACCAGTTCGGCCGCATCGCGCGGCGCTTCGATCTCGCCATTGTCGGGCAGGCCGAGCCCAAAAAGGGCGCCGTGGAAGAGCTGATCGCCGAAAGCGCGCTGTTCGAATCCGGCCGGCCGGCGATCATTGTCCCCTATATCCAGAAGGCGCCGCTCAAGCTTGAGCGGGTCATGGTGTGCTGGGACGGCAGCCGTACGGCGGCGCGCGCCATCGCGGATGCCATGCCGCTCCTTGAGCGCGCGGGGCTCGTGGAGGTGGTGATCGTCGCCAAAGAACGCGGCAAGCAGGACGAAATCCCCGGCGCCGACATGGGGCAGCACCTCGCCCGCCACGGACTGACAGTCGACGTTAAGCGCATCAGCGAGGGCGACATCGACGTAGCCGACGCGCTCCTTTCGCATGCCGCCGATTCCAGCGCCGATTTCATCGTCATGGGCGGTTACGGTCACTCGCGCCTGCGCGAATTCGTGCTCGGCGGCGTCACCCACAGCATTCTGCGATCGATGACGGCGCCGGTGCTGATGGCGCACTGATTGCAGGAATCAGCGATCAGTAGTCAGTAATCAGAGAGGGAAAACAACAATCGGCGTTCCATTACTGATCACTGATCACTGACTACTGTCTGCACCACCAGCCCACGTGCCCGCGCGTCGGCGACGCCCAGCGCGCGTAGCGCTAACAGCGCGATCGATTGCACAATATCGCGCTCGCGCCCTGCAGGATCGGGCGCCAGCGGGCCGATCAGCCCCTCGACGAGAAGGCCGAGCAGCGCGGCTGCCGCGAGCGCCGCGTCCTGTTCGGGCAGATGCTTGCCCGTTATCGCCGCTGCGATCAAAGCGGCGAATTCGGCGGCAAGCAATCGGCGGAAGCCAAGCCGCGCTGCATCGAGTTCGGCATCGACCGGCTCGGCGATCGCCGCGAAGGCGAGGCGGCGATGGCGCAGCGCCCGCGCCGCAAACATCATGATCGCCGCCGACAGCGCCGAAAGCGGCCCCGGCGCGGCCGCGGCGGCGCGCCGCAAAATGCCGATCTCGCGCTCGGAAATTTCCTCAAGCAGCGCCGCGACCAGATCGGTCTTGCCGGGGAAATAGCGATAGACCGTGCCGGCCGCGATGCCGGCGCGCTGTGCCACCGGCGCGATCTGCACCGCCGCCATGCCGCCTTCGCTCGCCGTCTGACGCGCCGCGGCAATGATGGCCGCATGCCGCGCGGCAAGCCGGCGGGCGACATTCTCCGTGCGGCGATAAGGCATCGATGAGATTTCGGAATCGTAATTCAGCGAGAACAACTGAACCACGATTCAAAGCGCGCGGCAATCTGCGATCAGACGGCAGAACAAGGAAACTTTGCCGCCCACAGACGTCCGGCCCAATCTACACAGTCCGAAATCCAAAATGGTGGCAGATGGCTAAGGTTGCCGGCAGCAAGGCGGAGCGAGCAGCTTCCGTCGAAGGCCGGCAATCATCGCCTTGGGTCTTGCGCGTGCTCTCGTGCCGCCTTCTCGCGCTTCTTCGCCTCGTGGTGGCCGATCACGCAGCCTACAGCGGCGCCAATCAAGCCGTGGTGATGAGCCAAATGGCCCGCTACACCGCCGACGACGGCGCCCTTGATGCAGCCCTTGGCTTCGGCCGGAACGACCGTGGTCGCAACGGCTACGGATAACGCTACGCACCCGAGAATTGCTTTCATCGATGAAAACTCCGTTCGCTTATTGGGCCAATCTGCCTCGCCCTCATTCGTTCCCCTGCCTGCGAATAGCTGGGATCGACCCGATATAACAGCAAGTGGGCCGCTCACAGATTTTTCTCCGCCAGCGACTTCGCCCGGATCTTAGACAGCGTCGTGACCGGCGTAATCGCTTCGGGGTCGATCTTCAAGCGAATGATCGCCGGCTTGCCCGACGCCTGCGCCTCCTTGAACGCCGCGGGAAAATCCGCGGTGCGCTCGACCGAGGTGCCGAAGCCGCCAAAGGCGCGCGCGTACGCGGAAAAGTCCGGATTGCGCAGTTCGGTCGCCGAGATACGGCCGGGATATTCGCGCTCCTGGTGCATGCGGATAGTGCCGTAGAGTCCGTTGTCGGCGATGAGGATAACAAACGGCAGGTTGTATTGAACGGCGGTGGCGAATTCCTGGCCGTTCATCAGAAAATCGCCGTCGCCGGCGACGCAGATGATCGGGCGATCGGGGAAAAGCCGCTTCATGGCGACGGCGGCCGGCACGCCGAAGCCCATCGAGCCCGCGGTCGGTGCCACATGCTGGCCGAAACGGCGCATGCGGAAGAAGCGATGAATCCACGCCGCATAATTGCCGGCGCCGTTGCAGATGATCGCGTCGGGCGGAAGATTGTCGCGCAGCCACACCATGATGGTGCCGAAATTGACCGCGCCCGGCTGCTCAGTCGGTTTCTCCGTCCATTCGAGATAATCGGCATGCGCCGCCTCGGCCTGTCCGCGCACCGGGCGCGGCAAATCGAGTTTTTCCAGCGCCCCGGCGAATGCCGTGGGCGTGGCATGGATCGCCAGATTCGGACTGTAGACGCGGCCAAGCTCCTCGGCGCCCGCGTGCACGTGGACGAACGGCACCTGCGGGCGCGGAATGTCAAACAAGGTGTAGCTCTGCGACGGCAGCTCACCGAGCCGGCCGCCGAGCAAAATGACGAGGTCGGCGCCCTTGATGCGGTCGATCAGCTTCGGATTCGGACCGATACCGAGGTCGCCGGCGTAGCATGGATGCAGTGCATCGAATAAATGCGCGCGGCGGAACGTGGTGGCGACCGGCAGCGCATGTTTTTGCGCAACCCGCGCCACCGCGTCGGAGGCGGCTTGCGACCAGCGGCTGCCGCCAAGGAGCATGATCGGCGAGCGCGCGGCTGACAGCATCTGCGCGAACTTTTCCATCTCGGCCGGCCCGGGCGAAGTCTCGATCAGCGAAAACGGCGGCGCGTCGGGCACGGCGATGCGCTCGATCAGCATGTCCTCGGGGATGGCGACCACGACCGGGCCCGGCCTGCCGTTGGCGGCGGTGTGAAACGCGCGCGAGACGATTTCCGGCACGCGCGCCGGATCGTCGATCTCGGTCGCCCATTTCGTCATCGAGCCGAACACGGCGCGGTAGTCGAGTTCCTGAAAGGCCTCGCGCTCGCGCATATCGCGCGCCACCTGGCCGACGAACATGACGAGCGGTGTCGAATCCTGGCGCGCGATATGGATGCCGGGCGAGGCGTTGGTGGCTCCCGGCCCGCGGGTGACGAAGCACACGCCGGGCCGTCCGGTCACCTTGCCGATAGCTTCCGCCATCATGCAGGCGCCGCCCTCCTGCCGGCAGACCGTGACGTTAAGCTCGCTGTCGTGAAAGGCATCGAGCACGGCGAGATAGCTCTCGCCCGGCACGCAGAACACGTGGCGCACGCCGTGAATGCGCAACTGGTCGACCAGAACTTCGGCGGCGGTGCGCATGTTGTCCTTGGCGCGCATGGGCGTCTCCTGGGGCGTTTAGTTGGCGTATGAATAGCGCATGTTCGGGAAGACCGGGAACCGGCTTTCCCAATAGATGATGGAAGACGTTAAGAGAACCGGAGCGCCGGCTTGAGCGACCAAGCGGATGATCGGGGCGAGGTGTTGGCCTTCCTCGCCGATCCTGCAACCCATGGCGGAGCCAAGGTGCGCCGCATCGACACCCATGCGGCGTCGGTGTTTCTCGCCGGCGGGCGCGCGCTCAAGATCAAGCGCGCCGTGCGCTTTCCGTTTCTCGATTATTCGACGCTAGGCAAGCGCAAGCAGGCCTGCGAGGCCGAGCTTGCCGTCAATGCGCCCTATGCGCCCGAAATCTATCGGCGCGTCATCCCGATTACGCGGGAAGCCGACGGCAAGCTGGCGATTGCGGGCAAAGGAGCCCCGGTCGAATGGGCGGTCGAGATGCGCCGCTTCGACGAGAACCGCACTCTCGACCATTTTGCGGGCGAAATCGACGAGGTGCTCGCCGATGCGCTCGGCCGTGCGGTCGCCGCGGCGCATGCTCGCGCGCAGCCGGCCGAGGCCGCCGCATGGATAGCAGCAGTCGACTCCTATATCGACGAACATGTCGAAGCGTTCCAGCAGCACCAGGAGATTTTCGCCCGGGGCGAGATCGACGCTCTCGCCCGCGCCAGCCGCGCCGCCTATGAGCGCATTGTCCCGCTCCTGCGGCAGCGCGGCCGGCGCGGCTTGATACGCCGCATCCACGGCGATCTTCATCTCGGCAACATCGCGCTGATCGACGGCAAGCCGGTTATGTTCGATGCCATCGAGTTCAGCGACATCATCGCGTCCGGCGACGTTCTCTACGATCTCGCCTTCCTGCTGATGGACCTGCTCCAACGCGCCCTGCCGCGGGCGGGCAATATCGTGCTCAACCGCTACCTCGCTGGCACGCACCGGGCCGAAGACCTCGATGGGCTCGCAACTTTGCCGTTCTTTCTCTCCATGCGCGCCGCGATCCGCGCCGTGGTCACATTGGCGCGGATGGAGCGCGTCTCGGCAGCGGAGCAGAGCGCCATCGCGAAATCCGCGCGCGACTACTTCGCCTTCGCGGCGCGCGCGATTGCGCCGCCCAAGCCGGCATTCATCGCCATCGGCGGCCTCTCCGGCACCGGCAAGACGCGGCTCGCGCGCGCGCTGGCGCCGCATATCGGGCCGATGCCCGGGGCCGTCATCGTGCGCTCGGACATCGAGCGCAAGGCGCTGTTCGGCGTCGCCGAAACCGACAAGCTGCCGGAGCGGGCCTATACGCCCGCGGCGAGCGAGCGCGTTTATGCCGTGCTTGTCAACAAGGCGCGGCGCATCCTCGCCGCCGGTCATTCGGCGATCGTCGATGCGGTTTTCGCGCGGCCGCAGGAGCGCGAGGCCGTGGCGGCGGCGGCGAAGTCGGCCGATGTTCGGCTGCGGGGGCTGTTTCTCACCGCCAATCTGGGAGCTCGGCTAGCCCGTGTCGGCACGCGCGCGGCCGATGCCTCCGATGCCGGCCAAGAGGTGGCGCGGGCGCAGGAGAGCTACGACCTCGGCGCGCTCGACTGGAGGCAGATCGATGCCTCCGGCACGGTCGAGGAGACCGTCGCACAAGCGCGCGCGGCACTGGATTGACGCGACGCGGCGCTGCCGACATAAAGCGACCGGAATTGGCGCCCACCGCGGGCGAGACTACAAGGGCATGAAAATGGCGGACAGCGCATTCACGGCGGCGGCAGGGCATGGCGACGAACCGTCACGCCGCGATTTTCTCTACATCGCAACGGCCACCGTCGGGGCGGTGGGTGCGCTTGCGACGCTGGTGCCGCTGGTCGACCAGATGAATCCGGATGCTTCAACGCTCGCCGCGGGCGGGCCGGTCGATGTCGACGTGAGCAAGATCGAGGACGGCGCGCAGATCATGGTGCGCTGGCGGGAACGACCGATCTGGATCTACCATCGCTCGCAGCAAGCGCTGCAAATGCTGCAGAGCGCTCACGATACTTCGCTGCTCGCCGATCCGAATTCCGAGCAGCCGCAACAAGCGCCCTACGCGACCAACTGGCACCGCTCGATCAAGCCGGAGTTCGGCGTGCTGGTCGGCATCTGCACGCATCTCGGCTGCATCCCATTATTCTATCCCAGCCCGAGCGCGACCACCCCGGTAGCCAATTGGATAGGCGGGTATTTCTGTCCCTGTCACGGTTCGAAATACGATGCCGCCGGCCGCGTCTATAGCGGCGTGCCGGCGCCCTATAATCTGCCGGTGCCGCCCTATCGATTCCTCAACGACACGACCATCCGGATTGGCGAAAATCCGAACAACTCGGCGTGGAATTTCGACTCGATCCTGCAGCTCTGATCCCCCCACGGGAATATCGGTGAACAGCAGATAGATAGGCAGCAAGCTTTGCACGAATGGCGATGAAGCTGCCGCGGTACTGTCTGGCCGCGGAGCTTGACGCGAAAATTCCGGACTGATCGCCGTCCGCGGACGCGTGCAGCGGCTGCCTTAGCCGAACGCCGGCGCGCGCGGCGGCTGCGTGAAATCAAGTCCCTCGAGCAAGTTGTAGGCGCCGGCGTCGCGCGTCTGTAACGGCTGTAGACCGAACCGCGCCTCGATCAGCGCCAGCACCGACGTGGTGTCGGCGATGCGGTGATCGACGAAGCCGCGCCGCGCCCACGGGCAGATCAGCAGCGCCGGCACGCGGGTGCCGCAGCCATACGCATCGGGCCGCGGCGGCGCCACATGGTCCCAAAAGCCGCCGCCTTCGTCATAGGTGATGATGACCACGGTCTTGTCCCAGAGGCTGCTCGCGCCCAGCGCCTTCAGGAGTCCCATGACCCACTGCTCGCCCCAACGCGGCGCCGAGTTGGCCGGGTGCTCATCCGAACTGCCGGTGCCCTTCAAAAACGACACTGATGCCAGCTTGCCGTTCTTGACGTCTTCGAGGAAATCGGCGCTGTCGCGCATGCGGCCGGCCTGCACGTTGCGCGACCAGGTCGGAAGATATTGGAAAGGATTGTGGTGCGGCAGATAGCCTTCGGGCGTGTCCACCACCACCGAGCCGTCGCCGGGGCCGAACGCGCTCTTGAGCGCCCAAGGCTTCACTGCATTCCAGCCTTCGTTGTACCAGACCCACGACAGCGAAGCGGCCTCGAGCCGGTCGCCGATGGTCGGATAGGTTTGCTCCTTGGGCGGCGGCGACAGATCGATCGAGCCCATGAACGTTTCGGTCGGGCCGTTGATCGGCGGCAGGTCGTTAATGAGCGTGCCGCTCTTGTCGTAGGGCCGATCGAAGACCGGCGGCGTCAGGCTGCCGATCTCGCCCGGCGGCACCTTCGAAGACACAGCGGAGCGCGCCGCTACGAGGTAAAGCGCGTTGCCGGTCGATCCGCCCGACATCGCTTGGAAGAAATGGTCGAACAAAACGTATTCGTCGGCCAGACGATAGTAGTCCGGCAGATCGTCGCGCGTATAAAAGCCGAGCACGGCGGCCGAAGGGGTCGATTCGGCAAACATCGTCTGCGCCGGGTTCAAGGTTGCCGACTTATCGAAAAATACGTGATTTCCCGTCGCCGCCAGTGCGACGAAGTAATCCATTTTCCCGTGATCGATCTGCGCGAACATGCGGAAGAAATGATGCAGCGGGTCCCAGGGAACGTTGTACCCGGGCGGAATGTAAGAGGTGAGGTGGAACGGGCGATTATCGAGCCGCGCGCCGGCAAAGCCGGGAATCTGATAGGGCACCGGCAAGTAGGTGTAGGACGCGCCGGCCGGATCTTTCTGCAAGCCGTCGAAGCGCGCATCGAGCCGCTCATTGCGATCGAGCAGCCCGTCCACCGTCGCGCCGCTCGGCGGCTGATAGGTGCCGAAATAATGATCGAAGCTGCGGTTCTCCTGATAGATGACGACGATATGGTCGATCTTGGAACGCAGACCTTGAAGGTCCGCCCGAGCCGGCGTTTGCGCGCGCACTAACGGAGAAAAGCGTGTTTCGAGCAGAGCTGAGGCGCCTGCCCCCGCGGCCGACTTGAGAAATCTGCGTCGTCCCAGTCGGAGAATTGTCATGGTCATCTTCGGGTTGCGGATTGATAAAGGGCGCCAGAGGCAGCTGCCGGTTTCGGGTATCAGTATTACATTGCAGTTTTAAGAACGAGGCCTTGGCCACGAACGGGCGTTGGCCACGAACAGCCATCGCCGGTGGCGCACGCAGGCGTGCTTTCGTGCCGCACCTCCCCCATAATGCCGCATGGCCTTCGACAACCGCAGCCTCGCCGTGGCCACGGCGGGCTTCTGCGCCTTCGTCAATCTCTATTCGGTGCAGGCGCTGCTGCCGGCGCTGGCGCAAGAGTTCGGCGTCGGCGCCGGCGAAATCTCCTGGCTGATGACGGCGGGCACCGCGGCGATCACGCTCACCGCGCCGTTTACCGGCGCGCTCGCCGACGTGGTCGGAAGAAAGCGCCTGATCACCGCCGCCATGTTCGCTGTGGTAGTGCCGACGTTGCTCATGACCCTGGTGACCAGCGTGCCGGCTTTTGTGTTCTGGCGCTTCGTGCAGGGGCTGTTGCTGCCGCCGATCTTCACGGTCGCGGTCGCCTATATCGGCGACGAGTGGCCGCCCGCCGACGTGCCGCGCGTCGCCGGCCTCTACATTTCCGGGACCAGCATCGGCGGCTTCTGCGGCCGTTTCATTCCCGGCGTGCTGACCGATCTGATCGGCTGGCGATTGGCTTTCGGCGTCGTCGCGCTGCTCACGCTCATTGCCGCAATCGTCGTCGCGTTAACGCTCACGCGCGAACGGCATTTCGTGCGCTCGGGCGGCTTTTTGTCCTCGCTTGCCCAAATGCTGCGCCATCTGCGCGATCCGCAGCTCATAGCGACTTATGCGATCGGCTTCGGCGTCCTCTTCAACTTCATCGCCACCTTCACCTATGTGAGCTTTCATCTGGCGGCGCCGCCTTACCTGTTCTCGCCGACGCTCCTTGGCGCGCTGTTTCTCACCTATCTGGCCTCAAGCCCGATCGTGCCGTGGGTCGGACGCGCCATCGCCCTGTTCGGCCGGCGGCCCTTCGTGCTCGCGGTTATCGCGTTGTGGATCGTCGGCGTTTTGCTCCTATTGGCGCCGCCGGTCAGCGCGATCATGGCAGGGCTGACGCTGTGCGCGGTCTGCGGCATGGTATGCCAGGCGGTGTCGACCGGCTATGTGACGATGACGGCGAAGGAGGGGCGCTCGTCGGCCGTCGGCCTCTACGCCACGGCCTATTATGTGGGCGGCAGCGCCGGGGCGTTTCTCGGCGGCCTTGCCTGGACTTTCGCCGGCTGGAACGCCTGTGTCGCCACCATCCTGGCCATGCAGGTGATCATCGCGACCATCGTCGCCGTCGCGTGGGGTCGGTGAAGGAATTGGGCTTTGTCAAAGAGGGGAACGCCATGGTGTCGCAGAGCCAATTTGCCTTTCTGCGGTCGATCGATACGCCGACCGTGTGCAACCTGATCGAAATCGTGGCGCCAGAGCGTCGCGGCGCCGGCTACACGGTTACGCACCTGCACTGCCCGTTTCCCGATCTGCCGCCGATGGTCGGCTTCGCCAAGACAGTGACGATCCGCGCCCGCGACCCAGTGAGCGGACCGAGCTATATACAGAAGCGGATGGATTATCTCGACTACGTGGCTGCCGCGCCGCGCCCGAGCGTGGTGCTGACCCAGGACCTTGACGAGCCCGCCGGCTACGGCGCGTTTTGGGGCGAAGTGCAGACCAACGTGCACAAGGCGCTCGGCTGCCTCGGCACGGTGACCAACGGCTCGATCCGCGACATTCCGGCCGTGGCGCTCGACTTTCAGATGCTGGCCGGCTCGATCACGCCGTCGCACGCCTATGTGCACGTGGTCGAGTTCGGCATTGCCGTCGACATTCACGGCATGGCGGCAAAAGGCGGCGACCTCATCCACGCCGACCGCCACGGCGCCGTCGTCGTACCGGCGGAAAAAATCGACGCCATGCAGGCGGCGCTCGACGGGCTGATGAAGCAGGAGGCAAAAATCATTGCCGCGGCTAAGTCGGGCAAGGGCGTCGAAGCGATCAAGGCCGCGTTTCGCGGCTAATCGTTGGCGCTCGGGTGCCAATGCGGCCGATACCCGGCAGACAGCACGGCGAGGATCGCCGGTGGGGTAAGGACATCGACGGCGATAGCGCGCGGCCGCTTCTTGCGCGTGGCGTAGCCTTGCGCAGTCCAGCGCAGGAGCACGTCGCCGCGCACCGCGTAGGGTGCATCCTCCAGCGCCACGAATGCACCGTCAGGCAGCGCGTCGCTGTTGCGCCGGTGCAGGCGTTTGGCGCGTCCGCGCAGGCGTTCGCCGTGCAGCACCTGGTCCATTTCCGCGGCTTTGGGGCGTGTGCGCAGCCTGTGCGCCTGCCTCCACTTCTCGGCAAACGCCAGCGCATCGTTGCGGCGGCACTCGAAACAGGGACGATGCCCGGCCGCAAGAGCCGTTGGCTCATCGAGAAAAAACAGCTCGGTGTAGAAGCGGCCCCAGACGTCGCGTTGGCGGCCCTTGAAGTCGAGCACGCAGCAGATCCATTGCCGCGACGCCCAACGCCGCGCCGTCAGCATCTTCGCGTCGGTATGAAAACGCCCGCCGCGGTTGCCCATGAACAACCCGCGCGCGGAGTCAGCAACAAGGTCTCCGAACGGAGTGACACGATTTTGCAGCGGCATTGCTCGTCAGCCGCGGAGACGCGCTGCTACCGCTTGATCGGCGCGAAGGGGGCCGGCGACATCAATTTGCTTTCCTGCTTGATCAGGTAGCCGGCTGCCGCGTTCTTTTCCAGATAAACCAGCCATTCCGGATCCTTGAACAAAGCCGCGCGCTTCTTGGCGCGATCGGCAAAGTCTTCGTAGACCCAGATGTGGACGTAGCTGTTGACGTCGCCGGTCTCGGCCACGAGCCAGGCGAGCGGCTCGCCGAAATACCGCTTCTGCGGGCCAAGACCGTATTGTTCGTAGAGTTCGAGCTGCTTGCGCAGCGTGCCCGGCCGAAGCGTATAGGTGCGGTGGTCCAACAGCATTGCCATCTCCCGTTTGTGGCATGGATGGCGCCGATGCTACGCCGCCGATTGTCGCTTGGAAATATCTCGTCCCGATGAGAAAGGGAGCTATCCAATCAGCTCGCCGGCGAATGTGGACGCCGCCATTCGCCCAAAGCCGGCACCGGCAGCCCCAGATTCTCCCGCAAGGTCGTGCCGGCGAACTCCTTGCGGAACAGGCCGCGGCGTTGCAGCTCGGGGACGACGAAGCGCACGAAGTCCTCATAGGCGCCGGGGACGTGCGTGGCGGAGAGGACAAAGCCGTCGCAGGCGGGCGCTGCAAACCATTGTTCCAGCCGGTCGGCCACTTCCTTGGGGCCGCCGACGATGGGATTGTGCACGCGCCCGCGGCCACTGATCTGGATGAAGTCGCGCACTGTCGGATTTCTCTCAGCCGACGCGTGCAGCACGCGGTCGCGAATGCCTTGCAGGCCGGACATTTCCTGAAGCTCGCTCTCCGTGAAGGCCTCGTCCATGCCTTTTCTGGCGAAATCGAAATTGAGCGCTTCTGACAACAGAGAAAGCGCATCGATCTCGAGCGGCAGTTTTTCGATTCCCGCCCACTTGTCCTCGGCCTCTTGTTTGCTCGCGGCGGCCACGGTGTTGATAAGTTGCGTCACGTGCACCTGCGCCGGTTCGCGGCCGCAGCGCACCACCTCCGCCTTGAATTCCGCATATTCGCGCCGGCCAATCTCGGCGTTCGGATAGGCGACGAAGATCACCTCGCCCCATTGCGCGCCGAAGCGCCGGCCGCGGCCGCTCGCTCCGGCCTGGATGATGACGGGATGGCCCTGCGCCGAGCGCGGCACCGTGAACGGTCCGCGCGAGCGAAAGTAGCGGCCCCGGTAATCGAGGCGATGAACCTTTTCCGGCTTGGCAAAAAGACCGGTCGTCTTGTCCTGGACGATGGCATCGTCCTCCCAAGAATCCCAATGGCCGAGGACGATCTCCATGAACTCGTCGGCGCGGTCGTAGCGCAGGTCGTGGCCCAAAACCTCGTCGCGGCCCATGTTTTGCGCTTCGCCGTCGTTGAGCGAGGTGACGACGTTCCAGGCGGCGCGCCCGTGCGTCATCAGATCGAGCGTGGCGAACAGGCGCGCCACATGGAACGGCTCGTAATAGCTGGTCGAATAGGTGGCGCCCAACCCAAGGCGCCGCGTCGTCATCCCCATGACGGTGAGCACGGTGACGGCGTCGAGCTTCACGCAGCGAATGCCGTGCGCAACAGTGTGGGCGTGATCGCGCCCGTACATGTCGGGCATCGACAAGCGGTCGTCGAAGAAGCCTAAGTGAAACTTGCCCTCCTCCAGCACGCGGCCGATGTGCCGATAAAAATCCGGCGACCAGCTGTCGGTGCGCGAGGCCGGGTGGCGCCACGAACTCGGATGGTTCGTGCAGTTCTGCGCCTGCAGAAAGCCGACCAAGATCATCTGGCGCATCGGCGGAATCCGTGGGAAGTGACGTGGAGACGAGGCGACGCATTATGCCGTGGCAGCGATTGCCAAGCCACTGGTCATGCAGCTTCACCCGCGTGATTCAATCACGTCGCTGCGAACGCGAGTTCTAGGAAATGATCGGGCGCGCCAACACGTGGTCCGCCTTCACGCCTGCGGCTGCGGCTCCATGGGGCCGGGCTCGGGACGCGGGCGGTTGCGGCCGGCGCCGGCGGTCGGCACGGTCGAAGCGCGCGGCGTCGTCGGCTCGATCACCGATTCGCGGGTCGGCCGCTTGCCCATCAGCAGATCCTTGATCTCGTCGCCGGTGAGCGTCTCGAATTCGAGGAGCCCCTTGGCCAAGGTTTCCAGATCGGCGCGCTTGTCGGTGAGGATTTGGTTCGCCTCGGCGTAGCCGGCTTCGACATAGCGCCTGATCTCTGCGTCGATCTTCTGCACGGTCGCTTCGGAAATGTTCTGCTGGCGTGCCACCGAATACCCGAGGAACACTTCTTCCTGGTTTTCGCCGTAGGCGACGGTACCGAGCGCATCGGACAAGCCCCAGCGCGTGACCATCAAGCGCGCGAGCTTGGTCGCCTGCTCGATATCGGAAGCCGCGCCGGAGGTCACCTTTTCCCTGCCGAACACCAGTTCCTCGGCGACGCGGCCTCCCATCATGATGGCGAGCCGCGACGTCATCTGTTCCAGGCTCATCGACAGCTTGTCGCGCTCCGGCAATTGCATGACCATGCCGAGCGCGCGGCCGCGCGGGATGATGGTGGCCTTGTGCACCGGATCGGTCGCCTTGACGTTTAGCGCGACGATGGCGTGGCCGCCCTCGTGATAGGCGGTGAGGAGTTTTTCCTCCTCCGTCATGACGAGCGACTTGCGCTCGGCGCCCATCATCACCTTGTCCTTGGCGTCCTCGAACTCGACCTGGGTCACCATGCGCTTATTACGCCGCGCCGCCATGAGCGCCGCCTCGTTGACCAGGTTCATCAGGTCGGCGCCGGAGAAGCCGGGCGTGCCGCGGGCGATGGTCTTGAGCACGACATCGGGCGCCAGCGGCACCTTGCGCACGTGCACTTTGAGGATCTGCTCGCGGCCGACCACGTCGGGGTTGGGCACGACGACCTGACGGTCGAAACGGCCGGGGCGCAGCAGCGCCGGATCGAGCACGTCGGGCCGGTTGGTGGCGGCGATTAGAATGATGCCTTCATTGGCCTCGAAGCCATCCATCTCGACGAGCAGCTGGTTCAGGGTCTGCTCGCGTTCATCGTTGCCGCCGCCGAGGCCTGCGCCACGGTGGCGGCCGACGGCGTCGATCTCGTCGATGAAGATGATGCAGGGCGCGTTCTTCTTTGCCTGCTCGAACATGTCGCGCACGCGGCTCGCGCCGACACCGACGAACATTTCGACGAAGTCGGAACCGGAAATGGTGAAGAACGGTACATTCGCCTCGCCGGCAATGGCACGCGCGAGCAGCGTCTTGCCGGTACCGGGCGGGCCGACGAGCAATACTCCGCGCGGAATACGGCCGCCGAGGCGCTGGAATTTTGCCGGATCGCGCAAAAACTCGACGATCTCCTGCAGGTCGAGCTTGGCTTCGTCGACGCCGGCGACATCCTCGAAGGTGACGCGGCCATGCGACTCGGTGAGCAGTTTGGCGCGGCTCTTGCCGAAGCCCAAGGCCTTGCCGCCGGCACCCTGCATCTGCCGCGACAGGAAGATCCACACTCCGATCAGCGCGACGAACGGCAACCACGAGATCAACAGCGAGACGAACCAGGGCACATTCTCGGTCAGCGGCCGCGCCGTGATCGAAACGCCCTTGTTGTAGAGGCGCTGCACCAGCGTCGGGTCGCTCGGCGCGTAAGTCTGGAAGGTGCCGCCGCTGGTGAAATCGCCATGGATTTCCGGGCCTTGGATAACGACGCTGCGCACGCGGCCATTATCGACGTCATTGAGCAGCTGCGAGAAGCTGATTTCTTGCGAGTTCGTGTTATGGCCGGGGTTCTGAAATAGCGTGAACAGCGCCAGCAACAACAGAACTATGATGACCCACAGTGCGAAATTGCGCAGATTGGCGTTCATCTTAAGGTCCTTGATCCGCAATCGCGCGCGGAGCCCAGCGCTGCTGTAAAAGCCTGCACATCGTGGCGGCTTCACGTCCCTACATTTTGGGAATGTAGGAGCGCCACCGCCCCCTGCCAAGGGAATCCCGCAGACTTACAGGGGAATCCGGCCGGATTATAGGCCTATTTCGTAAAGCGGCTCTTGCCGTTTTGGCGCATGGCTGAGGTGCGGCGGGCGGGTGCGCGTTCGATGCTGAGCCGATTACCCGCAAGCGTGACCAATGCGCCGGCGAGCGTCCGGCGCAGCCGGGGCGCCTGTCGCAAGGCATCGTAGAGCGCTTCGAGCTTGCCGAGCTCGACCGGCCCCTCGTCTCCGGTATGTGCAACCGCGCGGCCGAGCAGGCGCAGTCCGACCTCCGCAGGCAGTTCAAGAAATCGCGCGCCGTCGAAGACGATGGGACCGCGCCGCGGCCAAGCAGCCGCGGCGAGCGCCGCGCGCGCGGCGCGGACGGCGAATTCGATTGCGGCTTCCGCGCGCCGCATCCGCGCCGCCAGCCGCGAAAGACCGGGCGCATCGAGGCCCTCGCGCGCGAGCGCCGGCATCAGCGCGCGCAGCCGTGCGCGGGCAAACTGCGGATCGCTGTTGCTGGGATCCTCGCTGTAGCCGATGCCGGCCGATCGCAGCGTGGCGATGAGCCGTGCCTTGGGAAGGTACAACAGCGGACGGACGAGAAAAAACTCACCACCGCCGCCCGTGGGAATGAGCGAGGCGGTGGCCATGCCGGCAAGGCCCGTGAGCCCGCTGCCGCGCGCGAGACGGAACAGTACGGTTTCCGCCTGATCGTCGAGCGTATGAGCGGTGAGGATATGCGCGTATCGCGCCTGCGCGGCGGCTTCCGCCAGCAACCGGTAACGCGCCAGGCGCGCCGCTTCCTGCAGGCCGGCCTTCGGCTTCTTGCCGCGCCAGCGCAACGTCCGATGCGGCACGCCGAGGCGACGGGCGAGGCGCTTCACTGCCGCCGCTTCGGCGGCCGCTTGCGGCCGCAAGCCATGATCGACGGTGACGGCGAGGAGCTTCGGCGCCCGTTTCAGCCGCTTCGCCCAACGCGCGGCGAGGAGCAAGAGCGCCGTGGAATCCGGTCCCCCGGAAGCGGCAATGACAAGCCCGCCTAAGCCTTCGAGACTTCGGAACAGCGCGTTCGCTTCGTCGTCGCGAACGGCTTGCTCAGCAATGGGCACGTTTCTGTTCCCGCGCCACGCTCTCCTTCACGCTGAGAGAGGCGCGCGGGTATTTGCGTAAAACCTCGCCCAGCGAAGCGCAAGCGGCTTCCTTTTGGCCCAAAGCCGAGAGCGACTGGCCGAGCCGCAACAGCGCGTCCGGGGCCCGCGCCGTGGTCTCATATTTGGTCGAGACGGTAAGGAATGCCTCGGCGGCATCGTGATATTTCTGGCTCTGGAACAGGGATTCGCCCAGCCAATACTGCGCCTCCGGCGTCAGCCGGTCGCTCGGGTATCGGCGCACAAAAGCGCCAAAGGTTTGTGCCGCGAGCGCATAGTCCTTGCGCTCGAAATAGCCGCGGCCGAGCTCGTATTTATCTTTGGGCGTGCTGGCGGGCGGCAGCGTCGGCGCTAGCGCCGCCTGCCTGCCAGCGGTCGCGCTCGGATCGCTGGGCGGCGGAGGCGGCAGCGGTCCGGCGGGGCCAGTACCGCCTTGTGGAGTGGCGACGGTCGAAAGATTAAGCGGTGCTCCGGGTTGATGCGGGCCGGCAGGAGCGGCCGGCGGCGCATCGTAGGGCGGCGGCGGCTCGGTCGTAGTCGTGCCGAGCGGACGGGGTGCCCCAGGTGCATTCGGATCGAGCGCCGGGTTGAAAGCATCGTGACGGTCCGAGTGCGGCGCAGGCGCGGCAGCGGACGCCGGCGGATAAGCTGGTGGTGGCGGCGAATATTGAGCGGTCGGCGCGGGCGGATATTGCGCGGGCGGCGGCGAATATTGTGGCGCGGGCGGAGGTGAATACTGCGCGGTCCCGCCCGCCGGTGGGACGGCGGCCGCTGGCGCTCCGCCCTGGATATGCTGCTGCAGGCGCTGCACCTGCTGCTCGAGCTGCTGATTGCGGTACTGCAATTGCTCAACGGACCCAGTGAGATCGCGGATCGTCTCCTCGAGGCGGTCCAGGCGCGTCACCAAATCGGAATTGGATTCCTGCGCGCACGCGAGATGGGCGCCCAGCGTGCACGCGAGCGCGACCGAAAGGAGCGAGACGAAACGGATCATGCCCTGCGACATATTCGCTGGCTCAAGCGTTTCCCACCATAGCCGGCCCTGCGTCCAAATTGTGACTGTCCACGCGCGCCGGTAATGTGAGCTCCACAGCACCCTTGCAGGGACGAAGCGCTACGAGCTCTGATCGAGCGCGGTCACGGCGCGGCGGTTCTGCGACCAGCAGGAAATATCGTCGCACGTCGCGACCGGGCGTTCCTTGCCATACGAGATGGTGCGCATACGCTGCGCCGCTATGCCACGCGAGATCAGGTAATCACGGACCGTCTGGGCGCGGCGGGCGCCCAGCGCGATGTTGTATTCACGCGTGCCGCGTTCGTCGGCGTTGCCTTCGATGGTAAAGGCATACTGGCTATAATGGTTGAGCCATTCGGCCTGCTTGTCGAGCGTTGCCCGCGCCTGTTCGGAAAGATTCGACGAATCGGTATCGAAGAACACGCGGTCGCCGACATTGACGACGAAGTCCTGCTGACTGCCCGGCACGGCGGCCGACGCCATGGCATTGGTCGGGTCGGCGTCGTGCTTGGCGCAACCGGCGATCGCGAGCGCGCCGAAGATGACGGCTACGAATTTGGCGCCGCGGACGATACTCATCCCCTTCATTCCGGTGCCTCCATTGCTTACGTCGTGATCCCAACCTGCCCTTTCCCGCAGAGTGCGGGAAAGCAGGATGGGCATAAGCGGGTCTATCAGCGCCTTCGTTAAGCGAAGGTTCCGTCAACCTTGATGCCGCCTTGCAAAGAAGCCTCGTCCCCGCGCAACACCCGAAAAGCTTTTGGAATGGTTAATAGGGCCTCAATGCGGCAAGCGTGTGATCATGCGAGAAGATCACGACAAGAGCGGCGACCAGGCCGGATCTGAGGCGAAGCTTGGTGTGGGAACCCGCAACTGGTTGCGCCCGGAAATATTAATTGTGTACAGCGACGGCCCGGGACCGCCCATCTCGTCGCTAAAGTACATAATCACCTGGCCATTGGGTGCAAAGGTCGGCCCCTCGTTGTCGAAACCTTCGGTAAGGATACGCTGGCCGGAGCCGTCGGGCTTCATCACACCGATCGCGAACTTGTCGGCAAATTGCTTGGTGAAAGCGATGTAGTCGCCACTCGGCGACCACACCGGCGTCGAATAGATGCCGTCGCCGAAACTGATGCGCTGCGCCGCGCCGCCGGCCGCCGGCATGACATAGATTTGCGGTTGCCCGCCGCGGTCGGATGTGAAGCAAATCTGCGTGGCGTCGGGGGAATAGCACGGCGACGTGTCGATTGCCTGCGTGTCGGTCAGCCGCGTGGTCGCCTTCGAGCGCAAGTCCATGACGAAAATGTTGGAGTTTGAACCCTCCTGCAGGCTCATGATGACGCTCTGGCCGTCCGGGGAAAAACGCGGCGAGAAGCTCATGCCGGGGAAATTGCCGACGATCTCGCGCTCGCCCGACGTGATATTGAGGAGATACACGCGCGGATCGCCCTGGCCGTAGGCCATGTAGGTGATCTCCTGGCTCGACGGCGAAAATCGCGGGGTGAGCACGAGTTCGTCGCCGCGCGTAAGATACTTCACGTTGGCGCCGTCCTGGTCCATCATCGCGAGCCGCTTGATGCGGCGCAGCTTCGTGCCGGTCTCGTCGACGAACACGATGCGGCTGTCGAAATAGCCCTTGTTGCCGCTGATGCGCTCGTAAACCGCATCGGAAATGATATGACCGAGGCGGCGCCAATTGTCGGGCGTCGTCAGATATTGCTGGCCGGCCCCGAGCTGCTGGCCGGCGAGCACGTCCCAGAGCCGGAACTCGGCCTTCAAACGTCCATCGCTCTGTTGGCTCACGCGCCCGGTAATCAAGGCCTGGGCGTTGATGGCGCGCCAATCCTGAAAGTTCGGCACCGTATCGAAGTTGACGATCTTCTCGATATAGGCCGAAGGATCGATCGGTGCGAACAGACCGCTGCGCTGCAGGTTCGCGGTGATGATTTGCGTAACTCCGTGCGCCGTATCGCCATCGTTGGCAGCGGCGCCGACGAATTCCGGAATCGCGATCGGCATCGGCCGGAAATTGCCTTGGGTGATGTCGAGGTGGAGCTGGGCTGCGGCATAGCGCGCTGAAAGCGTCATCGCCGCGCCGAACGCGCCGAGCGCGAGCGCACGCCGGCGCGTCACGGAAAAACTCGGACTGCACAAACGCGTCATGATGTTTGCTCAGCCTGGTTAGTCACCGGATAGCTCGCGGGGGTTGAAATCCACCGTAATGTCTTTCCACTGTGCGTAATGCTCGGGTTTGAGCATCGTGAATGGCTGGCACAGGAGCAGCGCGCGTTTGCCGCTCTCCGCAAGCGCGGGGCCTAAGGGAGACGCCGAGCCTGCGACCACGACCGGCATTTGCGCCAACGATCCGTCGGGTTTGAAAAGAACCCTGAGCGAGACATAGACATTGCTGTTGCTGTCGACGCCCGGCGGCGGGCTCCAGCAATCCCTGATGCGCTCGCGCAAGGCATCGATTTCGGTCTGCGACAATTGCGCGTTCGGCGCGGCTGTCGGAGCCCCCAGATTCGGCGTGTTGTTGAGCGCATCGGCAGTCGCCACCTGGCGCTGCGGGTCGCGGTGGTCGAGCAATTGGGCGATCTGGTTGGCGTCGTATTTGGGAGTTTGGGGTGTGGTTTTGTCTTTCGGCTTCGGCGGGTCGGTCTTCTTCAATAGCTCGGCGATCTTGTCAACCTTGAAGTCGTCGGTCTTCTTTTCGGGCTTTTGCGCCGTTTTCGGATGGGGCTTCGGCGCCGGTTTAGATTGCGGCTTGGGCTGCGGCATGGGCGCCGTCGCATTGGTGGTGATCGCCGGCTTGTCCGCGACCTTGGGAGCAAGCTGCTCGACCTGCTTGAGCGGGTCGACCTTGTCGGCGAGCGGTTTTGGCTTCCCCGGTGTCGGCGCGTTCTTTTCGCCGAGCGCCGCCCGCGATATGTCGGCATCGGTAACGATCGACACGGGAACGTAATTCGACAAGTCGTCGCTCGGCCTCGAGTTGGCAAGACTCACGAGCCCGACCAAAAAAAGCGCTGCGTGGCCGAATCCGGATATGACCCAATCGGATCGCATCCTAATGTCCCGCCGTTTTCTCGTTTGTTATATTCAAGACGGTGCCGAACCCGGCATCATGGAGCCTCCCCAGGACTTGCGCGACTGCATTATAGCAAAGCTGCTTGTCGGCGTTGACCCATACGGTGGGAGCCGGTTGGCCGGGATTGGCATTCGTGCCCTTGATCGCTTGAAACTTCGCCTCGATATCTTTTAGCGCGATCGGGCTTTTGTCCAGGAACAAGTCTGCCTGACTGGAGCATTCGCCGCCGCTCTTTTTGAGCGTCACGCTGAGCGGCGCCTTCTGCGAGTTGAGCACGGCGCCCCCGCGCGTGTCGGGAAGGTCGACCCTGATCGAAAGCGTCATCAACGGCGCCGTCACCATGAACACAATCAGCAAAACCAGCATGACGTCGACGAACGGCGTCACGTTGATCTCGCTCATGACCGCGCGCCGGCGGCGGCCACGCCTGCCGGTCGATGCCGCACTTGCGACGCTTGCCGCCATATCCCCCTCACGCCCTCTCGTCGATCTGCCGCGACAGGATCGCCGTGAATTCGTCGGCAAAGCCTTCCAGCCGCTGCGCCTGCCGGTTCACCTCGACCGTGAACTTATTATAGAAAATCGTCGCCGGGATGGCGGCAACGAGGCCGATTGCGGTCGCGAACAACGCCTCCGCGATGCCGGGCGCGACCACGGCGAGGGAAGTGTTCTGGGTGGCGGCGATCGACTGGAAGCTCGTCATAATGCCGGTAACGGTGCCGAAAAGGCCGATAAAGGGCCCGGCCGAGCCGACCGTCGCCAGAACCAGGAGCCGCCGCTCCATATGCTCGATTTCGCGAGCGATGGTGACATTCATCACTTTCTCGATGCGCATCTGCAGCCCGGTGAAGGAGCGGATATTGCCCTCGAAACTGCGCTTCCATTCGTTCATGGCGGCGACGAACAGCGCACCGGTCGAGTGCCCGGGGGCGGGCGCAAGCGACTTGTAAAGCTCCTCGAGCGACTCGCCGGACCAGAACGACTGTTCGAAGACATCCCCGGCCTTGCGGATGCGTCTGAACAACAACGTCTTGTCGATGGCGATGGCCCACACCCACACCGAGCACAGGACCAGCCCGCCCATCACCAGCTTTACGATCCAGAGCGAATTCCAGAACAGGCTGAAAAGCTGAAGCCCTGACGATGACATCTGTGTCCTTTCGGCGGTCCGGCCGGTGCGTGCCGAGACCGGACCAAACACTGGGCCGTGACCGGCCGCGGCGCTCCACGCCCGCCGCACAGGGAAGAGGTCGGGCAAGCGCGCATCGCGCGCGCCAACCAAGACCCGAAATTTCGCGAGGACCCAAGCCGGACCCGTCACCGGCCAGACCGAAATCAGTCGCGAAACTTGTCCAAACTAGGGCGCAACACCCGGTCGTTCGCGCCTAACGAAGCCCGACTGTCCTTAATGGGGCGTTAAGGCTGGCCAGCCCAAGGCTGCGGCAGCTTGGTACGGGTTATTCGGGCCTCACGGCGACCCGACCCGGACGATCGAGTTCCACCGGCGACCGAAACCGGCGCGCACGGCATGTACTCGGCATCGTGTCAGCCCAAAGATGCCGATTCCATTCGCCACCGGGGGCATTCGCTACCTGACCGACACTCCGCCGGAGCAGGGCAGGAGGAGTGGATTTAGCCTGGCCTAGCCCGTCGCAGCGCCGGCATCGATGCCTGCCTTCATGGCGACGCGCAGCGGCTTCGGAATCGGGTGCGCGCGGCCGCCGCTGACGAAGGCGACGCGCACGCCTGCTTCGACCACAAGCTCGTCGCCGCGCACGATGCGCTGGTGCAGCGTTATCGAGGCGCCCTTGACCTCCTGCGGCGCGGTGATGATGCCAAGCACATCGTCCATGCGGGCGGGCTTGAGAAAGTCGATATTCATCGAGCGCACCACGAAGGCGAAGCCCGGCGCCTCCTTCTCGGTCTCCTCGAACAGCGCCCGGTGATCGGCGCCGAGCAGCCGCAGATAATTGGTGCGCCCGCGCTCCATATAACGCAGATAATTGGCGTGATAGACGATGCCGGTAAAATCGGTGTCCTCATAATAGACGCGAACGACTTGCACATGACGGCCGTCGCGGATTTCGCCGTCGAGGAGACTGAGCCGAGGATTATTCATCGGTGGGGCTGCGTTCTTCGAAATGGCGATAGATGCGAATGAGATCGAGATGGGCGTTGTCAGAAAGTACGATCTGCATTCCCGCAGCTTATTCGGCTTTCGAAGTCCGCGCCTGGCGCAGGTACTCTGTAAAATTCCACTCGGAAACGCGCCCCGAGGCAACATCCTCCACACCCTCAGCGATCTGCTCCTTGAGCACGCGAAATTTCTCTGCCTGTTCGAGCAAATATGCCACCGCGGGTTCCCGCATCTCCTCGGGAAGCAGATCAAGCGCCTCGGCCGCCTTTTCTGTCGTCGTTTTCATCGTTTAAGCCTTATCACTCTCCCAGGCATGAGCCAATGCCGTGGCCTATCTCCACGGCACCCTGCCCGCCATCGCGTGTTCCCAATTCTTCCCGTCGAACAATTTCGGCTCGATCGCGGCGACATCGACCCCGTCGAGGCAGCGCGCGTTGACGTCGATCTTGTCCGGATCGGAACGCGGCACGTAGAAAGGGTGGATGCCACACGTTGCGCAGAACGTGTGCTGTGCCACGCCGGTGTTGAACCGATAGGTCGACAGCGCATCGTTGCCGCTCAAAAGTTCGAACCGCTCCGGCGGCACGATGTGATGCAAGAAACCCTTGTTCGCACAGATCGAGCAATTGCATTCGGTGACGCGCGACAAATCCGCCGTGACGCGCAAGCGCACGCGGCCGCAATGGCAGCCGCCTTCGTATGTTTGTAAGGTCACCCCGCGCGTGCCAATGGAGGCGAGGGCTGCGGAACGTCCATCTTCCATTCCTTGGCGGCTTCGATCCAAGAGGCGATGGCCTCCTGCACGTTTTTCAACGCCTCTTCGGGCGTTTCGCCGTCCGACATGCAGCCCGGCAGATCGGGCACAGTCGCGAGATAACCGCCGCCGTCGCTTTCCGCCAATCGCTCGATGCGCACGGCATATTCGAGTTTCATCGCTTGCCTCCGTACGTATCAATATAGTGCACCAGCTTGCGAATGTAGACCGGCTTGATCGGCCGATGCGCCGGAATGGTCAATATCTCGCGTGCCGCAGGATGGTGCACGTGCGTGTGTGAAGTCCCCTTGCCGGAACGGAAACTTAGTGCGTATTCGCGGCACAGCGTCTCGACGTCACGGATGCGCCAGTCGCCGGCAGGATTACGGCGCATGCGTTCCAGAAGATCGGAAGCCATCACTCATCCTCTTCCGCCGCAAACAGCCCGAACTGCGCCGGGTCGCGCGCCGGTTCGGGCAGGCCGAGATGGCGGAAGGCGTGCGCGGTGATCAGCCGGCCGCGCGGGGTCCGCTGCAGCAAGCCGCATTGGATCAGATACGGCTCGATGATGTCTTCGATGGCGTCGCGCGGCTCCGACAAAGCGGCGGCGAGGGTTTCGACGCCGACCGGGCCGCCGCCGTAGTTCACCGCAATGGTGGTGAGATAGCGCCGGTCCATGCCGTCGAGACCGGCGGCATCGACTTCAAGCGCGGCGAGGGCCTTGTCGGCGACGGCGCGATCGATCGCGGCGGCGCCGGCGACGGAGGCGAAATCGCGCACGCGGCGCAGGAGCCGTCCGGCGATGCGCGGGGTGCCGCGGGCGCGCCGCGCGATCTCGTTGGCCCCGTCAGCGATCAGGCCGACGCCCAAAACACGCGCGCCGCGATTGACGATAAGCTCCAGCTCGGCTTCCGAATAAAAGTTGAGCCGGATCGGGATGCCGAAGCGGTCGCGCAGCGGATTGGTCAAAAGGCCCGCCCGGGTCGTGGCGCCGATCAGCGTGAATTTCGCCAGATCGATCTTCACCGAGCGCGCCGCCGGCCCCGCGCCGATGATCAGATCGAGCTGAAAATCCTCCATCGCCGGGTAGAGGATTTCCTCGACAGCGGGATTGAGCCGGTGAATCTCGTCGATGAACAGAACGTCGCGCTCTTCGAGATTGGTAAGGAGCGCCGCGAGGTCGCCGGCCTTGGCGATCACCGGCCCCGACGTGGCGCGGAAATTGACGGCAAGCTCGCGCGCCACGATTTGCGCCAGCGTAGTCTTGCCGAGCCCGGGCGGCCCGACGAACAGTACGTGATCGAGCGCTTCCTTGCGCGCGCGGGCGGCGGCGATGAACACGCCGAGATTGGCGCAAGCCTGCCGCTGCCCGATGAATTCGGAAAGCCGCTGCGGCCGCAGCGACGACTCCGCCGCATCCTCCTCGCGGCGCTCGGCCGAAACCAGTTTGCGTCGCGGGCTGTCGTTCACCGCTCCGGCCCCCTTCGGTATTTGTTCGGCAGCAGTTCGCCGATCGGCACTAAAGCCGCCGAATTCCCATTCGGCACAATCACGCGCGCGTTGCGATCGTAATCGAAGATCAGCTCGCGGCAGGCGCCGCACGGCGACACCACCGCGATTGTCCGATCTTTCTCTTCGGGGTCGGGATGGCGCACGGCGACGATCGTATCGATGCCCGCATCGCCCAGATCGATGAAGGAGCGCCCGAGCGCCACGGCTTCCGCGCACACCGCCATGCGGCCGAGATAGGCGTCGAGATTGACGCCGGTAAAAATTTTTCCCGAACGCGTGCGCAACGCCGCACCGACCTCCTGCCAGTCGTAGCGGTAACGCTGTTTGATCGCCGCCGTCGCCGCCGCGATCAACTCCTTCTCCGCGTTGCCCAATTTCGCCGGCCGTTTCACTTCGCGAGCTCCTTTAAGCCCAGCCGGATCAATTGGCGCACGTCGCTGCCCTCGCCCGCACTGCGCGCTGCCGCGGCAATAGCAGCGGCGGCCTGCGGCTGCGCGTAGCCGAGATTGACCAACGCGGAGACCGCATCGGTCACCGGCTGCGGCGCCCGCTTCTCGTCGAGCGCGCCGGAGAGCCGCACCAAGGCCGGATCGACGTCCGTATAGGCCGGCGCCTTGTCTTTCAGCTCGGTGACGATGCGCTCGGCGACTTTCGGGCCGACGCCGGGGGTGCGCGCCACCATCGCCTTGTCGCGCATCGCGATCGCCGAAGCGAGATCGGCCGGTTTGAGCGTGCCGAGCACGGCGAGCGCCACTTTGGTGCCGACGCCTTGCACGGTCTGCAACAGCCGGAACCATTCGCGCTCGACATCGGTGGAAAAACCGAACAGGCGAATCTGGTCCTCCCGGACGTGGGTTTCGATGGCAAGCGTCGCCGGCTCGCCGCTGCGCGGCAATTCCTGCAAGGTGCGCGCCGAGCAATGCACCAGATAGCCGACGCCATTGACGTCGAGGATAATGGAATCCTCGCGGTAGCTGTCGATCACGCCTTTAAGCTTGCCGATCATTCCGCCGCAATCCTGAGGACGATGCTCTGCCGATGATGCGCGTGCGTCACGGCGATGGCGAGCGCATCGGCGGCGTCGTCGGAGCGCGGGTCGGCCTTCGGCAAAAGCACGCCGATCATCATGCGCACCTGCGCCTTGCCGCCGTGGCCGGCGCCGACGATGCTTTTTTTGACTAGGTTCGGCGCGTATTCGGCAACCGGAACGCCGGCTTTGGCCGGCACCACCATGGCGATGCCCCGCGCCTGGCCGAGCTTGAGAGTCGCCTTGGCATCCTTGTTGACGAACGTCGCCTCGACCGCCGCCTCGTCCGGGCGAAATTCGTCGAGGATGCGCATCAGCCCGTCGTGAATGGCGAGCAGCCGCACCGCGAGACCATTCCCGGCGCAGGTCGTCACCGAACCGCAGCCGAGAAAGCCCAAGCGATTGCCGGTAATCTCGACCATGCCCCAGCCGGTGCGGCGGAGCCCCGGATCGATGCCGAGGATGCGAATCGGGCGCGTCATGCCGCCCCGTTAATAGCATGACCGCAATGCTTAAGCCTTGCTCGCCGGACGACCGGGACCCTGATAAGCAGGCGCGTCACCGTCTTAACCTTTCCCGAAAAGTCATGACACCCGGACTCGGTCTCGCGCTCGGCGCCATGCTCTGCTTCGGCATCGGCGATCTCATCTACAAGCGGGCAGCCGCTGCCGGCATCGCGGCCGGCGAATTCATCATGCTCCAGGCCTGGACCTTCTGTCCCGGCATTACGCTTTATGCCTGGCTGACCGGCACGCTTGACCCGCATCTATCTGCGTGGTGGGGCTCGCTCGCTGGCTTCTCCCTCTTGATCGCGACCTACAATTTCGTCCGCAGCCTGCAAGACGGCGCGGTGAGCACCAATGCGCCGATCTTCCGGCTTAACTTTACGATCACCGCTGCTCTGGCGATCCTGCTCCTTGGCGAAACGCTAACGCTGGTCAAAGGCATCGCGCTTGCCTGCGCGCTGGTCGCCGTCTGGCTCTTGCTCGTCGAAGCCGGCGCCGAACGCGGAAAATTCAGCGCGGCATCGCTTAGCCGCGTGCTGATCGCCACCGTGGCCATGGCTTTGGTCAATTTCTTCTACAAAGTCGGGCTGCAACACGGCGCACTGCCGGAAACCATGATCGCTGCGCAAGCCTGGACGTTCTGCTCGCTGGCGACGCTGGTGCGCTTGATACAAGAACCGCGTTTTAGTCTCACGCCGGGCGCCTGGCGCTACGGCGCGCTCACCGCATTCGCGCTGTTGTTCGCATTGGTGCTGCTGACGCACGGGCTCGCGATCGGACCGGCCAGCGTGCTGGTGCCGGTGGCGCAAATGAGCATGGTGTTTACCGCGCTCCTTGGCGCGGCCCTCTTCCACGAACGCCTGGATATGCGGAAATGCGCCGGCCTTGCGGTGGCGGTGGTCGCGCTGGTGTTGTTCGCGGTCAGTTAAACCAGTTTATGCGCTCATCCGGTTCACCAGTGCGTCGGAAATTTCGAAATTGGCATAGACGTTTTGCACGTCGTCGTGCTCGTTGAGATTCTCGATGAGCTTGAGGAGCTTTTCGCCCTGCTCGTCGTCGACCGCCACGGTGTTCTGCGGCCGCCAAGTGAGCGACGCCTTGCGCGGCTCGCCGAATTTGGCTTCGAGCGCCTTGGCGGCCGAGCCGAAATGGTCCTGAGTGGCGTAGACCTCGTGCGTGGTCTCGTTGGACACGACGTCGTCGGCGCCGGCTTCCAGCGCCGCTTCGAACATCGCCTCGGCGCTCGCCGCTTTGGCGTCGTATTCGATGACGCCGACACGATCGAACATGAACGACACGGCGCCGGTCTCGGCGAGGTTGCCGCCGCTCTTGGCAAAGGTCGCGCGCACTTCGCCGGCGGTACGGTTGCGGTTGTCGGTCAAGACTTCGACGATCACCGCGACTCCGCCCGGCCCGTAGCCCTCGTAGCGGATTTCCTCGTAGTTGTCGGCGTCGCCACCCGACGCCTTCTTGATGGCGCGCTCGATATTGTCCTTCGGCATGTTTTCTGCGCGCGCCGCGATGATGGCGGCGCGCAGCCGCGGATTCATCGCCGGATCGGGAATGCCAAGCTTGGCCGAGACGGTGATCTCGCGCGCCAGCTTACCGAACAGCTTGGACTTTACCGCGTCCTGCCGCCCCTTGCGGTGCATGATGTTCTTGAACTGCGAATGTCCGGCCATGGCTCGATTCTGCGCCCTCTCGCGCCCACAACGTGCAAATGATGTGATGTTGCGGAATTTATAGGGCCGCGCGAGGCGGAAATAAAGGTGAGGCGGCGCGGGACTTCATCCCCAAAAAGCCGGGGTCGCCGGTTCCAGGCAACCGCCGATGCGCACCGCCCCGACGCGGGCGGCGAGGCCGGTGGCCGGGTCGGTTTCGACTGCGACGGCGCACAGCGTCGCCGGGCCGGAAGCTGGCTCGAACCGCGCCGCTGGAATTTTCCGCAGGAAGCGGATGAGCGGTTCCTCTTTCCCCATGCCGATCACCGAATTGTAGTCCCCGGTCATGCCGACGTCGCTCATGAACGCGGTGCCGCCCGGCATGATCCGCAAATCCGCCGTCGGCGCGTGGGTGTGAGTGCCGACCACGAGGCTCGCGCGCCCGTCGCAGAAAAATCCCATCGACTGTTTCTCGCTCGTCGCCTCGCCGTGGATGTCGACGACGATGGCATCGGCGTCTTTGCCGAGCGCGCAAGCCGCGAGCTCGCGGTCGACGGCGGCGAAGGGGTCGTCGAGCGCGTCCATGAAGATGCGGCCCATGGCGTTGACGACGAGCGTACGCGCGCCGTTCTTTGCTTCGATCAAGGCGGCGCCGTGGCCCGGCGTGCCGGCGGGATAGTTGAGCGGACGGATCAAGCGCTCGGCACGCTCGATGAAGACCAGCGCCTCCCGCTGATCCCAGGCGTGATTGCCGAGCGTAATGGCGTCGGCGCCGGCGTCGATCAGCTCGCGATAGATCGCCTCCGTGATGCCGAAGCCGCCGGCTGAGTTCTCGCCATTGACCACGACCAGATCGAGCTTCCAGTCGCGAATAAGGCCGGGAAGCCGCTCGTAGACGATGGTCCGCCCGCTGCGGCCGACGACATCGCCGACGAAGAGGATGCGCATGCTCAAACGCCTCGACAGTCGATTGCTTCGCGCTCGGTTAGCACGAGATCGAGTCGGGCGTCGCGCTCCGTCCTCGGCACCTTCGGCACCTCCTGAGCCGCGAAGGCGATGCCGACCGCTGCCACCGTCTTGCGCGCGCGGAGCGCATTGATGGTCATGTCGTAATATCCGGCGCCATAGCCGATACGGTAACCGGCGCGGTCGAAGGCAAGAAGCGGCACCAAGAGAATATCGGGATCGACTTCCGGAGCGTCGGGCTTCGGCTCGCGGATGCCCCATTGGCCGCGGTCGAGCGGCCCGCCGAATTCCCACGCGCGCATCATCAGCGGCTCGCCGCGCCCCGCGATGGCGGGAAGCGCAAGCCGCGCACCGGCGTTGCTAAGCTTCTGCATCAGCGGCAGCGGATTGATCTCGCTTTTGAGCGGCATGAAGCCGGAGACGATGGTGCCGGCCCTAATTTGCAGAGGAAAAGGCCGCGCCGCGATTGCCTCCGCCGCGTCCTGACGCGCGTCGCCCGACAGCGCATCGCGGCGCGTCGCGGCACCCCGGCGAAGTTCGGCTTTTGCGAATGCGATGTCAGGAATTGTTGTCGGCACTCGTGTCCCGGATGCGGTGCAGCGCGTCAGCGGTGCGCCGCCGGTCCGGGACCTTCGCAGACTCGGCGCCCGTAACGGTCCCGGTTCTGCGGCGCACCACTTCGCTACGCTACGTGCTGCGCCGCGCCCGGGAAACGAAAAAAAACGAAAAATTAGTGCGGAGCCGCGTCGGCCGTCGGAGCGTCGATCCCGGGTTCCCTACGTAAGTAGGTGGGCGCCATATGTCCGAGCCCACGAGCCCGGCCAGGGACAGCTCCCGTTAGGATCGATAAGGCCCCGGGGATATGGCTCCTGACGCACCGCGCAGCCCCGCCCGGACAATGTAATGCGGGGCAGCGCGCGGCGCTACGCCATTGCGAGGCGCGACCCTCCTTAGCTCGCCGAGCGAGCGTGGGAGGGTCGCTGCTCGCAATGGCGCTTACCCCAGCGCTACGCCGCCGCCGACGGGCTGATTGAGCTTTTTGGTGATGCTCTCGATGCGCTCGGCGGCGGCGTTGAGCGCGGCGGCGATGGCGGCGTGCGCGGCCTTGTCGAGACTGAGTGCGTCCGTGCGTGCGTTCTGCAAGGCAGCAAGCTCTTCTTCCAGCCGCTTGATGCGCAGTCCGGTTTCGGCGAGCGAATCGGCGAGCGTGAGCGCCGCCATGACTGTCAGCCGCGTGTCGCCGATCTCGCCGAATTTTGCCCGCAAGCCCTCGATGCGGGTATCGAGATCGCGGGCGAGGTTCATCAGGTGGCCTTCCTGGCCGTCTTCGCAGGCCATGCGGAATTGGCGCCCGTTGATGGTAACGCTGACCTGGGACATGGTCTCCGTCCTCGCTTATTCCTCGCTCGCCAGCACGCCGCGGATGGTCTCGATCGCCTTCGCGATGCGCTCCGCCACCTCGCGGTTGGCGGTTTCCAGGGCGCGCGAGCGGGCGACGGCCTGATCGAGTTCGCCGGCAAGGCGCGCGCGATCGTCGCCCAACACATGGATTTGCGTCGCCAGCGCGTGCTCGCCGCGGGCGGCCTCGCGGCGGCGCTCGGCGGCTGCGTCGAGCGCATCGAGCGCGAGCGCCAGGCGCCGGCTTGCAGCCTCGATTGAATCGGTCTCGCTCATGCGGCCATCCGCGTGTCGCACGGGAGGTGAAAATTGTGAAACGGCAGAGTTTTATGAAAGGAAGCTTACGTCGTATCGAGCTGGAGCGTCAACGCCTAAGTGCAAGCTCGCAACAGAGCCTGTGCATGACGCCGCCGAGCGTTTGACTCGAAGTTAGCCCATGCTATCTGTGCCCGGCGTTTCCCGTGACCGCGGCGATCCTCGTTCGTGCCGCGCTTTTGGCCAGTCCCATGACGATGCCGGACCGTATTGTCGCGGCGAGCGCGCAAAACCTCGCCCAGGCTGCTCGCGTTTCCGCCCAGTCCGCCGGCACCAATCCAGCCGCACGAGCCGAGCACGACCGCATGGCCAACGCCATCCGGGCGCTGGCGATGGACGCTGTCGAGCAGGCCAAATCCGGGCATCCGGGCTTGCCGATGGGCGCGGCCGATATCGCGACCGTGCTGTTCACGCGCTTTTTGAAATTCGATCCGACCGATCCTGGCTGGCCCGACCGCGACCGCTTCGTGCTCTCGGCCGGGCACGGCTCGATGCTGCTCTACGCGGTTCTTTATCTGCTCGGCTACGAGAAGATGACGATCGAGGAGATTAAACGCTTCCGCCAGCTCGGCTCGCTCACGCCCGGGCACCCCGAATACGGCCACACGCCCGGCGTCGAAACGACTACCGGACCGCTCGGCCAAGGACTTGCTAACGCGGTCGGCATGGCGATCGCCGAGCAGCATCTCGCCGCCGAGTTCGGCAGCGACATCGTCGATCATAACACCTACGTGCTCGCTTCCGACGGCGACCTGATGGAGGGCATCAGCCAAGAAGCGATTGCGCTCGCCGGTCACCTGAAGCTGAAGAAACTCGTCGTCCTGTTCGATGACAACGGCATTTCGATCGACGGCCCACTCGCACTCGCCGATTCCGTCGACCAGGTGAAACGCTTCGAGGCCGCCGGCTGGGCGGCAACGCGCATCGACGGCCACGATCCCGCCGCGATCGCCGCCGCGATCGAGGCCGCAAAGAAGTCTGAGCACCCTTCCCTGATCGCCTGCCGCACCACCATCGGCTTTGGCGCCCCGACCAAGGGCGGCACCGAGAAGGCCCATGGTGCGCCGCTCGGCGCCGAGGAAATCGCCGCGGCGCGGCAAAAGCTCGGCTGGACTTTGCCGCCTTTCGAAATTCCGCCCGCCATCCGCGCGCAATGGCGCTCAGCCGGCGAGCGCGGCCGGCCGGCGCGGCTTGTCTGGGAAGAGCGCGTCGCCGCACTTGCCGCGGAGAAGCGCGCGGAGTTTGAGCGCCGCACGCGCGGCGAATCGCCGGCAAAGAAACTCGCCGCCGCCGTTCGCGAAGTGAAGGAAAAGCTCAGCGCTGCGCCCAAGGAGATCGCCACCCGCGCGGCTTCCGAATTCGCGCTCGAAGCGCTGACCGCGGCGCTGCCGGAAATGGTCGGCGGCTCGGCCGACCTCACCGGCTCCAACAACACCCGCACCAAAAGTATGAAGCCGATGAGCGCCGCGGATTATTCCGGCCGCTTCATCCATTACGGCGTGCGCGAGCACGCCATGGCGGCGGCCATGAACGGCATGGCGCTGCACGGCGGTATTTTGCCCTATTCGGGCACGTTTCTGATTTTTTCCGACTATTGCCGCCCGGCGATCCGGCTCGCAGCCCTCATGGGCCAGCGCGTTATCCATGTGATGACGCACGACTCGATCGGGCTCGGCGAGGACGGGCCGACGCACCAGCCGGTCGAGCACCTCGCCGCGCTGCGCGCCGTTCCCAACCTGAAAGTTTTTCGCCCCTGCGACGCGGTCGAGACGGTCGAGTGCTGGCAACTGGCGCTCGAAAGCAAAGACGGGCCGAGCGTCCTCGCCTTGACCCGCCAGAACGTGCCGCAACTGCGCCAGGGCTTCGACGAGCACAACCGCTGCGCGCTCGGTGCCTACGAGCTGATTGCCGCTGAGGACGACGACGCCGTGGTGTCGCTGTTTTCTTCCGGTTCGGAAGTCGCCATCGCGGTCGTGGTGAGAAAAATGCTCGCCGAACGCCGCATCTCGGCACGCGTCGTCTCGGTGCCGTGCTTCGAACTTCTGCTCGCCGCCCCGGAGGACAAGCGCGCGGCCGTCATCGGCAACGCCCGCGTCAACGTCGCGGTCGAAGCCGGCATCCGCCAGGGCTGGGACGCCATCATTGGCTCGGGTGGCGCTTTTGTGGGGATGGAGAGCTTCGGCACCAGCGCGCCCTACCAGGATCTTTACCGGCATTTCCGGATTACCGCCGAGGCGGTCGTCGAGGCGGCGCTGAAAAGATTGAGCTAAGTACCGGTCTTGTGCCGGCAACCGATCCCGTTAAATAGGTTTAATGAAAAAGCTGGATACTCGGCGCAGATCGGGGCACGGGTTAAAAGACTTGGGAGTGATAAAGGACTTGGGAGCGACACATGTCGGTTCGCGTGGCCATCAACGGGTTCGGCCGTATCGGCCGCAATATTTTGCGCGCCATCGTCGAGGCCGATCGCACGGATATCGAAGTTATCGCCGTCAACGATCTTGCCCCGGTCGAGACCAATGCGCACCTGCTGCGCTTCGATTCGGTGCATGGCCGCTTTCCCGGCGAGGTCACCGTCAAGGGCGATACGATTCATTGCGGCAACGGCGCCATCAAAGTCACCGCCATCAAGGACCCGACGCAATTGCCGTGGAAGGCGCTCGGCATCGACGTCGCGCTCGAATGCACCGGCATCTTCACCTCGAAGGAGAAGGCTTCGGCGCATCTTAAGTCCGGCGCCAAGCGGGTCCTGGTCTCGGCGCCGGCCGACGGCGTCGACCTCACCGTCGTCTATGGCGTCAATCACGACAAGCTCACGAAAGCGCACACGGTCGTCTCCAACGCCTCGTGCACGACCAATTGCCTCGCCCCGATCGCCAAGGTGCTCAACGACGCCGTCGGCATCGACAAGGGTTTCATGACCACGGTGCACTCCTACACCAACGACCAGCCCTCGCTCGATCAGGTGCACAAGGACCTCTATCGGGCGCGCGCGGCGGCGCTCAACATGATCCCGACCTCGACCGGCGCGGCCAAAGCAGTGGGCCTGGTGCTGCCGGAGCTGGCCGGCCGCCTCGACGGCGTCGCCATCCGCGTGCCCACGCCGAACGTCTCGGTGGTCGATTTCAAGTTCGTCGCCAAGCGCGCCACCTCGAAGGATGAGATCAACGCCGCGGTCAAGCGCGCCGCCGAGCAGCAGCTCAAGGGCATCCTCGGCTACACCGAAGCGCCCAATGTCTCCAGCGACTTCAATCACGACCCGCATTCCGCGGTCTTCCACATGGATCAGACCAAGGTGATGGACGGCACGCTGGTGCGAGTGATGTCGTGGTACGACAATGAGTGGGGCTTCTCCAACCGCATGGTCGACACCGCGGTGGCGATGGGCAAGCTCGCCTGAACTCACCGCCAACTCACTACAATGAGCTTCCGCAGCCTCGACGACGCCGACGTGAAGGGCAAGCGCGTTCTCGTGCGCGTCGACCTCAACGTGCCGATGCAGGATGGAAAAGTCTCCGACGCGACCCGCATCGAGGAGATCGCCCCGACCATCATCGAACTCGCCGACAAAGGCGGCAAAGTGATTTTGCTCTCGCATCTGGGGCGACCCAAGGGACCCGATCCAAAGCATTCGTTGCGGCAGGTGGCCGCCGAAGTCGCGAGAACCGTCAAGAGGCCCGTCGCGTTCGCCGAGGACTGCGTCGGCCCGATAGCGCAAGGGGCCGTCGCGGCCATGAAAAACGGCGACATTCTTTGTTTGGAAAATACCCGATTTCATCCCGAGGAAGAAAACAACGACAGGGAATTCGCAAAGAAGCTCGCGACGCTCGGCGACATCTTCGTGGAAGAAGCATTTTCCGCTGCGCACCGCGCGCATGCGTCCATCACCTCGATCGTGACCGCGTCCAACTTGCCCGCCTATCCAGGACGCGCCATGAAGGCGGAGCTCGATGCGCTGGCGAAGGCGTTCGAGACCCCCGAACACCCGGTGGCGGCGATCGTCGGCGGCGCCAAAATCTCGACCAAGCTCGACCTTCTTGGCCACCTTCTGCTCAAGGTCGAGACGCTGATCATCGGCGGCGGCATGGCGAATACGTTCCTTGCCGCGCAGGGCAAGCCGGTCGGCAAATCGCTGTGCGAGAACGATCTCATCGGCAATGCGCGCGACATCCTCGTCAAGGCCAAGTCGCTGCATCGCGAGATCGTGCTGCCGGTGGACGCGGTCGTGGCGCAAAAATTCGCCGCACATGTTCCCTCCCGCGTCGTGGCGGTGAACGAGGTCGGCGCAGCCGACATGATCCTCGACATCGGCCCGCGCAGCATCGAGCACGTCGTCTCGGTGCTCGCTCGCAGCAAGACGCTGGTGTGGAACGGTCCGTTCGGCGCCTTCGAGATCGAGCCCTTCGACAACGGCACGATCGACGTGGCCGAGGCGGCGGCGGAACTCACGGAGGCCGGCAAGCTTATCAGCTTTGCCGGCGGCGGCGACACGGTGGCGGCGCTCAACGTCGCCGGCGTGACGAGTCGGCTGACCCACGTGTCGACGGCGGGCGGAGCCTTCCTCGAATCGTTGGAGGGTAAGACGCTGCCGGGCGTCAAGGTTCTCATGGTATCGGAGACTCCCGGAGCAGCCCGCAAATAGAGTAAAAGACGGCAAAGCCGCCGGCCTGCCGGCGCCGAATCTTTCCAGGAGGGCGCGATGAATCTTGCCGAACTGAACAAGGTCGCCGAGGCCATGGTCGCCCGCGGCCGTGGCATCTTGGCCGCTGACGAATCCACCGGAACGATTGCTAAGCGCTTCGAATCCATCGGCGTGCAGTCGACTGCCGACAATCGGCGCGACTATCGCGAAATGCTGTTCCGCACCACCGAGGCGATGTCGAAATACATTTCCGGCGTCATCCTCTACGACGAGACCATGCGGCAGAGCGCCAAGGACGGCACGCCCTTGGTGAAGTTCATCGAAAGAGCCGGCGCGCTGCCCGGCATCAAGGTCGACAAAGGCACGAAACCGCTGCCGCGCTGCCCGGGCGAAGTTATCACCGAGGGACTCGATGGCTTGCGCGAGCGGCTCGTCGAATATCGCGGGCTCGGCGCCAAATTCGCCAAATGGCGCGCGGTGATCGACGTTGGGCAAGAACACAGGCTGCCGAGCTACACTTGCGTCAACGCCAACGCGCATGCGCTCGCGCGCTACGCCGCGATTTGCCAGGACGAAGGCATCGTGCCGATCGTCGAGCCCGAAGTGCTGATGGACGGCGACCACGATATCGACCGCTGCGCCGAGGTCACGCAATGGGTGCTCAAAGAGACCTTCCAGGCGTTGTTCTTCAACCGCGTCGCGCTCGAAGGCATGGTCCTCAAGCCCAACATGGCGGTCCCCGGGAAAAAATCGCCAAAGCGGGCGTCAGTCGAAGAAGTCGCGGAAAAAACCCTGCGCGTGCTCAAGGCCTGCGTACCGGCGGCGGTTCCCGGCATCGCATTCTTATCCGGCGGCCAGTCCGACGAAGATGCAACCGCCCACCTTGACGCGATGAACCGGATGGGTCCGCTGCCCTGGCGCCTGTCATTCTCCTACGGCCGCGCGCTGCAGCACGCCCCGCAGAAGGTGTGGTCGGGCAAGCCCGAGAACGTGGCCGCGGCGCAGCGCGCGTTCAGCCACCGCGCCATGATGAACGGCCTCGCCACGCTCGGCCAGTGGAAAGCCGATCTCGAGCGCAAAGCGGCGTGACGCCCTCTCGCCCACGGCTTTACCTCGTCACCCCGCGACTTGAGGATACCGCGTCCTTCGCGGGCGCCATGGATGCGGCTTTGGCGGCCGGCGACGTCGCAGCGGTCCTTCTTCGACTCAACGACGCCGACGAGCGCACGCTGATCAATCGCGTGAAGACCATCGGTTCCGTGGTCCAGCGCCGCGACATTGCGCTCCTGCTCGACGGCCGCCCGGAGCTTGCGGCGCGCGCCGGTGCCGACGGCGCTCATCTGACCGGGATCGAGGCGCTGCGCGCCGCCCTTGCCACGCTTAAGCCGGTTCGCATCGCCGGCGCCGGAGGTTTGTGCAGCCGTCATGATGCCATGCTCGCGGGCGAAACTGCTGCCGATTACGTGATGTTCGGCGATCCCCCACCCTACCCTCCCCCGCACGCGGGGGAGGGTAGGGTGGGGGTTGGCGGCTGCCTGCCGTTCCCGGTCTTGTGCGAACGGTTGGCTTGGTGGGCGGAGCTTTTCCAACCGCCCTGCATCGGCTACGCCGCAAATGCGGACGAGATTCGCCCCATTGCGCAAGCTGGCGCCGATTTCGTCGCGCTCGGTGAGTGGATATGGAACGAATCAGGCGGAGCGGAAAAAGCGGTGGCCATGGCGAGCGAAAGCCTCGCCGCCGCCTTTCCCTGATCGGGATTGCGATCAGGGTGGCGACCGCCTTGGCGCTTGCGGCAATTGTCGCTCCAGCGCTTCGCGGCGCGGCATCGGCACAGCGTCAGTTGGCCCGGCCGAGCGCGCCCGCCAAGAAGCCCAAGCCGCTCCACGCACCCGGCAAACGGCGCGACACCGCGAAAGTCGCCGCTCCGGCTCCGGCCGCTCGGACTCCGGCGGCCCCCGCGCCGCCCCATACTGCCGTGTCGTCGGGCGCGCCGACTTCGACCGCTGGTGAACCCGACCTCGCCTTCGGCGCATTCCAGCGCGGTCACTATATCACCGCGTTTTCGCTGGCGACGCAGCGCGCCGCCGACAAGGACGATCCGAAATCGATGACGCTCCTCGGCGAGCTTTACGCGAACGGGCTGGGCGTCCCGCAGGACGACAAGAAAGCCGCCGAATGGTACAAGCTGGCCGCCGCGCGCGGCGACGCCAATGCGATGTTCGCGCTGGCAATGTTTCGCATGCAGGGCCGCGCCGGCCCGCGCGACCGCGTCAAGAGCGCCAAGTGGCTCGCCGCCGCCGCCAAGCTCGGTCACCCGATCGCTGCCTACGATCTTGCGCTGCTCTACATCGAAGGCGAACTTTTCCCGCAGGATTTCAGTCGCGCCGCCCAACTCCTTCGCCGCGCCGCGCAAGCCGGCAATCCGCAGGCACAATACGCGCTGGGCACGCTCTACAAGGAAGGCCGCGGCGTCCCTAAGGACATGCACGAGGCGGTGCGGCTCTTTGGCCTGGCTTCGCTTGGCGATCAGGCCGATGCCGAGGTCGAATACGCCATTGCGTTGTTCAATGGGGACGGCGTCGACCGCAATCGACAACTCGCCGCGGCGCTGTTTCGCAAGGCGGCGCTCACGGGCAACCCGATCGCCCAGGATCGCCTTGCGGTCATTCTCGCCAACGGCCTGGGCGTGAAGGCCGACCCGGTCGAGGCTGCGAAATGGCACCTCGTATCCAAGGCCGCCGGCGAAACCGATCTAGTGCTCGACGATTTCGTGAACAAACTCGACGCCAACACGCGCGCGGCCGCCGAAAAGGCGGCAAAACCCTGGATCGACGCGATCACGCGATCTATCGCCGCGAAAACCCGGGCCATTTCCTCATCCGCCCCGACCCCGACCAAGTAAGAGGAATCGCAAGTCCCAGAGTCGCTTAAGCGGAAGCGCTAGCCCGCCACATCAGGCAATTCGACACCCTCGCCGCCGGCCTTGCCTGCGACGTGCTTCGCGGCCTGCCAAAGCACTGCCACCAGAACGTACATTCCGCCGGCTGCCCCGGCGACGACACCGAGAAGTATTTCACGCTCGGTAAAGGCAAAGACGCGCGCAATGATGAAGAATGTGGCGTCGAAGAATGCGATCGAGATCGCGCTGGGGATGGTTAGCAGATGCAATTGCCGCAACATAGTCCTGCCTCCAATGGTCGTACCGGCGAAGTGCTGTCAATGTAGCAGACACGCCATACCTGACGATTGTTGCTGCGAGCACAATTGAAGCGCGCCGCTTCGGCAAATATTAACCGCGCCTCTTAGCTTTACTCGCCAAAGCCGCGTCCCTGCCGATGGCCCACGGTGCCGGACCGGCAGCCTCCCGGCTGCGCTCGCGCCATACGGCAACGGATGAAACGCTTGACGGGACTGCTTCCGACCACTTACCGCAGGCGCCATGCTGCATTCGGCCGTTCTCAACGTAATGATCAAGGCGGCGCATCGCGCCGGGCGGAGCCTCAAGCGCGATCTCGGCGAGGTCGAGCAGCTGCAGGTATCGGTGAAGGGGCCGGGCAATTTCGTCACCGCCGCCGACCGCCGCGCCGAGGAGATCGTCCGCGAGGAACTCGCCAAAGCGCGGCCGGCTTACGGATTTCTCGGCGAAGAAGGCGGCGTCCGCGAAGGCAGCGACAAGACCCACCGCTGGATCGTCGATCCGCTCGACGGGACCACGAATTTCCTCCACGGCATTCCGCATTTCGCGGTTTCGATCGCGCTCGAACGGGGCGGCGCGATCGTCGCCGGGTTGACCTACAACCCGGCCAACGACGAGCTTTTTGTCGCCGAGCGCGGCAAGGGCGCCTTTCTCAACAATCAGCGCATCCGCGTTGCCGCGAGGCGTCGGGTCGGCGACGCCATCGTCGGCTGCGGCTTGCCGCATTATGGGCGCGGCGACCTAAGGCTTTCGCGCTATGAAATCGCCGCGGCGCAACAGAATTTCGCCGGGCTGCGGCGCTACGGTTCCGCCACCCTCGATCTGGCCTGGGTGGCCGCCGGCCGGCTCGACGCCTATTGGGAGCGCGACCTCTCGCCCTGGGACATGGCCGCAGGCGTACTCCTGCTGCGCGAGGCGGGCGGATTTGCCACGGATCTTGACGGCGGCGAGGCAATCTTCGCCAAGGGGCAAATCGCCGCCGGCAATGAAACCATGCACCGCGAGCTCGTTCGGCTGTTGCGCGAAGCCGGCAAGGAGGCCGCAGCGCCAGCCGCGATCGCTGAGGCGAAATAGTACGAGCTGCCGGGCCTTCGCGAACGCCATCAACCTGCCGCAAACGCCTTAGCAGGGTGGTTTTGGGCGGTCGCTCCCAACGCGTGGGCGAGCCCGAACCACGCGAAAGCGAAGCCGCAGGCAGAAGACATGCGTTTTAGTTCCAGCCGTCCTGTGCCATATTAGGCCGATTCTGCGGCAATAACCTGAACCGATGGCGACAACCGACATCGATCAAGCAAAACTGCCCTCGCCCCGCATCTTTCTGGTTCGGATGCTGGTGTTCGTGATTCTCTGCGCGCTGATTGCCTTCGTTCTGCAGCGCCAGATCATCCAAGCCTTTTTTGCCAATCCCTGGCTCAACGGCCTGATCATCGGCGTGCTGTGCATCGGCATCATTCTGTCGTTCCATCAGGTGATCCGGCTGTTTTCGGAAGTCTCCTGGGTCAACGGTTTCCGCCGCGCCGATCCCGCGCTCGCAGCCAAGCGCGCGCCCAAACTGCTCGCACCCATGGTCGCCATCCTGGGCGGCGAGCGCGCCGACCGCGTCGCCATCTCGGCGCCGACCATGCGCGCGTTCCTCGACTCGCTATCGACCCGGCTCGACGAGGGGCGCGATATTTCCCGCTATCTGACCGGCCTGCTCGTGTTCCTCGGCCTCCTGGGCACGTTCTGGGGATTGATCGAGACGGTCGGTTCCGTCGGCAGCATCATCAACAACCTGCAAGTGGGCGGTGACGCCAGTTCGGTATTCGACGCGCTCAAACAAGGTTTGGCCGCGCCGCTCGGCGGCATGGGCATTTCATTCTCGTCCTCGCTGTTTGGCCTTGCCGGCTCGCTCATCCTCGGCTTTCTCGACCTGCAAACGAGCCAAGCGCAGAACCGCTTTTACATCGGCTTCGAAGATTGGCTGGCAACCACGGTGCAGGACCTTGGCGTTGCCGGATTAAACGGCGGCTCGGCGATGCCCCCCGCGGCGCTCAACGCCATCGACCGGCTGCGCCAAGCCGTTGCCGAGGCGGGATCGAGCAAGGCCACGACCGCCGCCATGGCCAACCTCGCCGAAGCGATCCAGGGGCTGGTTCATCACATGCGCACGGAACAGCAGATGATCCGCGATTGGGCCGACGAACAGTCCAAGCTCAACCGCGACCTGCGCCGATTCATGGAGCTTTTGGCGCGCGAGACCGTCGATCGATAGGCCATGATCCCAAAGAGTGGGAACCGGTTTCCCGCGTTCGCGAAGCCCGCTTCGGCGGGCGAAGCAAGGTCGGATAAAATCATGCGCAAACTCTCGCCGTTCACGTAGGGACTTATGGCGCTCTCCCGCACTCGCCGCGACGGCGGCATGAATTACTGGCCCGGCTTCGTCGACGCCTTGTCGACGCTGGTCCTTTCGGTGATCTTTTTGCTGACGGTTTTCATGGTCGCGCAGTTCTTCCTGTCGCAGGAGGTCGCGGGCAAGGACACCGCGCTCGCCCGGCTCAACGCACAGATCGCGCGCTTGGGCCAACTCCTCTCGCTCGAGCAGACCGGGAAGGCCAATCTCGAGGGCGAAGTCGCCCAGTTACGCGCATCGCTGACGGAGGCCCAAACCGAACGCGACCGGCTGCGCGCCGCGAGCGGCCAAGCTCCCGCGGCGGGCGCTGGCGCGAACGATAAGCTCAACTCGCAACTCGACCTCGAGAAGGAGGCCACCGCGCGCGCCGTGGCGCAAATCGAAAATCTCAATGAGCAGATCGGCGCGCTGCGCCGCCAACTCGCGGCGCTCGAGGACGCGCTCGGAGCGTCGGAGAAAAAGGAAAGCGATGCCCAGCTGCGCATCGCCGATCTCGGGCAGCGGCTCAACGTGGCGCTGGCGCAGCGCGTGCAGGAGCTGTCGCGCTACCGGTCGGATTTCTTCGGCAAGCTGCGTGACATTCTCGGCAACCGCCCCGACATTCGCGTTGTCGGCGACCGCTTCGTGTTCCAGTCGGAAGTTTTCTTCGACAGCGGCGCCGCCACGCTGCGGCCGGACGGCCGCGCCGAACTCGACAAGCTCGCCGGCGCCGTCCTCGAGCTGGAAAAGCAAATTCCCGCCGACATTCCCTGGGTGCTGCGCGTGGATGGCCATACCGACGTGCGGCCAGTGGGACCGACTTCGCCGTTTAAGTCGAATTGGGACCTATCCGCCGCGCGCGCTATTTCCGTCGTGCAATATCTGATCGGCAAAGGCGTCGCGCCGGCGCGGCTAGCGGCGGCCGGCTTCGGCGAGTATCAGCCCATCGACCCTGGCACCAGCCAGGAAGCGCTTGCCCACAATCGCCGCATCGAGCTCAAATTGACGGAGCGGTAAGGCGATGGACCGTCGCCCGGATGGAGTGAAGCGAAATCCGGGATCGAGGTCCCCGCATTGCGCTTCCCTCCATGCGGGCTACGATTTGCGCCGCTACGAGCCACACGACGAGCACGCCGCGATCGCGCTCTGGCTGCGGACCTGGCAGGCGGCCTATCCACAAATCGACTTTGCCGCTCGGCTCGAATGGTGGCGCGAGCGCTGGCGCAAAGAACTCCTGCCCAACGCCGAAATCGTGATTGCGAAGAGCGATGGCGACATAATCGGCTTCGTCACCGTCGATCCGCGCACGCTTTATCTCGACCAGATCGTGGTGGCGCCGCAGTATTGGGGATCGGGCGTCGGTGCGGCGCTGGTCGCGGCGGCCAAGCGCATCTCGCCGTCCGGCCTCGATCTCGATGTCAACATCGACAACGCGCGCGCAATCCGCTTCTACGAAAAACAGGGCTTTTCCATCGGAGGCGCCGGCGTCAATCCGATTTCCGGAAAACCGGTTTACCGCATGAGTTGGCGGCCGTAATCGGAAACAGCATCGATAAAATTTCACAAAAATTCAGTTGTTAGAAATTTGACGATCGGTGAAATTATTTGGTGCCAATCACCCCTATAAGGTCACATGATAGAGTTCCTCGACGACGCGTTAAGGTGCGCCAGCCAACGACTGCGCCGTGGCCGCGTCAAAGGTTCGTGAATCCACTTTCAGATAGGCGAGCTTTTCGTCGGCGATGACCACGGCCTCGGCCACGCCTGGCACCTGCCGCAGGCGGGCGGCGAGGCTCTCGGTATCGGCCCGAGCGTCGGCGATGGGAAGGAGCCGGGTCGTCAGATAGCTGGGTTGCGCCATGGTGGCCGCGGCAAGCAGCCAGAAGACTGCGATCGCCGCCGTCAGCGCAAACACGCCAGCGTTGCCGCCGTGCTGGTGCGCGAAGCCGCCGACAATTCCACCGGCGAAAATGCCGAAGAACTGCAAGCTCGAATAAAGACCCATGGCCGTGCCCTTGGCGTCGGCCGGCGCGGCCTTGGTGATGAGCGACGGCAGGCTCGCCTCCATCACGTTGAAGGCCGAGAAGAAGACGACAAGCGCGGCGAGCAGCACGAAGAGATTGCCAGCGCCGAAATAGAGCATCGCCTGGCTGAGGACGAGCACGACAACCGCACTCACGAACACGCCCTTCATGCGCCGATACTTCTCGGCGACGATGATCGCCGGCAGCATGAGGGCGACCGAAACGAGCAGCACCGGCAGATAGACCATCCATTGATCATCGACTGGCAGCTCGAGCGTGCCGCGCAACAGGCCGGGCACGACCAGAAAATTCGCCGTCAGCATGGCGTGCAGAGCGAATATGCCGAAATCGAGCCGCAACAGCTCCTTGTCCCGCAACACCGCGCCGATCAATGCCGGCACGGCCTCGGCGTCGCGATGCACGCGCACGCGGGGTGGGTTCGGCACGACCCACTGGGTTATCGCAACCCCGAGGAGCGCCAGCCCCACCATCAGCCAAAAGATGCCGCTGACGCCGACCAAATTCGCCACGATCGGTCCGGCTACGAGCGCGATCATGAAGGAGGCGCCGATCGTGACCCCGACCATGGCCATCGCCTTGGTGCGGTTTTCCTCTTTGGTCAGATCAGCCACCAGCGCCAGGATGACGGAGCCAACGGCGCCCGAGCCCTGAAGCGCGCGGCCGATGATGGCGCCGCCAATCGAACTGGAGAGCGCCGCCACGGTACTGCCAATCCCGAACAGGATCAGCCCGAAGACGATCATCACCTTGCGGCCGAGGCGGTCCGACAATAGACCGAAGGGAATCTGCAAGAGCCCCTGGCTCAGCCCATAGATGCCCAGCGCTTCCCCGATCAGGTAGGGATTGGCGCCGGAAAGATTGCGGGCATAGACGGCAAACACCGGATAGATCATAAACAGGCCGAGGAGCCTGACGGAGAAGACTGCCGCGAGCGATGCTGCGGCACGTAATTCTTGTTTTTCCATCGTATCTATTCCGGCCGATGGCTTTCGGCCGCTGGCTTTGCCCGCAGGCTGACGCGGGACGCTCTACGCGATGCTATGCCCTTTGGCTGCGATGCAGGTCAATTGCGGCGGCTTGCCGCCGCGGTCACGCCGCGTTATAGACTCGGCAAATTTTCCCCAACGGATAAGCAAATAAAGCCATGAAAGCGGACACCCATCCCGACTACCACACCGTCAAGGTGGTCATGACCGACGGCACCGAGTTCACGACGCGCACGACTTGGGGCAAACCGGGCGATACGTTGCATCTCGATATCGACCCGAAGTCGCATCCGGCCTGGACCGGCGGCCAGCGGCATCTCGTCGACCGCGGCGGCCGATTGTCGCGTTTCCAGAAGAAGTTCTCCGGCTTCCTGAAGTCTTAAGGCCGGCTGCAGGCGGATTTCAGCCGTCGGATTCGAAGGCGGCTTTCAGCAGCCCCAATTGCCGCTCCACGGGGTTGCCGGCGGCGACCTTTATGGCAGGCGCCGCGTGCATCGTGGCGTCGAGCCGGCGCACCTCGGCCTGCAACTTGACCGAGCGGGCGATCAGTTCCTGCAGCCTTTGCGGCAAGAGGGCGATGGATTTACCGTCGCCCGGCTCGCAGCTGGCGAGCCTGACCTTGGCCTTTTCCTTGCTGGCCTGGGCGAGCGTCATTTCGCGTTCTTTTACCGCGCGGTGCAGCAACAGCCACGACGCAAGCTGCATCAGCCGCGTGGTCAGCCGCATGCTCTCGGTGGCGTAGACCAGCGCCGCGCTGCGTTCGAGCTTCTTCGATTCCTGTCGGCCCGGACCGTCGAGATAGCTTGCGGTTTCCTCGACCAGCGCCATTCCGTCGCGAAAAAGCACGGCAAAGACCTGGGAACTTGCCAGCCGCTCGCTGAAGGAGACCGCGCCGGCTTCCATCGAACGCTTATCCGACATTTTACGCCTCACCAGGCGCCAGCATCGCCCGCCCCGGGCTTTGAGTCCAGCGTCCGGCCGGAGCAAGCTGCCGACATAGTTGCCGGCCCGGCGGCGGGCGCTCAGGCCGGACCTCGCACGTGGTGCCGGACGTAAAAAAGAGCCGCCGTTGCCGGCGGCTCAAGGTGATAACAGGGAGGCGTCAAACAGAGTGGACAGGAGCCACTCGATGTCCAGAAGATGGACAATACTCGTAATGAACGAGAAAGCTTAATAAAAAGTTAATAAAGCACAAAAACTTGCGGAGGTCTCTTGCCGTTCGAGTCGAACCCGCCACTGTTCAACCGAGCCGCGGACGGCCCGCGGACCGCCGCGAAATGCGCCTATTTCTTGAAAAACGTATCGGCCGCCGATTTCGAGGAGCGCTTTCTCGCCATTTCGGCTTCGAGCCGAGCGATTTCGTCTTTGAGGAGCCCAATCCGCTCAGCAAGTTCGCCTACCGACAGCAACGTTAAATCCTGCCCCATCTCGTGGGTAATCTTCTTTTTCGGCAGTTCGTCCGGGTCTACGGCGGGCATAGCTCCCTCCTTCGCGACCGAATCCTAATGCCAACAGGCGCGCTTGTCAGCAGAGCGGCCAAAGCATTGTGACCCTTTGAAAGTTAACGGGAAAATGCTTGCTTCGGACGAACAAAAGCCGCTACCCAGGCGGCTCCTCGCCGGCATCTGAAGCTTGGCGAAACTTGGCCGCGAATTCGGCGCAAAGACGGTTCGATATGCTTTCGGGGAATAAGTGATCGTCGGGGCGCGGTCCGCGCCGATGGCTGAGGTCGGAGGACGTCCATTGGCATTCTGCCGTGCCGCCATGAAGCTCGGCGCGCGGGCGCTGGTATTGGCGGCCGTGATCGGGTCTCCTGCCGCCCGCGCCGTCGAGGCGGTCAACGTCCCCACCCGGGGTCAGCCGGGCGATCTCACGGTCGACCTCACTGGCGCCGTCGAGTTTCAGCACTCCAATAGCGATCGGGTGCAGGTTTCGACCGCGCCCGGCCCCGACGGCATCGTCCGTCGCATCGAAGTGCGCGCGCGCGAGGCCGACACCAACTGGGCCGTGTTCGCGCTCGCCAATAACGGCGATCAGCAGATCGACCGGCTCATCGTGGCGCCGCATTACCGGATGGTCGGCTCCGGCCTCATCTGGCCCGATCTCGGCGAGTCGCGCATCGTCTACATCACACCGTCGTCCGGCGACCCGCCCGAGTTGCAGCAGAACCCGAGCGCCGACGTTTACCGCATCACGCTCGACCCCGGCACGGTAATCACGTTCGTTGCCGAACTGAGGGCCCCCACCCTGCCGCAGCTCTATCTGTGGGAGCCCGACGCCTACAAGGACAAGGTCAATTCGCTCACGCTCTATCAAGGCATCGTCATCGGCATTGCCGGTTTGCTGGCGCTGTTCCTAACCATTCTCTTTGTCGTCAAGGGCAGTGTGATGTTCCCGGCCGCAGCGGCTTTGGGCTGGGCGGTGCTGATCTATATCGGAATCGATTTCGGCTTCTGGGCCAAGGTGTTCGACATGTCGTCGGGCGCCGAACGGGTCTGGCGTGCGTCTGGTGAAGCGATCCTGGCGGCGACGCTGCTGGTGTTTCTATTCGCTTATCTGAACCTCAACCGATGGCACGTGCGCTACGCGCACATCACGGCGGGCTGGCTCGCCTTCCTGGGCGCGCTGATCGCGGTCGCCCTGTTCTCGCCGGAGGTCGCCTCGGGCATCGCCCGCATATCGCTGTTCCTCATCGCCGTGCTCGGCTTTGCGCTGGTCGTCTATCTCTCGACCCATCATTATGATCGCGCCGTGATGCTGATCCCGACCTGGCTCCTTCTGGTCGTCTGGGTGTTCGGCGCGGCCCTCACGGTGCTCGGCTACCTCACCAACGACATCGTCGGCCCGGCTTTGCTTGGCGGACTTGTCCTCATCGTCATGCTGATCGGCTTCACGGTGATGCAGCATGCCTTTGCGGGCGGCATTGCCCACGGCATCGTGTCGGACGTGGAGCGCCGCGCATTGGCGCTGACCGGGGCAGGCGACATGATCTGGGACTGGGACGTCTCCTCCGATCATGTGTTCACCAGTGCCGAGACCGAGACCATGCTCGGCCTCAAGAGCGGGTCGCTGCAAGGCCCGGCCGCCAAGTGGCTCGAAGTCCTGCATCATCTCGACCGCGACCGCTTCCGCGCCACGCTCGACAGCGTGCTCGAACAGCGCCGAGGGCGGGTTGCGCAGGATTTTCGCATGCGCACAGCCGACGGGCATTATCTGTGGTTCGCTTTGCGCGCGCGGCCGGTCGTGGGCTCCGATGGCGAAGTGGTCCGCCTCGTCGGCACGCTCACCGACGTGACCGCGTTTAAGACCGCCGAGGAGCGGCTGCTGCACGACGCCGTGCACGACAATCTTACCGGCCTGCCTAACCGCGAATTGTTCCTCGACCGGCTCGAAGCGGTGCTTGGTTTTGCCAAAGCGAGCCCGAACAAGTCTGAGACCACCCTGCGCCCGACCGTCATGGTGATCGACCTCGACCGCTTCAAGCAGGTCAACGATTCGATCGGCATGGCGGTCGGCGATTCGATCCTGCTGACGCTGGCGCGAAGGCTCGGACGGCTGTTCAAGCCGCAGGACACGCTGGCGCGGCTTGCCGGCGACCAGTTCGGCCTCATCCTTCTGTCGGAGCGCGACACCGGGCGGATCACGGCGTTTGCCGAGACCATGCGCCGTACGCTGCGCGCCCCGATCGCGTTCAAGGATCGCGAGATTTTCTTGACGGCATCGATCGGATTGACGCTCGGCGACAGCGAACCGCAGCGCGGCGAGGAGATGCTCAAGGACGCCGAACTCGCGATGTACCACGCCAAGCGCAGCGGCGGCGATCGCATCGATGTGTTCAAGCCGGCCATGCGGGCGCGCAAGACCGATCGGCTGTCGATCGAGTCAAATCTGCGGCGCGCGCTCGAGCGCGATGAGATCACTATTCTGTACCAGCCGATCGTCCGGCTTGACGATCGCGCTGTCGCCGGCTTCGAGGCGCTGGCGCGCTGGAATCATCCGAAGCTCGGGCGGCTGTCGCCGGCCGAGTTCATCACCATCGCCGAAGAGACCGGTCTCATCGTCGAGCTCGGCCTCTTCGTGCTAGAACGCGCCGCGCGGCAGCTCAGCGCTTGGCAGCGTACGCTGCGCCACCGCGAGTCGCTGTTCTGCAGCGTCAACGTCTCGTCGCGCCAATTGCTGCGCCACGATCTCATTCAAGACCTGCGCACCGTGCTGACGCGCGCGCCGCTCAGCCGCGGCTCGCTCAAGCTCGAACTCACCGAATCGGTGGTGATGGAAAACCCGGAACACGCCGCGCAGATGCTGCAGCGCATCCGAGAGCTCGGCGCCGGGCTGGCGCTCGACGATTTCGGCACCGGCTATTCGTCGCTTTCCTACCTGCAGCGTTTTCCCTTCGACACGATCAAGATCGACCAGTCTTTCGTGCGCACCACCGCCAAAGGCACGCGCCCGGTGATCCTGCGCTCGATCATCGCGCTCGCCCACGATCTGGGCATGGACGTGGTGGCGGAGGGCGCGGAGACGGATTCGGATGCGGTCGAGCTGTCTCAACTCGGCTGCGAATACGCCCAAGGCTTCGTCTTCGGCGAGCCGATGTCGGCGGAGCGGGCACGCGCGATGTTGCAGCCGCATCAGAAATCGGAAATCAGAAATCGGAAATCAGAAGTCGGATAGCTCCATTCCGAGTTCCGATTTCCAACTTCTGATCATGCGTGCCCGGCCTCGTTCGACAGCATGCCGAGATCGATGCCGATTTTTTTCAGCGCCCGCTCATATTTGCCACCGATATCGGCGCCGAAGATCAGCTCCGGATCGGCCGCGCAGTGCAGCCAGCCGTTGCCCTGGATCTCGTTTTCGAGCTGGCCGGGCGCCCAGCCGGCGTAGCCAAGCGCCAGGATGGCGCTCGCCGGGCCGTCGCCGCGCGCGATGGCCTTGAGAATGTCGATCGTGGCGGTGAGACAGATTCCGGCGTCGATCGGCAGCGTCGAATTCTCAATAAAGAAGTCGGCGCTGTGCAGCACAAAGCCGCGCTCGGTCTCCACCGGCCCGCCGCGCATGACCTTGACCACGCCGGCCCGCGACGGCAGCTGGATCACGTCGGCAGCCGGTATGACGTCGAGCTTCACCAAGAGATCGGAGAAGTTGATGTTCGGCGCCGGATGATTGACGACGATGCCCATGGCGCCTTCGGAGGAATGCGCGCAAATATAGATCAGCGAGCGGGAGAAGCGCTCGTCCAGCATCGCCGGCATGGCGATCAGCATCTGGCCGTCCAGATAGCCTCGACCCCTGCCCTTTCCCGATGTGCTGCCGCGCGGCAATTTCATAGCTGAAAGGTTAGCCCATCGATCCGCATTTGCAAACGAACGGAGCGAGCAATAGTTCACGATATCCCCTCGGCTGCAGCCATAGCGGCGCGGGCGATCAAGCGGCCGCACTGTGACAATTTTCCGGCCTTATCGCAATATTCGCGGTCCTCGCTCACGATCATGTCAGTAGCGCGCGCCCGCGCTTACCTCTAGACAGCGGCATGCTTGCGGCATCACCCCGGCGATTAACGATTGTGACCGTAGCGCTTGTCTCCCTCGCCGGCCTTGCGCCGGCGCGGTCGCAAGACGCCTCCGCCTGGCAAAAGGAAGCGCACGCAGCGGCCCGGCTCATTGCCGGCACGATCGTCAAGACGCCCGCCGCTTCGTTTCTGCGCGCCGGCATCGAGATCAGGCTCGATCCCGGCTGGAAGACCTATTGGCGCTATCCCGGCGATACGGGCGTGCCGCCGACGTTCGACTTCGCCGGTTCCGAAAACGTGAAGTCGGTAGCCGTGCAATGGCCGGCGCCGGAGCGATTTTCCGACGGCGCCGGCGGACACTCGATCGGCTATCTGGGCGACATCGTCCTGCCGCTCAAGGTCGCGCCAGCGGACCCGTCGCGCCCGTCGGCGCTGCACGTGAAGCTGAACTATGCGATCTGCGGCACATTCTGCGTGCCGGCCGAAGCCACGCTCGAACTTGCGCTCACCGGCAAGAGCGCCGACGAGGCGACGTTGGAAAAGGCCGAGCAGCACGTACCCAAGCGCGTCGCGCTTGGTCCCGACAGCGGCAATGCTCTTGCCATTCTCGCCGTGCAGCGCGAGGCCGGTAGCAAACATGGGCGCGTCGCCGTCGAGGTTGCCGCGCCCGCAGGCGCACCGGTCGAACTCTTCGCCGAAGGGCCGACGCCCGAGTGGGCGCTGCCGCTGCCCGAGCCCGAAGGTCCCGCAACGGGAACGACCCGGCGCTTCACCTTCGATATCGACGGCTTGCCGGCCGGCGCGCATGCCAAGGGCGCGGCGCTGACCTTCACCGCCGTTTCCGGCGACGACGCCATCGAGGTTCCCGCCCATCTCGACTAATTCGCTTCGACCGCGCTATTCTGTGCGCCGAGAAACGTCCGTCCATAACCCGCACGAGAGGATTGAGATCATGGCTATCAAGGTCGGCGATCGCGTACCCAACGGCACTTTCATGGTGATGACGGCCGAGGGGCCCAAGCCCAGAACGGCCGACGAATTGTTTAAGGGCAAGAAGGTGGTGCTGTTCGCGGTGCCGGGCGCCTTCACGCCGACCTGCCACAAGAACCACCTGCCGGGCTTCGTGAAGAACGCCGCCGCGATCAAGGCCAAGGGCGTCGACACCATCGCGGTCACCGGCGTCAACGACGTTTTCGTGATGGACGCCTGGAAAAAGTCCTCGGGCGGCGACGCCATCGAATTTCTGGCCGACGGCAGCGGCAACTGGGCCAAAGCCATGAGCCTGACCGCGGACTTGACCGAACGCGGCCTCGGCGTGCGCTCGCAGCGCTATGCCATGGTGGTTGACGACGGCGTGGTGAAGACGCTCAACGTCGAGGACACGCCCGGCAAGGCCGATATTTCCGGCGCGGAGAATTTATTGAAGTCGCTGTAAGTTTGCCGTCTTCCCCTAGAGGTAAAGGGCGGTGAGCCGCGAAGTGGCGCTCCGGGGCACGGGTGCATTGGAATCGCCTCACCCGCGTCGTGCTCGCTACGCCTGGGGAGCTTGTAATGATGCAGCTGACCGACATGCCAGCCGCGACGACGTGGGGGATGGGACTTATTTGGTTACTCATCCTGATTTTGCTGGTCCTTGGAATTGCCGCCTTGATTAAATATGTCCGCGCCTGAGATCGGCCCAGAATCGAAAGTTCAGTGCCCGATCTCGGGCCCGCAGTGGCGGCGGATCATCACAAGTGTGTGAGTGCTCGTTGGCACAACGCGTTACATGTTTGGCGTCGGCGCGGTTCGCGGCTTGGCATTTGTGGGAGTCGACGATGCTTTTCCAAATCGGAGATTACCTGGCCGGTACGGTTATCGGCGTGGGGACGGCCTTGATCGTACGCGTCATCATCTGGCCCGGGATGGACATGGTCATAGCCATGCTTCTCGGCATCGGCTTTGGCACGATCGTGTCGCTGCTTCTGGGCTACATGCTTTCGCCGATGCTGGGCATCGTCGAGACGATGATACCGGGATCGTTGACGGGAATGTATGGCGGCATGCTGTTCGCAATGCGCGACTCGATGGCCGCCGGGTCGCGCACGATGACGGCGGCGATCGTCGTGGGTGCGGTCTTCGGCATCGTGGTGACTGCGGCCATGAAATCCTACAATTACGTATTGCGCGGGACGGTGATGGAGGCTGGGGACTGACGGAGGCTGCGATGGACGTTCAAACGCAGGAGAAATGGGATCGTGCAAGCCGCACCTACGACTTCTTCGCGGCCGTGGACGACAAGCGCCTCGGATCGGAAAAGCAAAAGCTGCTGGCAATGATACGGGGTAAGACGCTGCACGTCGCCGCCGGCACCGGTAACGATTACAAATTCCTTCCGCCCGGAATGGATATCGTCTCGATCGACATCAGCCCGAAAATGCTGGAGCGGGCAAAAATCAAGGCGGCGGGCTATCGAGGTGCAATCGAGCTTTGCGAAGCCGACGTGCACAAGCTGGACTATCCCGAGGATACTTTCGATACGATAGTAACCGTCTTCACTTTCTGCTCGGTGCCAAAGCCGATCGCGGGCCTGCGGGAGCTTTATCGCGTGCTGAAACCCGGCGGGCAAATCCTGATGTTGGAGCATGTCCGTAGCACCGCCATCGGGCCCTTAGGTATCATGATGGACCTCATGACGCAGCTCACGCGAAAATTCGGACCGGAACTCAATCGTGATACCGTAGGCAATGTTCAAAAGGCGGGATTCTGGCTGCGCCGCGTTGAAAATATCTACCTTGATGTCGTGAGGACGATCGAGGCAATAAAGGAGGACGTTTGACCTCCGGCGCATGATAAAGTCATCCGGTTGGATACCCGCACCTGGATCTGCCCCGGTTCTTGGCCGCGGACTTCTTCTGTGGTTCCTTGAGGCGTCGAGTGGTGGAGACATCGATGTTGCCAACGTTCCTTGACGTGTTCAGCAGCGGCGTGACGCGTCGGCGATTTGTGCTGTCGTCCGCAAGCTCAATCGGAGTTTGCGGCACCGCCAGCGCCATGGAATATCTGCCATTCGAACCGCCCAAGCCTTTTCGTTTTTCCCCCCCGGCATCGGATATTGTCGAGGAGGTCATTCCGAGAGCGGGCGTGCCGACAGGGATCGTATTCGGCGATTCAATTCAGAAGCTGATTGCAGCGGGTGTCCTCGACACTGGCAAGTTTCGCGGGACGAAGAAGGATTTGCCTCAATGGGTCGAGCGTGTGCTGACTGCTCGATCGGACGATCCGATCACATTTAACGACCAGACAGCGCCTTACCTGGTCGACCTGTTGTGGCCGCTCGGACTGGCTAACAAAGCCGCGTTCAACGAGAAAAGCCCGATCAATACGCTAAGCATCCCAGGTTTCGCCAGCACGGGAGGATGGACTTTGGGTCGAGCGGAGAACGGCTATGTTTATTTCAATAGTTTGGAAGCCATCCGCATGAGCGACGATGCGCAAGCCATGGTGCTGGATGTAGCAACACACACGTTTCGACCGTGTTGCGACAACTCAACCTTTTTTCAAGACTGCAATCACGGTTCAGCGCTCCTCGGCCTGCTTGAGCTAGCGGCGTCACAGGGGTCGACACGGACAGGGCTGTATGGCATTGCATTGGTCGCGAACTCATATTGGTTTCCCGACAACTACTCGAAAACGGCGCTCTATTTTTCGCATTTTCACCATACGTCCTGGCGCGCAATACCGCCGGACCTGATCCTTGGGTCTGATTACTCGTCATTGAGCGGCTGGGAGAAGAACATCAGCGACCGGCTGGCCGCGGCCAACATCACCTTGCCGGGCCAATCAAGGGGGCAGCAAGCCTGCTGATATATTTGCCCGGATGACGACGTTCGGATTTGCCGAGCCAAGCCAGCTGATGCCCGATCCGACCGTGACCGAATTGCGGCGGTCTCAACGAGAATTGATTGGCAATTTGCCTCAGGCACGATCTGAGGCTAGCGTTCGACAGGCCTAGCCGTTATTTTGGCCTTATGGCGGTCGACATGATTCGACGCATCGCTGCGTTCATGGTGACCCTGGCCCTGATGTTCGGGCCGGGGGTGAATGGCGCCTATGCCGCCTCGATGGACGCGACGATGGCGTCGGTGGCGAACGGCGATACGCATTCCGGCGGCGCCTGCGGCGAGTGCGGGACAGCTAAGGCGCGAATATCGGTCTCCTCTTGCTTGGGCGCCTGTAGCGGCTTCACCGCGGTTACTCCTGAGAGCAATGTCATCGTCGAAGCGTCGGCGAACGGCAGTTTCGCGACCGGCGATGCCCGTCACATCAGCGGGCGAGCGGACGCGCCCGATCCATATCCTCCAAGAACCACCGACCTGAACTGAGAGACGCCGCGTTCGGCGGCAACTCGGCGCGCGTGCGATGCTTTGGCGTCGCATGCACCCGGACTCTGATCGTGCGGTTTGAGGGTGGTTACGCTGTCGGGACACTCTGAGAATGGAAAGCAGCATTTTCTTTGGCGGCTCGGTGATTGCCGCCTTCATGGCGGGTACGATCGCCCTGTTCGCGCCGTGCTGCATTTCTGTCATGCTCCCCGCCTACTTTGCGAGTTCGTTTCAGAATCGCGCAATTCTAGTTGCCATGACATTCCTGTTTGCGTCCGGCGTGGCAACTGTGATCTTGCCACTCGTCATGGGCGCGTCCATTTTGCGCCAACTCTTCGTCACCCAGCATACAGTGGTCTACGCGCTTGGCGGGTTGGTCATGCTCGGGATGGGCATGTACACGCTTCTCGGCGGCAAACTTCAATTACCCATGCCAGGCCGCAAGGCCGGCAGTGCGATTGGCCCGCTCAGCGTTTATTCCCTCGGGATGTTTTCCGGCGTGGCAAGTTCCTGCTGCGCACCCGTTCTTGCCGGCGTTATCGCACTGTCCAGCGTTGCTCCGTCCTTCGCTCTCGCGCTCGGGCTGGGCGCAGCCTATGTCTTCGGGATGGTCGCGCCGCTCTTCACCGTGTCGCTCCTCTGGGAGCGATACGACTGGCGATCAAGCCGGCTGTTCCGCGCCGGCACGGTTAGTTGGCGGATCGGTCCCATCAAGCGCACGCTTCCACTGGCGATGCTGGTCAGCGGGCTCCTGCTAATCGCGATGGGCGCGGCGACGCTTTGGGTCGCGTTTGCCTACGATGCGATGGCCCCGTCCAGTCATTGGGCCGAAGAATTCGCGTTGCTCTTGCAGCATTTCGGGCAAATCGTAACAAATTCGTTGTCGTGGCTTCCCAACTGGGTCATGGCGGCGGTGCTGGTCGTGGTTGCAGCCCTGCTCGCGTGGCGAGCGCTGTCGCAAGTGGCAGCGAGCACCATGGTCCGCGAGCCGGAAGATCGTTCGGCTCCGCCGAAGAACGGGAGAGAACAGTGAAAACGAACAAGGCCAATGCCTCGCGGGCAAGCATGCGTGGAGGAATGAAGACGGCGACCAAAGTAGCCATCGTCGCCGGCTTAGCGATCGCCGTATTCGTCGTCGTCCTTTGGTACATTCATCAAGACAGCCTGGCCGGTAAGTACGCCTACCAAGTCGGGAAGCCCGGCCCCGGCGAAATCGCGCCGCCGATCCGGCTGCCAACCACCCGTGGGCCGACCTTCGATCTCGCAGCCTATCGGGGGAAGACCGTGCTGATCTACTTCCAGGAGGGGATCACGTGCCAGCCATGCTGGGATCAAGCCAGCGACATTGAAAAGAATTTCAGTAAGTTCCGCGAGATCGGAATCGACACGCTCGTGACCATCACGACCGATCCCCTCGATCTGTTGCAACAGAAGGTGACCGACGAACATCTGCTCATGCCCGTGCTATCGGACGCCTCTCTGGCGGTGTCCAGAGCATACACGGCGAACAGCTATGGCATGATGGGGCAAAGCCGCGATGGCCACACATTCATCGTCGTGGGGCCCGGCGGCCGAATTGAGTGGCGCGCCGACTATGGCGGTGCTCCTAACTATACGATGTATCTGCCAGTGCCAAACCTGCTCGCCGACATCAAGCAGGGGTTGGCAGCAGCGCCAAAGTGAGGCCGTGATGACGCTACGCATCCTTCTCTTGACTCAGGAAAACTGCGGCTTCTGTGACGCTGCCAAGGGAATACTCGACCGCCTTTCGACCAAATACCCGCTATCAATATCGTCACTGTCGCTCAACTCGGCCGACGGACACGAACTCGCGGCCAAGAACGGAATACTGTTTCCTCCCGGAATTTTCATCGATGGGGAGGCATTCTGCTATGGTCGGCCATCGGAAGGTAAGTTAAGACGGGAAATCGAACGACGGTTAACTGCAGGGTAACGGGAGACATACTGTTGGTCAGTCGCCTATGCGTCCAGGTCCTCGCGACCACGCCGGCTCCCGACGAGATCGTCATCATGAACAATCTCGCGACCCACAAGGTCACCGGGATTCGCGAGGCCGTCGACGCGCGCAGCGCCGCGAATGCTGCCATTTCGGCGGTCTGTAGCGCGAAAACCATGCCGCCAGCCGAGGACCAAAGTACACCAGAAGTGCTCTTGCATATGCGAAAGGTTACCGACAGGCTTGGACGATATTGGGATTTGCCGAGCCGAGCCAACTGATGCCCGATCTGACCGTGACCGAATTGCGGCGGTCTCAACGAGAATTGATTGGCAATTTGCATCCAGGAACGATGTGAGGCTAGCATTTTACTCGCCTAGTCGGTATTTTGGCCTCATGGCGTCCGACATGATTCGACGCATCGCTGCGTTCATGGTGACCCTGGCCCTGATGTTCGGGCCGGGCGTGAATGGCGCCTATGCCGCCTCGATGGACGCGACGATGGCGTCGGTGACGAACGGCGATACCCATTCCGGCGGCGCCTGCGGCGAGTGCGGGACAGCAAAGGCGCGAATATCGGTCTCCTCTTGCTTGGGCGCCTGTAGCGGCTTCACCGCGGTTTCTCCTGAGAGCAATGTCATCGTCGAAGCATCGGCGAACGGCAGTTTCGCGACCGGCGATGCCCGTCACATCAGCGGGCGAGCCGACGCGCCCGATCCATATCCTCCAAGAACCACCGACCTGAACTGAGAGACGCCGCGTTCGACGGCGACCTCTCGCCCATGCGACGCTTAAGCGTCGCATGCATCTGGCGCTTGGCCGTGCGGTTATTCAAAAACCGCAACGTGCATCCTTCTCCGGACAGAACGGTGGATAATGTCAAATAGTGTGCGTTCGGCATTCAGTCGTCGGTCGTTGCTCGCTGGTGCAGCCGCACTGGCGGCAGCGCCGGCGCTGTCGCGTAGCGCCCGAAGCTCCGATTCGACTGCGCCGTTTGCGCTGACCCCGGCGCCGGGCCGCGCGTCGATCGTGGGTGCGCGGCGTCCCAAAACCGATGTGTGGTGTTACAACGGCACCGTTCCCGGTCCGGTAGTCCGTCTGCACCAGGGGAAGCCTGCTCGCATCAAGGTCGTTAACGGGCTGGTGGAAGGCACGACCGTTCATTGGCACGGCATCAGGCTGCCGATTGGCATGGACGGCGTGCCCGGCATCAGTCAGCCGCCGATCAAGCCTGGCGAAAACTTTCTCTACGAATTCACCCCGCCCGACGCCGGCACGTTCTGGTACCACCCCCACGTCGACACGCTGCAACAGCTCGGCCGCGGCCTGTCCGGCGCATTGATCGTGGAGGAACCGGAACCCGTTGCCGTCGATCGCGATCTCGTCTGGCTCCTTGCCGACTGGCGGCTCAAGTCGGACGCGCAGATCGCGTCTGGCTTCGGCAATTCCATGGATGCGGCGATGTCCGGCCGCATCGGCAATACGGTGACGGTCAACGGAGTGGTATCGGACGGCGTGCCGGTCCGCGCCGGAGAACGCATCCGCCTCCGCCTCATCAACGGTGCGCTCGCACGCATCATGGCGCTGCGCTTCGAGGGCCATCATCCGGTGGTCGTGGCGACCGATGGGCAGCCCTGCGAGCCGCATGAGCCGGAAGGCGGACGGCTGCTGCTGGGTCCGGCCATGCGCATTGACCTTGCGCTCGACATGCAGGGCGAGCCAGGGCGGCGCTACCGTGTTGTCGACGATTTTTACAACGGCCTCTCTTATTGGCTCACGCATCTCGCCTACGAGAACAAACCGCCGCTCCGCGCACATTCGCTCGATCCCCCGCTGGTGCTGCCGCGAAATCCGGTGCCGGAGCCCGACTTGGCCGCTGCGCAGCGCTACGAGCTGCATCTTCAAGGCGGGATGATGGGCGGCGGCGCCATGGCCGGGATAGGCGGCATGATGGGAATGAGCCATGGCGCCAACTGGGCGATCAACGGCAGCTCGATGACCGGCGACGGCCAACCCGGCATGCCGCCGCTCCTCACGCTGAAGCTTGGACGCAGCTACATCCTGACGCTCCGCAACGACACTGCGTGGTGGCATCCGATGCATCTGCACGGTCACAGTTTTCGGGTGTTGAGCCGCAATAACGCGCCGGTCCCATATCACCAATGGGCCGATACCGTGCTGGTCGCGCCGAAGGAGGCGGTCGATATCGCCTTCGTTGCCGACAATCCGGGCGACTGGATGCTGCATTGCCACGTCGCCGATCATCAGATGTCCGGCATGATGGCAATTCTGCGTATCGCGTAACCCTACCGTCGCTCAAACCGAGGAGAGCCAACGATGAGACGAAGGACTTTCACGATCGGCGCCATCGCTGCCCTGTTCGTGCCGCGGATCGCCGTCGCAGCCGCGCCGATCCACGCGACGTTGTACAAGAACCCGCAGTGCTCCTGCTGCGAGGGTTACGCCGCCTACCTGCGACAGAACGGCTTCGATGTCGAGGTTAAGCCGACCAATGATCTGGACTCAATCAGCCAGAAAGCCGGCGTACCGGAGAATCTGCAGGGCTGCCACACCATGTTCGTGGATAACTATGTCGTCGACGGTCTCGTGCCGGTGGACGTGATCCAAAAGCTTTTGTCGGAACGGCCTCAAATCGCCGGCATCACGCTTCCCGGCATGCCGTCGGGCGCACCCGGCATGCCCGGGGAAAAAATCTCGAAATTCACGATCTACGCCGTCACCAAGGGCGGGGCAGCACCCACGGTTTACGCTACGGTATGAGGACCCGGTAATGATCCGTGCGCACCGCCATTCCGGATTGAGATGCCCGTGTGAGGCCTAAAATGGAAGTGAGCGTGGAAACGGTGGTCTCAGGCACATCGGTCGCTGCGAACCGGCGGAGTGGCTGGCTCCGCTACCTCGTTCCGATCGCGATATTCGCTGCGCTCATTCTCACGTTCGGCTACGGGCTCTATCAGGACCCACGCACGATACCTTCGGCGTTGATCGGACAGCCGGTGCCGACATTCAGCTTGCCTCCGGTGAAAGGCCGCACGCTCGGGCTATCGAGCGCCGACCTTGTGGGCGAAGTCTCGCTGGTGAATGTCTTCGCATCCTGGTGCGTGGAGTGCAGGGTTGAGCACCCGTTGCTGTTGCGGCTGAAAGCCGGCGGTATCGTGCCGATCGACGGGATCGACTACAAGGACTCGCCGGACGACGCCGCGAGGTGGCTTAATACATTTGGCGATCCCTACACGCGCACGGGCGCCGATCTCAATGGGCGCGTCGCCATCGACTGGGGCGTGTATGGCGTCCCCGAGACCTTCGTAATCACCAAGGACGGCCGCATCGCCTACAAGCAAATTGGACCGCTTTCATCCGAAAGCCTCGAAGGCAAAATTCTGCCGCTGGTTAAGAGGCTTCAACGACAATGAAGTCCCGTAAGCGACCGAATGTGATCCACTCCGTCGCCTGTTCAGCCGCGCTGCTCATGGCGCTGACGAACGCGCAGATCGGAGCCGCGCAGGAGCTTCCTAAGAACCTGGTCGTCCATAATTCACCCAGGCCGGTCGCGTCGATCAAATTCAAGGATGAAAAGGGACAAACCCGGAGCCTTGTCGATTTCAAAGGCAAGGTCGTAGTACTCAACATCTGGGCCACGTGGTGCGTGCCGTGCCGCAAGGAAATGCCTACGCTCGATCGCCTGCAAGCAAAATTGCGGGGCAGCGACTTCGAGGTAGTGCCTCTGTCCATCGATGTCGGCGGTCTCGAAAAAATCCGCGCGTTCTACGCGGAGGTCAAAATTCGCAATCTGGCGATCTATACCGACACTTCGGGGCAGGCGACCCATGCCTTGGGCGCGCTCGGAATTCCAACCACGCTCATCGTCAATCGCGCCGGCCAGGAGGTCGGGCGGCTCATCGGGCCCGCCGTGTGGGACGCGCCGGAAATGGTCGCGTTCGTGAGATGTATCATTTCCCAGGATAATGAATCGCAACCCGGGAGAGACTCAAGGCAAGCCGTAACGCCGCCCTGCGCGGAACACGGCGTTGACCTTCCAGCGGCTGGAACGCCCATCAACGGGCAACCATGATGGAGAGACGAAATGACCAACGTGAGATCTAGCGACACGGGCGACACCTCGCTCACACGCGAAGTGCTTTACGCAGCTCGTTACTATCTCGGGAATCGATGGGTCCTGATCGGCCTCGGCGGACTCGCCGTCATCCTTGGCCTTTCCTTCGGCGGTTGGGGTTGGCTGGTAGCCGCCGGCCTCGCGCCGCTCATCTTGGGCACGCTGCCATGCCTCGTGATGTGCGGTCTTGGCTTCTGCATGATGTGCCGCTCCGGCAAAAAAGAAACTGCAGCATCAACTGGCGCAGTAGACCCGGCGGCATCGGCATCCGCGCTCGGAACCGCCAAGATTGAAGCGTTACCGGCCGCCGGCTCTAGCTGCTGTCATGACGACATTCGCGGAAATTCTGCAAACGCGCTTGCCGACGACTCAACCGCTCAACCAAAGGAGAAGTCTGATGCGTAAATCCAAACTGGCGTTGCGGCTCGCCGCGGCCTTGTTCGCCGTCACCGCCATATCGGCGACGGTCTATGCGCGCAACTCCCACGGTTCCTCAGGCTCGATGATGGGAGGAGGGATGATGGGAGGAGGGATGATGGGAGGAGGAATGATGGGAGGAGGAATGATGGGAGGAGGAATGATGGGAGGAGGAATGATGGGAGGCGGCATGATGGAACGAATGAGCCGGATGATGGGCAACGTTGACGCCACGATGCATGGCGGACCCGGCAGCGGACGCCCGAACGAACAATGGCGCGACGATGGGCGCTAAAGGCCCGATCGGACGCTCCGTGGCTCTATGCGTTCCATCCCGCGATGGACGAGGCATGCCGACATGGACGCCAAGGCATCTGCCGGCGGATGCATACGCCATCGAGGTTCCAAGTTCTGCCCTGTCGCGCGCAGGCTCCTAGATTGCCACGAGGCTGGCGGACGGCCCGGAGACCCTGACACTTCGAACACGCAGATGAACCGCAGATTAAGACTTGCGATACTCGTGTCCCTCGCCCTGGCGGCAGCCGGCGTTGTGGCGGCGGCTGGAGCGTTGCTCATCGTAAGTCCGCGACCGAGAGCGGTGACTGCATCGGGAACAGCCACCATCGGTGGCCCGTTCACACTCGACGCGACGAATGGGCGGACCGTCAGCGATCGGACATACCGAGGCAAGTGGGTCCTCACCTATTTTGGGTACACCTATTGCCCCGATGCGTGCCCAACGGCGCTCGCCGACATCAGCGTGGCTCTCGAAAAGCTCGGTCCGGATTCGCGCAATCTCCAGCCGCTTTTCGTCACGGTCGATCCTCAGCGGGATACCCGTGAAGTCATGGCCGAATATCTGAAATCATTCGATTCCCGAATCCTGGGCCTGACCGGTACCAAGGATCAGATCGATCGGGTGATCAAGGAATACCATTTGTACGTCGCACGACAAAAATCCGACACCAATGGAGACAACTATCTCATCTCCCACAGTGCGTACATTTATCTGATGGACCCAAGGGGAAAGTTCGTGAATGTGATCGAGGGCAGTGCGGCCGGCGAAACGATTGCCGCTTGGCTGCGCAAGGAAATGGCTCAAGCGGATCGGTAAAGGAGCAGCTTTGGAATGAGACATGCAGTTCATCTGGCCCTGGCGCTATGGCTCGCCCTTTATGCCGGCAGCGCGGCGAACGCCCAAACCTCCGCGGCGAGCACGATCGTGGTCGAGCAGCCTTGGGCGCGCGCAACGCCGCGCGGTGCGAAGACCGGCGCGGCCTACATGACCTTGATAAACAAAGGCGCGTCCGCCGACCGGCTTGTAGGGGCGACGACTCCGCTCGCCGGCAAGGTCCAGTTTCATAAGGAGACCGAGGACAACGGCGTGTCGCATATGCATGAAATGCACGGCGTAGACCTCGAACCCGGAGCAAAGATCGTTTTCAAACCGGGCGACATGCACATGATGATCGTCGAACTAAAACAGCCGCTCACGGAGGGGCAAACGTTTCCGCTCACGCTACAGTTTCAAAAGGCCGGCAACGTGGAAGTGACAGTCCCCATCGAGGGGGTTGGCGCCATGCAGCATGACGACATGGGCGCGATGGCGCATGGGCCGGGCGCGATGGGTCCGGCGCGATGAAAAAATAGGCCGGCACCGGGATCAGACAGCAAAGAACGGACGATGAACCGCAAAAGACTCAGAAACTTGAAGGTGGTGGCGCCGTGCTTGGTCGTCATCGGCATCATGATCGGGCTCGTGGCCTATTCGCCGACCCTCTATCGCCTGTTCTGCGCGGCGACGGGCTTTGGCGGGACCACGCAAAGGGTCGATGCCGACCTGGAAAGAATCTCCAACCGAACCGTTACCGTACAGTTCGACAGCAATGTTGCGCCGGACCTGCCGTGGCGCTTCGACCCGGCACAGCGCGAAGTGAGCGTCCGCCTTGGCGAGCAAAAGCTCGTGTTTTTCACGGCGGAGAATCTCAGCGATAAGGCGATCGTCGGGCACGCGACCTTCAATGTGACGCCGGAGAGGATTGGCATCTATTTCAACAAAATCCAATGTTTTTGCTTCACTGATGAACGCCTCGACGCCCACGAGAAGGTCGACATGCCCGTCGTATTCTTTGTCGATCCGGCAATGGCCCGCGATCCCGAAACGCGCGGCGTCAATACGATTACGCTCTCCTACACGTTCTTTCGCGCCGCGAACCCCGACAACGCCAAGGACCTATCTCGCTTCCTTGCGACCGCGAAGCCGGACGCCATCCGCGGCCAACGGCTTTTCACCGAACGATGCTCTGCATGCCATGCGGTCGATGCCAACAAGTTCGGCCCGATGCTCGGCGGTGTGCTCGGCCGCAAGGCCGGCTCGGCTCCCGGATACAACTACTCGCTCGCCCTGCGTGGCGCCGATCTGGCTTGGTCTGCCGAGAATCTCGATCGATGGCTGACCAATCCCCGCAAGTTCATCGCCGCCACAAAAATGCCGGTTCGTGTTCCCGATGCTTCGACTCGAAGGGACATCATCGCCTATCTGGAGATGGAGAGCCGCAAATGGTCCGACCAAACCGAAGACAGATCGGTCGCACAAGGTTCACTTGATCGCCACTGGAAGGAATAAGGGAGGCTCAGATGGCCGGCAGGCCTTCGGCACAACACGTCGTGGCATGGGCCGCACTACCGATTCTGGCGCTTGGGATTGCGGGCTTATGGTTTGCAAGATCCCCCGATTTGCATTTGGCCAGCGCGGCCGTTGCCGCCGACATGTCGCAGGCCGAATTCGGGCAGCGCGTGCGAGCCTACTTGCTCGAACATCCCGAGGTCATCAGCGAAGCGCTTAATCGGCTGCAAGCGAAGCAGGGCGAGACGGCCGCTGCCGACGCGAAAACTGCATTGCAGGCGCATGCCGCTGTCGTGTTTCACGACCCCGATAGCCCGGTCGGCGGCAATCCCGGCGGCAGCGTCACGCTGGTCGAATTCTTCGACTACAACTGTCCGTATTGCAAGATGATGGCGCCGATAATCACGCAAGCCGAAGCGGCCGATCCGCAGTTGCGCATCGTCTACAAGGAGTTTCCGATCCTCGGTCCGGGCTCTGTGTTCGCCGCCAAGGCGGCCCTCGCAGCAAACATGCAGGGCAAATACGAGGCCTTCCACCGCGCCCTTTATCAGGTGCGCGGCCATGTGGACGAGGCCAGGGTGCTGGAAGTCGCCGGGACCGTCGGCATCGATGTCGATCGCATGAAAGCGGACATGCAAGATAAGGCGATCGAAGGCGACCTGGAAAGGAACGGAGCGCTTGGGCAGGTGCTCCAGATCACCGGCACTCCGGGATTCGTAGTCGGCGACCGGGTCATGACCGGCGCAATGGATATGACGGCCTTGCAATCGCTCATTAGCAATGCACGGAAAGCCAATCGGGCAACGAAATGAAAGTCAGTGAACGTCCGGCACAGAAAAGGAGTCGTAATCATGAAGATCATCAGACCATCGTCCAGCCTGCGCAGCGCGCATGGAAGGCAGCTTGCCTTGAACCGCCGAGCGACATTCATGCTCGCGATCGCAGGCGCGCTCGGTCTCGCGTCTCAATCAAACTCGGCCCGCGCCGAGACCCGTATGACGAAGCCGCGATTGCAAAATCTCAAGGCGGTCGGATCGGAACATCAAATCGCGACCATCCATCACCACGGCAACACCTTCGAAGTGGCGACTGCCGACGGTCGAAACGCGGTATTCCCGGATGTGAACCTCCGTTTCAAGATCGATTCGAGCGACAACGGCCCGGCGGCCGGCAGGCCCGTCATCCTGCCCGGCGGCATGATGGGTGACCGCGCAACGGTATTCTTCGCCTCGCCGGCCGAGATCGGCACGCTGATCAAAACTCGGAGCTGACACATAGTCAGCTCGAACTGGCATGAAATCACCCGCTCCATGATCGACACTTTGCAGACAGGCCTGATTGCCGCGTTCGCGGCGGGGACGATTTCATTCCTGTCGCCCTGCGTGCTGCCGCTCGTGCCGGGTTATGTCTCCTATATCGCCGGCCAGTCGATCGGGGGCGTGTCAGTACCGAGAGCGCGAAGCCGGCGGTTTCGAACAATCGCACTGAGCCTCTGCTTCGTCCTCGGATTCTCGACGATCTTCGTGATCTTGGGAGCGAGCGCGACCGCTCTTGGCCAACTGCTGCTTGCCTATAGCTACGAGCTGAACATCGCTGGCGGCGTGATCGTGATCGGATTCGGTCTGTTCGCTCTCGGTGTGCTGCGTCCGTGGTGGCTTATGCGCGAGCGGCGCATGCAGGCGCTCCCTTCGCGCCGGCAGCCGATTGCCGCTTACATTCTCGGAATGGCATTCGCTTTCGGATGGAGCCCCTGCATAGGTCCGATCCTCGGAGCCATCCTGTCCGTCGGGGCGGCGGCGGCGACAATCGATAAGGGGGTGGCACTCCTTGCGACCTATTCGCTCGGGCTCGGCGTCCCGTTCCTGCTTGCGGCGGCATTCACCGACGGTCTGTTGGCGCGCCTACAATCGACGGGACGGGTGGGCCGCGCGTGTCAGATGCTTGCAGGCGGCGTCATGATCGTCATGGGCGCGGCGATGATTACGGGTCAGCTCTCGACGTTCTCTTACTGGCTCCTGGACACCTTCCCGTCGCTGTCGGCGATCGGGTGACGGAACGAACAGAGCGTTCACAATGAGGTTCGACCAGGATCGATGTCGCGTAGAGGTCCGTGTGGACCGAATCAAGAGGAGTAAGGACATGAGCACTAGAATGCTTCTTTTAGCGTCAGTTATTGCCGCCAGCAGCGCGATGGCCGCTGTCGAGCCGGCGACCGCACAAGGCATGCCGGGTCATATGGATCCCGCCATGATGCGAGGCGGCACGGGCCATGAGCCGGCGCATCACGGGATGAAGCAAGGCGGCATGATGTGCCCGATGATGCAAGGCGGCATGATGGGGCGTGGAATGATGGGCTCCGGCATGATGCGCGGCGGGATGGGCGCGCTGTTCGGATCGCGCGTCACGCCGGTCATGAACTTGTCGGTGGATGATGTGCGCGGCTACCTCGCCCTGCAACTTGCGAGCCTCAATAACAAGCGGCTGAAGCTCGGGGACATCACCAGTGCCGATGGGACCATCACCGCCGACATCGTCACCGTCGACAACTCGCTCGTGCAACGATTGAAGGTCGATCCGCACACTGGCGCAATAACATATGAGAACTGAGCCACGCGCGTTACTTGCGGTCCGAGATGGGCGAAAACAATGTTCTAAAGGAACGCACGCCCGCATTGTCCGTCTCGGTCTAAACGCTCAACGGGGACCGAGGACATGAGACAACGATACTTGATATTGGCACTTGCGGCTGCGGGCATGGCGTTCACGGCCACGGCTGCATGGTCGGCCGAGCCAAATGTCGATCGGGGCCAACGTGCCTTCCAGGCCTGCGCGGCATGCCATTCGCTGGAGCCGAACCGCGACATGACCGGCCCGAGTCTGGCGAACCTTTGGAACCGCAAGGCCGGCACTTTGGCGAGCTTTCCGCGCTACTCGTCCGCGCTGAAGGATTCGGGAATTATCTGGAACGACAAGACTCTCGACGAATGGATCAAAAATCCCCAGACACTCGTTCCTGGCAACGACATGCCCTTCCAGGGTATCGATAACCCACAGCAACGCGCGGATCTGTTGGCGTTTCTCAAACAAGCGACACAGCCGGGACACGCGCCGCCGCAGATGGGTGGTATGGGCGGCGGCGAACTCAATCTCAAGACCGTCGGTCCGGATCATCGCGTGCGCGCTGTCAGTTATTGCGGGGACACCTATCGCGTGACCACATCCGATGGCAAGAGCCGCGCTTTTTGGGAACGCAATCTTCGGTTCAAGATTGACAGCGGCAACGACGGTCCGAAGAAAGGCATGCCGGCGTTGGTTGGCGCCGGAGGGATGGGCGATCGTGCCGACGTGATCTTCTCCTCGGCCGAGGAGATCAGCGGGTTCATCAAGGACGAATGCGGAGCGCAGTAGCCCGTAGGAGTCACAAATCTTGTGTTGCAAAGGCATAATTGCTGCTTACCAAGAATGGCTCCGCCGCGTCATATGCGTGCCTCGGGAGCGATTAGAGGGCTCCCAGTGTTGATGCGCCGGCGGAAATCGGCGGCCGGGTCGGATATCGGGGCTGAGACGATCGGCTCGTGGCACAATATGAACACCCTGGAGAAAAGCGCTAATGGCCCACATGTCACCGGCCGAAATGGCCGCAACGGCTCTGGTTCTCTGCATCGCAATGTCGCCCGCATTTGCCGGCGACGCGGCCCGTGGCCAGCGCCTTTTTGACAATTGCGCGCCGTGTCATTCCTTGGAGCCCGACCAGAACATGACGGGCCCCAGCTTGGCAGGGCTATGGAACCGGAAGGCGGGAAGCCTGCCGAGCTTTCCGCGCTACTCGGATGCGCTGAAATCGTCGAACATCGTGTGGAACGACAAGACGCTCGACGAGTGGATCAAAAATCCGCAACGTCTTATTCCCGGCAACGACATGACCTTCCAGGGCATCAAGGACGATCGACAGCGCGCCGACCTGCTGGCGTTTCTCAAGCAGGCGACGCAGCCGGGACATGCGCCGTCTCAATCCGGTCAGCAACCAGGACAAGGCAGCGGAGTGTCAAATCTGAAGAACCTCGATCCGAAACAACGCGTGCAGAAGATTACCCTTTGCGGCGACACCTACAAGGTCACGACGGCAGATGGCAAAACTCGCGCTTTCTGGGTACGCAATCTTCGGCTGAAAACCGATTCGAGCGATGATGGTCCGCAGAAGGGGGCGCCCGCGCTCATGCCTGCCGGAATGATGGGCGATCGTGCCGACGTGATCTTCGCCGCGCCGGACGAGATTAGCGGGTTCGTCAAGGACGAATGCGGATCACATTAGCTCGCAGGCGCTGAAAATTGTGCAGTGGAAAAGGCAGAAGTGCGGACACGACGCTTCGCAGCGATCGAGGGGACCGACGGCTTCGTCAGAGATGAGGGCTCATCATGAGTGCAGTGGTTGAAATATCTACGTTGACCTGCCCCCTCTGCGGTCACAGCTCCTCCGAGCGGATGCCGTTCGACGCTTGTATGTTCTTCTACGATTGCAAAGGCTGTGGCGCAAGAATCAAGCCGCTGCCCGGTGACTGTTGCGTCTTCTGCTCCTACGGAACCGTGCCGTGTCCATCAATTCAAGCCGGGGAAAATTGCAGTTCTGGTTCCCGATGACGAGGCTGCGCGAATGAACGAGCCCGTGTCCGCAGAATTGTTTGCCAACTCGCCCTGGCATCGGCAATCAGATGATCGCCCTTGTAGTGCTTTCCGCGATCGCATGTCAGATACCCTTTCGGATGCAATTGTGCTTCACGATCTCGTCGTTCCAGCCGTGCTGAATGTAACCCGTTTGTGGTCTCCGGGATCCGGGTGCGTACCCGTCGCAAGAGCAAACGCTATCTTGAGGTTGCTTATTAGATTCCCGGGCGCATCCCAATATTCGGCCTCGTGGGGTACGACTTTGATAATGCAGATGTTCGAATTGTCAGGTCTGTCCCACCAGATCTTGGCGGGAATTGACCATAGGTCCTTTATCGTTAGTGGGTCCGAACTGACCTGCCCGGTTCCGAAAACCGATACATATTTTTGTCTGTGAGGATCCGCAAACGCAAGATGTAGCTGCGGATATTGCCGAATGTCGTCGTCGATGTGCGCGCGCGTGTCGGCGAAGAAGTAAATGGCCGTTTCGTTGGGACGCACAAACGCACCCATCGGCCGGGACCGAAGTGACGTACCGGTGCCGGTGGTAAGCATGCAAAAGCGAAGCGATTTCATGAGTGCCCACGCGCGATCGACATCAGGCTTGGTCACCTGCATTCTCCACAGCTGATGGCTCGCGATCGCCTTTTTCGACAATGGTGGTGCTCGGTTTCGTCTCCAGCACAATCATCACATTATTTGGCGGGCGACTTCGGATAGATCGACCGAATTGTCCTCAGTATATCCTTCAATTTCTTGAAGTTCGATTCCGACCTCACTTTGTCATTGGCGTCTCCGGCGGCATCCAGCCGCTGCGCCAGAGTGGCCACGAACTTGACGTTGGCTTTGACCTTGGCGAGCTCTTCAGGCGGCAACGACATCGATCGATCCGGTAACGCAGCTACCAGGTCACGAATGGCATAGGCGTGATCGTCGAGTTCTTTTAGCGCACCGGCCTGGATTGCTTTCGCCGTTTCGTCGGTCTCTTTATCTATCGCGGCCCAGATCGCCGCCGCCGTGCTCGGAATTGTGACGGTCGCGCCTTTTTCCTCGGCGCGCGCCGACATGGGCCACGCGAGGCCGACCGCCAGGGTCATAGCCGCAAACAACGAGCGCAAGCCGGCATTCTTCGTGGCCGGTTTCGTCATGGGAAGAACTCCATCAGCTGCGGGAGTCGCATCTTTGCGATGCCTGCGATCGCGCCACTGTTCGATTTGGTTGTAGAGGGTTGGAATGACGACCATGTTCAGAAAGGTGGAAGTGAAGAGACCGCCGAGGACGACCTGGGCGAGAGGTCGCTCGAGCTCCTTGCCGACCGGAGAACCCCACAGCAAGGGAAACAAGCCGAGCGCCGCCGTCGCCGCAGTCATCAGCACCGGAACAAGGCGGTCAAGCGTACCTTGCACAACCACATCCTGAAGCGGCTTTCCTTCACGCTGTAGCTGATTGTAGTGGTCTACGAGAATAATGCCGTTGCGCGCGGCGATGCCAAAAAGAGTAATGAAGCCGATGACCGCCGCAACACTCATGTCGGCGCCGGCGAGAAACAGGCTCACTATTCCACCGATCATGGCGAGCGGCAGGTTGAGAAGCACAAGGAGCGATTCGCGGAAGGTGCCAAACACCTTGTAAAGCAACATGAACGCCACGAAGAGGACAATGCTTCCGGAGCCGCTGAGCACCCGGTTTGCTGTTTGCTCGCTCTGGAACTGGCCGCCATACTCGACGTAATAGCCCGGGGGTAGCTTCACCTCGGCGGCAATCTTGCTTTCAGTTTCGATGATAATACTGCCGAGGTCCCGCCCCTGAACGTTGAAGCCCACGACTACGAGCCGCTTGGCCGCCTCGCGATTGATGATGTAAGGTTCGTCTTGTACCCGGATGTCGGCTACCTCGCGTAGCGGAACCTTGCCGTTCGCACCGAGGGCTGGCGCGTCGATCAAAAGCTCGCGAATGGCGGGAACGGTGGACCGTCCCGATCCGGCAAGTCGCACAAACAGATCGAATGTCTTCTGGCCTTCCAATACTTTCGTCACCGTTTCGCCGTTCAAATACAGCCCGACGTCCCGAAGCACGTCGCCGACGCGCAGGCCGTAACGGGCCGCACGAGCGCGGTCGACGCGAATGTTCACTTGGGGCACGCGTATTTGCTGCTCCAAATTGACATCCACCGTACCGTTAACGCCACCTACGATGTCGCGAATTTTCTGGCCGATCGAGTAAAGCCGATCCAAGTCGTCGCCGAAAATTTTGATCGCCACTTGCGCGCGAACGCCGGATTGCACCTCGTCCATGCGGTGCGCGATGAACTGGCCCACGTTGAAGACTGCGCCGGGAATATTGGCGAGATCAGAACGTACTCGGCCAAGCAATTCCTCTGCCGGCATACTCGGATCCTTGTCGAAGTCCAGAAGCACGTCGAATTCGCTGAAGTTTGGCGGCTGGGCATCTTCATCCAACTCCGCGCGTCCGGCGCGCTGGTCGATCGAAATGACTTGCTTATATGCAAGAAGCGCCTTGCGTACCTGCGTCCCGAGTCGCATCGACTCGTGGAGGTTGGTGCCGGGAAGGGTGGTCATGGAGATGATGTAGTTGCCCTCGTGAAACTCGGGCAAGAAGGAGCTGCCGAAAAACGGGAGCAACGCCAACGCTCCGACCAAGCTCGCCAGCGAGATGCCAACTACCCATCGCGGATGATCGAGCGAGGCGCTGAGCAGCTTGGAGAAGCGTTCCTTGAGCCCGATTACGAAACGCGTTTCGCGCTCCCGCACTTCGGCGGTTTCCTCAGTATCGGCTCGCAGCTCCGTCGGACTCATCGGATGAAGAGGCAAAGTCTCGCCGTCTCGCTTCTCATCGCGGCGCACGAGCATCATGTAGCAGAGGACCGGGACCAAGGTCACAGCGACCGCGAGTGACGCGAGCACGGACGCGATATACGAAACGCCGAGCGGGGAGAAGATGCGTCCTGCCAATCCCGGCAAGACAAAGACTGGCACGAAGACCGCGCTGATTATAAGCGTCGCGTAAACCACGGAGTTGAGGATTTCCTGGACCGCATCGAATACCACTTCGATCGCCGCGACTGGCGTCGCTGAATTTCGGTTCAGACGAAGCCGTCGGAGTACGTTCTCGACCGTAACGATCCCGTTATCCACCACCACGCCGATGGCGGTCGTCAGTCCGCCCAGTGTCATGGCATTGAAGCCGACGCCAAGGAGGTACATGGCGATTATGCCGACGACGAATGATGCGGGCATGGATATGAAAGTGATGAACGAGGCTCGCCAGTTCATAAGGAATACGAACAATACGGCGATGACGATAATCGCTCCCTCGACGAGCGAAACGTCGAGATTGTGGATCGCTGTCTCGATAAAGTTCGCTTGGCGAAAGACCTCCGTGTTCATCTCGATGCCGGGCGGAAGATCCTTTTTGACGTCGGCGAGCGCCCGCTCCACCTTGGCCGTGGTCGTGAGAGTGTCGGCGCCGTAGATCTTCGAGACGGTGCCGATGACCGCCGGCTTCATGCCGTAAGCGGCGTCACCGCGCTTGATCTCGCCGCCGAAGGCGATCTCGGCGACGTTGCCGATTGTTATGGGCACGCCCTTGCGGACGCCGATCACCGTGTGCCTGAGATTATCTATCGACTGTAAGCGGCCCAAGCCGCTGACGATGAACTCTTCCGCACCGCGTTGTAGGAATGCCCCGGGAACATTCGAATTGGAGTTTTCCAGCGCTTTGCGTACATCCTCGGCGCTTACCCCATAGGCGAGCATGCGCAGAGGGTCCAGCCGCACCTGGTATTGCTTGACCTCGCCCCCGATCGAGACGACGGAGGCGATGCCGCCGAGTGAGAGAAGACGAGGGCGAATATTCCAGTCGGAAATCGTGCGCAGATCCATCGGCGAGACGGTATCGCTCGCGAGCGAGTACTTGACGAGCCAAGCCACGGCAGAAGTCACAGGTAACATTACAGGCGGCTGAGCACCTGCCGGCAGATTGCCGGCAATGCTTTGAACGCGTTCGTTGACGAGTTGCCGGTCCAGATAAATGTCGGTTCCAGCTTGGAAAACCACAACAATGGTAGATAGCCCGACCGAACTCGAGGAGCGCACGACATCGACGGAGGGCGTGCCGTTGATCGCACTTTCGAGCGGGTAGGTGATGAGCGCCTCAACGTCTTGCGGGGCAAGCCCCGGCGCCTCGGTTTGGATGACGACTTGAGGCGGCGCGAATTCCGGAAACACGTCGACGGCCATGTTGCTCGCGTAGTAGCCGCCGGCGAGGAAGATCACGGCGGTCATCGCCAGCACAAGGAGCCGATTGTGGAGCGACCAGGCGATCAGGCGATTGAACATGATTTCGGACCCGGCTTAGTCCTTGCCGCCGGTCAGCCAGAGCGTATAGAGTTCTCTGGCGCCCTGCGTGACGACGTCGTCTCCCGGGACGAGGCCTGACGTCACTTCCGAATATTGATCGTCCGCCGCACCGACTTCGACATCCACCCGGCTGAATTCGCTGGCATCCCTGACAAAGACGAATTTTTCATCGTTCGCTTCTTGGATCGCGTTGTTGGGTACGGCCAAAGCCGCATTGTTCTGCGACAAGACGATATCGACCTTACCGAACAGATTGGGTTTCAGAAGTCCGCGGTCATTGTTCAAGAGCACCCAAAGGTCAACCGTGCGGGTATCCGGATCGAGCGTCGGACCCACTAGGCTAACGACGCCTTCGAGCAGATCTCCCGGATAGGCCAGCAATTTAACGTAGGCCTTCTGGCCGGGATGCACCTTCGCGAGGTCCTCCTCGTAGACCCGGGTAACCATGCGCATGCGGCTGAGATTGCTGATGTGGAACAACACGGTGTTCGGCTCGACACTTTGACCATTGATGACATTACGTGCGTCGACGACCCCGGAGATCGGAGCAGTTACATCGACGCTGGGCGGGGGATTTCCGACAATGCGCGACTGCACCAGCGCCAGCTTCTGGCCGGCGCGCACCGTGTCGCCGATATTGGCAGATACCGATTCAACGCTGCCATTGATCCGCAACGTCACGTCCGCTTGGTTATCGGGAAGCACGGCCAGCTGACCGTTGGTACGCAGCAAGGTCGCTAGGGGGCGGAAGTCCGCTTGCGTGGTTTGAAGGCCTAAGGACTTAATTTGAACGTCCGTGAGCGTAACAGGCCCGCGCGGACCGCTTTCATTCACCTCGATCTGGCCGCCATGAGCAAACACCCGAACCGTAGGAGTTGTGATCGTGGCCAATGCTGCGGCAAACGCAATCGTTTTGGCAAATTTGAGCCAATTTCGAAAGTTCGCCATGTCAACGCGCTCCCGATTGAGTGTCGGAGGTTCGCATCAGATGAGTCAGCATCGAGACGTAGGCGACCGTGATAGTTCTGAGGTTAGCGATAACCGTGAGATATTGCGCCAGCGCCTCGATGTAACTCGTATTGATGTTTATTTCCTGTCGTTCGATTTGCACAACTTCGGGCATCGAGAGCTGGCCCTTGCCATATGCGTCACGGGCAAGCGCGGCAGTGCGCTGCGCCAGCGGCAGAGTGCGAGCTTTGAATTCGGTGAGGACATTGAATAGGGCAACGGCCTGCCCATAGTCGCCCGCGACCTCATTCTTGATGCGCAGCCGCAAGGCCGCGGCTTTTTCGCGTGCAGTCAATTCGTCGGCCACGGCTGCAGCCATGGTGCCTTGGTTCCGGTTGAACAGAGGAAGCGGAACCGACAGCGTCAACATGATGGAATTGTCCGGCCGCTGTGGCGGCGCACCTTCGACGACGAGCTTGTCCCGACCGGCGCCAAGGGAGACGTTCCAGTCTTCCCATGCGGACGCTTGCGCCAGCGCCTGTTCGGCGATGGCGCGATTCGCCGCCAGTTCCAGAAGCCGGAGGTCTGGACGCCACGCCAGGGTTCGGCCAGTGAGCGTCGAAAGTGCGGGCAGACCCGCCAGCGGCGGGGACCCGGTGGTCACATTCAGAGGCGCGTTGGAATCTAGCCCGACGAGACCGGCGAGCGTTCTGAGCTTTGCAAGACGCTGCGCCGCAAATACGGTGCGTTCTTGACGCAATCGCTCAAGTTCGAGCGTTGACGTGTCGACATCGAGCTCGGAGACTTCGCCTGCTTTGTTCCGAGCGGACGACGCGTCGACAAGCGATTGCTGGATTGCGAGAAGTCGATCGCGGACGGCGAGCTTCTGATCGAGCGCCATGATTTCGAAATAGGTCGAAAGCACCTCTCCAAGCAGCTTACGCTCGGCCTCGTTCACCTCGGCGAGCGCCCGGGCGACATCCACTCGCGCGACGTTCTGCGCCGATCCAATCCGGCCGGCTATCGGAAAGTCCTGGGAAACGGCAATCGACCGCGTATAAGCGCCGTCGGCGCTATTTTCATTGCTGAGTCTCAGTTTTGGATTGGGCCAAAGTCCGGCTTGTTCGAGCCGACCCATCGCGGCAGCAACTTGGCTGCGCGCAGCACCAATGTCGGGGTTTTGAATCAAGGCCCGACGCATGAGTTGATCGAGAGTCGATCCGGCCGCGGACGTAACGTTGCATAGCAGCAGCCACGCGGCGGCCACCGCCAAAATCGCAACGGCCCAGGAGCCGCGATTCATACTATTCACGCGCATGGAACAGTTCCTTCGCCCTGACCGGTCGTGCAGTAACGTTCACGGTCGGCTTCTGCGCTCTGATCTTCGGGCGAGCAGGAACACGCCGCCGTAAACGGTAGCCCCAAGACAACATCCAGCATCATTCCAGGTTGGAATCCGGGCACACGCTGTCGATGTTCAAGCATGGCCCCGAACGTTCGGCTCGATCGGAGGTGCGCGCCGCAATAGCGAACGCATTCCGACTTAGATCACGAGCAGAAGTCTCGGAGGGCGATCGAGCCGGGCAGAGGCAATACCAAGGCCGATATCAGTCAAGTCGGCGCCAAGCCGACGACCGCAGACAACAACCGTATCGAACGCGACCGGTAGAGGAAGAACCCCCGCGAAAAATGCGTGTAAGGCGCAGCAATGGTCAGCTCCGCCTTGGCTTCCACCACCGTGGTGATGATGCGAAGTTTCCTGTCCGCTGGCGACCAGGACATGATGATCGAGGTGAAATGCGATCACGGCGGAATGATTTGCTGCGTCAGCCAGCGGCGACGATACGACACCCGCGAGCTGGGAGATCAAAAACACGGCGACCAGTATGCGGACAAAGCGACGCATCGTCCGTAGCCGCGGCATCAGGGTCTTGGCCTGCTTCGGAGGCATTCGATGGCGCAGATTGCCACGATCGGGCTCAATCGTCAACCCAGCGCGTGGAACAGAATCGCCCATCGATCGATTTCCAGGCGTGAGAGCGCTACAAGGAGACCGCGCCATTGGCGGCGTTGTGGCATGCACTCGGCATGGCGCTTGCCATGGGATGGGAAATCCTGTGGCCGCTGATCCTCGGCTTCGCGCTCTCGGCCGCGGTCCAGGCCGTGGTGTCCCACAGCGAGATGAGCCGCCTGCTGCCTGACGACAGCCCGCGCTCAATCGCAACCGCACTGGCACTCGGCGCCGCCTCCTCGTCCTGCTCCTACGCCGCGGTGGCGCTGGCCCGCTCGGTGTTCCGCAAGGGCGCCAACTTCACGGCCGCCATGGCGTTCGAACTGGCTTCCACGAATCTTGTCCTTGAACTCAGCATCATCATGATCGTGCTGTTGGGCTGGCAATTCGCCGTGGCGGAGTTCATCGGCGCCCCCATTATGGTGGCCATTCTTGTCGTGCTGTTTCGAACTTTTTTGGGGCGGCGTCTGTTGCGCGAGGCCAAGGAACACGCCGACCGGGGCATTGCCGGCCGCATGGAGGGGCACGCCGAAATGGACATGTCGGTGCCAGAGGGTCCGCTCTGGCAGAGGGTTACGTCTCAGGAGGGCCTAACCGCCATCAGCCACTATTTCGTGATGGACTGGGCCTCCGTCTGGCTCGACATCGTCGGCGGTCTGTTGATCGCGGGCGCGCTGGCCGCGTGGGTTCCCAACGGATTCTGGCAAGCGTTCTTCTTTGTCGATCATCCATGGGTAGCGAAGATTTGGGGCCCTCTCATCGGGCCTGCGGTCGCTATCATTTCGTTCGTCTGCTCGGTTGGAAACATCCCGCTCGCAGCGGTGCTGTGGAATGGCGGCATCAGTTTCGGCGGTGTGATCGCATTCATCTTCGCCGATCTGATCGTGCTCCCGATCCTCGACATCTACCGCCGGTATTATGGCTCCAGAATGATGGGATTTCTGCTGGTGACGTTCTACGTGTCCATGGCCGCTGCCGCGCTTGTCGTGGAGGCGGCATTCGGGTTTGTGGGCCTGGTGCCGCAGCAAAGGCAGGCTCGGGTGGTGGAGGCGTCGATCGGCTGGAACTACACGACTTGGCTCAATATCGCTTTCCTGGTCGTAGCTGCGTTGCTGGTGTGGCGCTTCCTGCGTACCGGCGGCCCGGAAATGTTGCGCATGATGAACAAGCCCGCTCGCAGTGCCGCGGAAGAGCCCTAAAAGTTTGATCCTTGCCGGTACGGCAACTCCGCGCGAACGGCGGCTTCCAGGACCCCCACCCTACCATCCGCCTTTCAGAGCGGACAAAAACTTTCAACTACGTTTTCGCGACAACTTTTCCGGCCGCGCGGACTTCCGCAATTGCTTCGCGCGCGAGAATGTCCGCGCGTTCGTTCATCGCGTGACCGGCGTGGCCGCGCAGCCAGTGCCAGCGCACCTGATGGGGCTTCAGCGCGGCGTCGAGGCGCTGCCAGAGATCCACATTCTTGACCGGCTTCTTGTCCGACGTGCGCCAGCCGTTGCGCTTCCAGGTGGTAATCCAGGTCATGATGCCGTTGCGCAGATATTGGCTGTCGGTGTGCAGATCGATCCGGCACGGCCGCTTCAGCGATTCAATTGCGGCGATCGCCGCCATCAGCTCCATGCGGTTATTGGTGGTGTTCGGCTCGCCGCCTTTGAGCGCCTTCTCATGATCGCCGAACGTCAAAATCGCGCCCCAACCGCCCGGGCCGGGATTGCCCGAGCAGGCGCCGTCGGTGTGAATGATGACGTGCGGCAACCGATCGTTCACGGCTCGACCAATCCGTAGTCGCGCGCGCTCTTGACCGTCTGGTGGAAGCGAAGCTTTCGCGCGTATTCGCGCGGGTCCTTCGGCCGCACCAGCGCCCCTGGCGGCACGTCGAGCCAATCGACGAGGCGCGTGAGCAGGAAGCGCAAGGCGGCGCCGCGCGCGAACAGCGGCAGCTTTTCCCACTCCTCGTGCGAGAGCGGCCGCGTCTTTGCATAATTGGCCAGGAGCGCCCTGCCCTTGGTGACATTGTAGGAATGATCCGACTCGAAGCACCAGGCGTTGAGGCAGATGGCGACGTCGTAGACCAGCGTGTCGGTGCAGGCAAAATAAAAATCGATCAAACCGGAAAGCTTGTCGCCTAAGAAAAACACGTTGTCGGGGAAAAGATCGGCGTGGATGACGCCTTGCGGCAGTCCGCGCGGCCAGTCGCGCTCCAGAACTTCGAGCTCGGCGGCGACGACTTTTTCCAGATTGCCCTCCACCTTGTGGGCGCGCTCGCGGCAGCCTTCGTAGAGCTGCCTCCAGCCGGCAACCGAGAGCGCGTTGTCGCGGTGCATGGAAAAATCGGCGCCGGCCAGATGCAGCCGCGCCAGCGCCTCGCCCAAAGCCGCGCAATGCGCCGCACTCGGCCGGCGAATCCACATGCCGTCGAGGAATGTGACGATCGCCGCCGGCCGGCCCGCAAGCTTGCCCAGCACTTTGCCGGCTTTGTTCTTCACCGGCTGCGGGCAGGTGATGCCGCGGCTCGCCAGGTGCTCCATGAGCGCGAGAAAGAACGGCAGATCGCGCTCCGCGACACGCCGCTCGTAGAGCGTGAGGATGAAATATCCGCGGCTGGTGTGGACCAGAAAATTCGAGTTCTCGACGCCCTCGGCGATGCCCTTGTAGGCCAACAGCTCGCCGAGGTCGTAGCCGGCAAGGAAGGGCGCAAGATTTTCCGCAGCGACATCGGTGTAAACCGCCATGGACCTCTCCAGCGCCCTGCCGGCTAGCCCGCTCTGCGTGTTGCCGTCAAGGTGCCTTGCCCGCAAGCCAGCCGGAAAACCGCGCATAAAGGTCCGCCGTTTCTGCGCCTCCGTCGCGATAGATCACGGAAGCGAGCGAGCGGCCTTCGGCGTGCGCCAGGCGAAACGCCATGTAGCGGTACTGTTCGGGATATTGCGCGGTGTTGGCGGTCTTGAATAGTTCGTCAAAAGCCGGCGACGGCTCGACCGGGTCGAGACGGTCGCGCTCGTAGATCGCCGCGCGCTCGGCGATGAGCCAGCCGTTGGCACGGCGCTCCAGCCGGTCGAGAAAGCGCGAGCACGACGTGAGATCGACCGGGATGCCGTTGAACGGCTGGCGCACGCGGATGATGACGCTCGTTTCCGCCATGGCGCGATCGCCTGCGAGTTTTATAGTCGGCGCGAACGGATGATGGCGCGACCAGGTATGGCCGGCGCCGTAGCTCGCCCGGCAGCGCTCGACGAACTGCTCGAACGAGCCGCGAAACCAGGAGACCGAAATGTGTCCGTCGGGCGTGAACGTCGCGCGCAGCTCTTTCCACTTGCCCTGATCGCGAAAAACGCCCCAGTTCTGGATCAGCTCCGCGCAGGCGATTTTGTCGGCTAAGCTCGTTACGGTGTCGGTCAAGTCCCGCCGCCTCCTTGCGGCTTGCGCGAACGATAGGACGATCCGCATTGCCAGACCAGACGCCTGTCATCGTCCGCAACGGCGGATGATCCAGTAATCTGTGATCTTGGGCGTATAACTTGGTTGCGAAACGGCGCGCTCAATGATTACTGGGTGCCCCGCCAGCACGGGCATGACAGGAACGGGAATGAAGGCAATTGTCATCCACGAATACGGCCCGCCCGAGGTTTTACGCTACGAGGATGTGCCGGACCCGGTGCCGCGCGAAGGCGAAATCCGCATCAGGGTGCATGCGGCGACCGTCAATCGCGTGTTGGACGTGAGCCTGCGCGCCGGCCGCGAAAAATATCGCGGGCCGGTGCTGCCGCTCATTCCCGGCGTCGATTGCGCCGGCATCGTCGATGCGGTCGGGCCGCAAGTGGGCCGCTGGCGCACCGGCGATCGCGTCGCCGCCGCCGGCACGATGCCACTACAAATTTGCGCCGAGGACGGCAGCGGCTACGACGGGCCGCAGGGCATGATGGGCATCAAGCGGCCCGGCGGATTTGCCGAAATGGTCGCGGTGCCGGCCTGCGCGGCGATCGCCGTGCCGGAGCATCTCGATTTCCATCGCGCCGCCGTCATCATGCGGCACGTGCCGACGGCGTGGAACCTGCTGATGCACGTCGCCGAGCTGAAAAAGGGCGAGACCGTGCTGATCATGGGCGCCGGCGGCAACCTCGGCTCGCTCGGCATTCAGATCGCCAAGAACGTGATCGGCGCCAACGTGATCGCGGCGGCGGGTTCCGACGATCGCGTAAAGCTCGGCATCAATCTCGGCGCCGATTACGGCATCAACTACGCGACGCAGAATATCGTTTCGGAAGTGATGCAGATCACCGGCGGCAAGGGCGTCGACGTGCTCTACGACAACATCGCCAATCCGGCCGTGCTGCCGCTCGCCTTCCGCGCCATCGGCATGGACGGCCGCCTGGTCACCGCGGGCGCCCATGCCGGGCCGGACGTTGCGATCGACTTCTCGCACCTTTATCACAAGCGCATCACCATCAAGGGGCGGCCCGGCTTCACGCCCGAGGACCTTCCGGACTGCCTCGTCGCCGCAGCCGAAGGAAAGATCATGCCGCAGATCGACCGCGTGCTGCCGCTCTCGCGCGCCGCCGAGGCGCACCGCCTGATCGAGGAGAACGGCGGCCAGGGCAAGATCGTGCTCGATCCGACGCTGGAGTGATCCTACTCAAGAATCATCGATCGGCTCCGTCCCGCGCACCGACGGGCGGACCGCAAATTCGCGATGCCAGCTTGCGATGCGCGGATGGTCTTTACGCCAGTCGTCCTCGGCAAAGCGAAAGTCGAGATAGGACAGCGCACAGCCTATGGCGATGTGGCCGATGCCGAACGGCGCGGCGGCAAGCGCTTGCGCCTCGCGCTCCAAGCTTTTGAGCACGGCGGACTTCCGCGCCGCCGTGCTCGCCATGTGGACCTCGGAGGGCTGCGCACGTTCGCGCTCGTTTCGCAACGTGACCATCATATCGAGAAAGCCGTCGCCAAGAGCCTGACGGCGCAACGCCGTTATGCGCGCCTTGGGCTCGCTCGGGAAAAGCTTTGGCGCGCCATCGCGCAAAGAATCGAGATATTCGCAGATGACCGGCGAATCGTAGAGCACGATGCCGTCGTCGAGCACCAGCGTCGGGATTTTCGACAGCGGATTGTCCTGCATCAGCTCCGCATGCGGCTTGGTCATTGCGGCGACGGTGCGCACGCAGGCGATGCGCTCGGCAACGCCGCGCTCGTGCGCCACGATCATGACCTTGCGCACGAACGGCGAGCGCGGCGACCAGTGCAGTTTCATGCGATGATTTCCGCCTCCCCCGTCCCCGCGAAAACGCCCTCAAGGTAGAGTGGATTCCGATCAAATCAACCCGACCGGCGGCGATAGCTTGGCGCCGTAGCGCAACGCGCTGCGTTGCTTCGCAAATTCCCTGCAATTCCCTGCTAACGCGAAAAAATTCCCTGCTAGGCTTGCAAAAATTCCCTGCTCCGTTGCGTAGGGAATTTTGCTGTAACGCACCGGAATCTCTTGCGAATTTCGCCTCCAAAATGCGAAAAACCGGCAAAAAATGTAATATTCCCTGCAAATTCCCTGCTAGCAGGGAATTTGCAGGCAAGAGGCCGACCGCGAGTGCGGCACCGATTCAGTCCGACCCGAAACCGCTCTAGCTCAGGGAGCTTGTTCCAAATCCGTCCGCGCGGCAATATTGCGGGGCCGAGACCGTACAAAGGTCAGGCCAGAGGGGAAGTTCTGCGAACAGGCGTCGTTCGGTCTTGCCGGCGACGCGTGGGGCGTGCGCATGAAGGCCATTTTGGTTCCCACCGAACATCACCCGTCGATGCAGTCGGCGTTGGATACCGCGCTGCTGCTGGCGCAAAAATTCGGCTCTTGCATCGAGGGTTTCCCCTTACGTCCGGGCATGGCCGATCTGGTGGCGATGGACCCCGACAGCGGGCTGACCATGGTGGCGGTGAAGGAGAACGATGCCGAATTGGTCAGGCACGCGGAGGACGTGTTCCGCTCGTACATGGACCGGCACGGGGTGCCGGAGCGATCGGGCGAAGGACAGGCCTCGCTGTCGTGGACGTGGCACAAGGACGCGCCGAGCGGCCACGATTATGCCGGCAGCTACGGACGCATCTTCGACATGATCGTATTGGCGCGGCCGGGGCCCGAATGGCAGAGCCCGTCCATGATCACGCTGGAATCCGCCCTATTCGAAAGCGGCCGTCCGGTGCTGATCGCGCCGCCTTCGGCGCCACGCACGCTTGGCACCAATATACTGGTCGCTTGGAATTGCAGCACCGAGCAGGCCCGCACCATGGCGGACGCCATGCCGTTCCTGCGCCTTGCCGAGCGCGTCACCATCGTCACCGTCGAGGGCGCCACAGTCGCGGGTCCGAGCGGCGAGCAGATGGCGCGCACGCTTAAGGCGAACGGCATTAAGGCCGAGCCGGTCTCGCTCAAGTCGCGCAAAGGCGGTGCCGGCGAGACTTTCCTCGACAAGGCCGACGAGCTCGGCTGCGATCTCATCGTCAAGGGCGCCTATACGCAAAGCCGCCTGCGCCAGATGATTTTCGGCGGCACCACCCGGCACATCCTCGCTAATGCCAAGCTGCCGGTGCTGATGGCGCATTGATCCCGCAATTGACCGCTCTCTACCAAACCCTTTCGCCTGTCGCCTACGCGCTCCTTCGCGTCGCGGTCGGGCTCGCGCTGGTGCCGCACGGTCTGCGCAACACGTTCGGATTGTTTCCCAATACCGGCGCGGTCTCGCTGAACCTGACGGAGCTTGCCGCCGGCCTGGATCGCAGCGGCTATCGGCCGGGCCGGTTCTGGGCGCCGGCGATCTCGATCACGCAACTCGTCGGCGGACCGCTGCTCGCGGTCGGATTGTTGACGCGCCCCGTCGCCGTCGCGGTCGTGCTTTTCCTCCTGGTCGCCAATACCGAGCGCTGGCGGGTCGGCAAATATTTTTGGAATAAGCTCGGTCTCGAATATACGCTGATGTGGATGATCGCTGCGTTCTACGTGCTGGTCCACGGCGGCGGTCTCTATTCGGTGGACCATATGATCGGCTGGGAGTTTTGACGCGGATCGTTCGCTGCGGTACGAGCGTCCGTTCCCGTCATCCTGGGTAACGGTACTGCTTTGGGAGACGCCCGTGCCGTTCATGGACGCCAACGGAGTGAGTTTGCATTACGAGCTTAGCGGCGCGCGCGGGCCTTCCGTCGTGCTGATGCACGAGCTTGGCGGCACCCTCAACTCATGGGACACGGTCGCGCCGCGCCTTGCCGGGCGCTATCGCGTGCTGCGCTACGACCAGCGCAGCGCCGGCCTGTCGGAAAAAGTGCGGCAGGAATTCAGCAACGACATGCTGGTTGTGGATTTCGAGGCGCTCGCTGCGCAAGTCGCCCTCACTTCGCCCTACCATTTCGTTACGGTTGCGGCGGCGGCGACGCAGGCGTTGCGGTTCTTGGAAAAGCACCCCGACCGGGTCGGATCGCTTGTCCTATGCAATCCGGCACCGGGCGTCGATCCGAGCCGCGCCGCGGCGCTCGACGAGCGCGCCGCCTTCGCCATGCGCGAGGGCATGCGTGCCTCGCTGCCGACCACGCTCGCCGTCTCCTATCCGGACACGCTGGGCGAAAGAGCAGCCTACGAAGCCTATCGCGGCCGCTATCTTGCCAACGATCCGGTCGGTTTCGGCTTCGGATTTCGCGCGCTTGCGCGCACCAATATGCTGCACATGCTGCCGCAAATCCGCTGCCCGGCCATGGTCGTGGCCGGCCGCCACGACACCGTGCGCCCGCACGCGGCCTCGGCCGAGCTTGCAAAAAGAATCCCCGGCGCGCGTTTCGAACTGATCGAGGCCGGCCACTTCATGCCGACGCAAGGGCCCGAACCATTGCTGGCGCTGCTCGAAGATTTTCTGCCGTAGCTCGGATTGCGCTACGCGCAATCCGGGGTGTGATTGGCCGACAATGCCGCTCCCGGATTTCGCGTTCGCGAAATCCGGGCTACAAGCTACAACCGAGAGAAATCATGAGGATCAAAGCAAACGGCATCGACATCAATTATCAGATCGACGGTCCGAGCGGTGCGCCCTGGCTCGTTTTTTCCAACTCGCTCGCCACCTCGACCGCGATGTGGGACGAACAGGCGGCCGCGCTGAAGAATTCATACCGTGTGCTGCGCTACGACCAGCGCGGCCACGGCGGCACCGATGCGCCGGCAGGCCGCTACGCCTTCGATACGCTCCTTGCCGACGCGGTCGCTCTCCTTGACGCGCTGCGCATCGAGAAGGCGCATTTCGCCGGCCTGTCCATGGGCGGCGCCACCGCGCTCGGCCTTGCCGAGCGTCACGGCGACCGGCTCGACCGCGTCATCGTCTGCGACTCGCCCTGTCAGTCGACGCCGCAGTCGAGCCGGCAATGGGAGGAACGCATCGCGGCAGCGCAAAAACAGGGCATCGAGGCGCTGGTCGAGGCGACGATCGCGCGCTGGTTCCCTCCCGAGACGGTGGCCAAGAATCCGCCCCATCTCGACAAGGTGCGTGGCATGATCCGGGCGACGCCGGTCAACGGCTTCATCGGCTGCGCCGCAGCGTTGGCCGACCACGATTACGCCTCAGCCGTCGCCAGCGTGACGCGGCCGGTGCTGTTTCTGGTCGGCGAAAAGGACGGAGCGGCGCCGGCCGCCATGCGTAAGCTGCACGACAAGCTTAACGGCTCGCGATACGTCGAACTGCCCGGCGCCGGACACATCTCCAACATGGACCGGCCGGCGGAATTTTCCCGCGCCATTGCCGATTTTCTGGCCGCCGGCTAGGCGGAGCCGCCCCGTCAATGATTGAGATCGAGTCCGCAACGGCCCGGCTATGATTTTTCGGCGGGGCACGCATCGCGGCCTGCCGGACGGATGCCTTTGCAAACAAGGGGCTGAGTCACTATCCTTCGAGCAAACGCTTGGAATCGGCACTATCCTGCCCGAAAATCCACGCCGCAATCGCCGATAGGGACGCAATCGCCCCGCTTTTACAGGAGAAATCATCATGGCCACGGTGACAATGAAGACCCCAGCGCCGGGCGGGCTGTCCAACAAGGCGCGCGGATTGATGGAGGCCATCAACACCGAAGCCGGCAAGCACAATGTCTGGGTGCGCACGCAGGCGAACGCGCCCGCGCAACGGCCGTGGTTCAGCGAAACGAGCGGCGAAGGCTCCGGCCAGCTCGGCAGCGGCCGGGTTGCCGTCAACCAAATGAAGACCCTTCCGTATATGTGGAAGTGGAGCGAATACAACGGTTACCTCAAGCAGATTTCCGAGATCGCCCAAAAGGCCGATGTCTCGCCCATCGAATTCGCCGACCGGCAGAGCATCCTTCTGCTCAATCCCGGACTGAACGGCCGCCTGCAGGTGACCAACACGATCCGCTGCGCCATCTCGATCTACAATCCGGGCGACATCGCGCCCGTACATCTGCATTCGCCGAATGCGAGCCGCACCATTCTTTCCAAGAAGGGCGGCTATACGGTGGTCGAAGGCGAGCGCGTCACAGCAAACCGCGGCGACTTGATTCTGACGCCGAACGGCACCTGGCACGATCACGGCAACGATGCCGAAGAGCCGGTGATCTGGATCGACACCCTCGACTGGCCGCTGATGGAATTTTTGGACGCCGCCTGGGTCGACCACAACATGCCGGGCGCGCAGGGCAACACCAACGTGCAGGCGGTGACGGTCACCGAGGGCTACTCGCGCAGCCTCTATAGCCACGGCGGCATCAAGCCGGCATTCGTCAATCACCAGCGCGGCGTCGGCCACGCCCCCGCGCCGCTGTTTCACTATCGCGGCGAAGACGTGAAGGAAATGCTGCACAGCCTGCGCAAGGAAAAAGGCGATCCGCACGAAGGCATCAAGGTCGACTTCGTCAACCCGGTCACCGGCGAGCCGGTATTCAAGACGCTGAACTATTCGGCTCAGCTATTGCGCCCCGGCGAGGAGACCGAATGGAAACGCGAGACCGCCGGCACGTACTATGTGTGCATCGAAGGCGCCGGCGCGACCGAGGTCGGCGGCAAGCGTTTCGAATGGGGCCATAACGACTTGTTTGTCGTGCCCAACTTCCTGTGGCGGCGCCACATTAATACCGGCAAGGACGACGCGGTGATCTATTCGGTCTCCGATGCGGCGCTGATGAAGAACATCGGCCAATACTATGCCCAGGGCCGGGACAAGAAGGGCAAAGTGACCGAATTGCTGCAGTAATACCAGGCTTCAGAATGATTGACCGATGGTGGCCCAATCACGCGTGGCGATTGAAGTGATGCGTCCGACTTCGGCGAGGAGTTTGCGCCAGGCGTCCTGACAGGCGTCGAGGATAGCGGTGTAGCT
>Ga0207416_1000248_pt1 | contig 99414 bp, 100 predicted proteins | sample PaiPotPPM11metaG_FD_184107 | JGI IMG/M metagenome (GOLD analysis project Ga0207416, IMG submission 184107) | Iron sulfur acid spring bacterial and archeal communities from Banff, Canada, to study Microbial Dark Matter (Phase II) - Paint Pots PPM... ... | reverse complement strand
GCTCAACGGCATCGCTCGGCTCTACGGGAAGTCGGTCATGGTGCTGGCCAGGGCTAACAACATTCCGCCCGATACCATGGTCAGGGTCGGCCAGCGCATCATCATTCCCGATGTGCGGTCGGCGCCGCGCGCCGAAGCAACCCCGCCCGCGCCCCCGCGCAAGGATTTCGCCACCGCTGAATCCCCGCACAGCGCCTGGAAAGCGACCCCCGTTGCACCGCCCGCGCAGGAGAGCCCGGTCAAGACCGCGGAACCTGTGGGTGCGCTGCCGAGCTTCCGCTGGCCGGTGCGCGGCCGCGTCATCGCCGGCTTCGGTCCCGAGCCCAATGGTTTGCAGAACGACGGCATCGATGTCGCGGTGCCACAGGGCACACCCATCAAGGCGGCCGAGGACGGCGTCGTTGCCTATGCGGGCAATGAACTCAAGGGCTATGGCAATCTGGTGCTGATCCGTCACGGCAACGTCTACGTCACCGCCTACGCCCATGCCAGCGAAATCCTGGTCAAGCGCGGCGAGACTGTCAAACGCGGTCAGGTGATCGCCAAGTCCGGGGAGACCGGCAACGTCAAATCGCCGGAACTCCACTTTGAAATTCGCAAGGGCGCGACCCCAGTCGACCCGGCGCGATACCTCAACGGAGCCTGACGGCAGAAGTCGGAAATCGGAAGTCGGAAGATTTCCGATTTCTGACTTCAGCTTTCAGATTTCCGACTTCTGATTTTCAATTTCTGTCTTGACTCCCAGCCGCCCCGCCAGATCCTGCACATATTGCCAAGCCACGCGGCCGGAGCGGGCGCCCCGCGTCGTCGCCCATTCGAGCGCTTCGCGGCGCAATTCCGCGCCGGTGAGCGGGATGCGGTAATGGGCGACGTAGCCCTCCACCATGGCGAGGTATTCGTCCTGGCTGCAGCGGTGGAAGCCGAGCCATAGACCGAAGCGGTCCGACAACGAGACCTTCTCTTCCGCCGCCTCGCCGGGATTGATCGCGGTGGAGCGTTCGTTCTCCATCATCTCGCGCGCCATCATGTGGCGGCGGTTCGAGGTGGCGTAGAAGATCACGTTCTCCGGACGGCCCTCGATGCCGCCTTCGAGCATGGTCTTGAGCGATTTGTAGGACGTGTCTTCGGCATCGAAGGAAAGATCGTCGCAGAAGACGATGACGCGCTGCGGCGCGCTGCGCAGGATGGCCATCAAATCCGGCAGCGACTCGATATCCTCGCGGTGAATTTCGATGAGCTTGAGCCCGGGCTCGGGGTGCGCGGCACGGATCGCCGCATGGGCGGCCTTGACCAGCGAGGACTTTCCCATACCGCGCGCGCCCCATAACAGCGCGTTGTTGGCGGGCAGGCCGCGCGCGAAGCGTTCCGTGTTCTCGACCAGGAGATCGCGCACCCGGTCGATCCCCTTGAGCAGCGACATGTCGACACGGTTGACGCGGCGGACGACTGCAAGTCTCTTGCCGTCGGGATGCCAGACGAAGGCTTCTGCCGCGGCAAAATCCGGCGCTGGGGGAGGGGGCGGCGCCAAGCGTTCCAGCGCGCCGGCGATCCGCTGCAGGATTTCGCCATCGGTATCGGCCGAAAGCGGCTCGCCTTTGACGGGGCCGATGACTTCCGCCGCTTTGTCGCGAAAACGCCGAGGAGATTGGGCCATGTTCTTAACCGGCTCGCGCCCATCCCCTTAGCGGGGCCCCGAAAGGCCCGCAAGCGCGAGCTCGCCTTTCCCTCCCCCGCTTGCGAGGCAGGCAAGTACGGGGGGCGCGCGGCGTTGCAATTGGGCCAACGGCAGCTATAGTCCGCGCCGATTTCCGCGCAAAATCGGCCGTTCTCGATCAGGCCGGCGCGCTCTTAAGGCGGCCCCGGAGGAGCAATGCTGATTACCCCCGCATACGCGCAGTTTGGCTTCGGCGGCGCTAACGGCAGCAGCAGCATGATCGTCCAATTCATGCCGCTGATTTTGATCGTCGTGATCATGTATTTCCTGATTCTGCGCCCGCAGCAGCGCAAGGTGAAGCTGCACCAGGAGATGATCAAGGCGCTGCGCCGCGGCGATACGGTCGTGACCAATGGCGGTCTCGTCGCCAAGGTGACCAAGGTGGTGGACGACGACCAGATCGAGGTCGAGATTTCCGACGGCGTGCGGGTGCGACAGATGCGCTCGATGGTCACCGAGGTGCGTGCCAAGGGCGAGCCGGTGAAGGAAGAGAGCGCGAGCTGACCGCGCCGGCCGTTCGCTTGCCCCACTTGCGGGGCAGGGAACGGAGCGCCAGTTGTGGCGGTAACGAGGAATATCGAGCTCCATGTTGTTTTTCACGCGGTGGAAGGCGGCGGCAATCTTGGTCACGGCGCTTGCCGTTTGCCTTTTCGCGGTGCCGAATTTCTTCTCCGAAAAGACGGTCTCGCACTGGCCCGCTTGGGCGCAGCGCCACATCGTGCTCGGGCTTGACCTGCAGGGCGGATCGAGCCTGTTGATGCAAGTCGATACCAATGCCGTGCGCAAGGAACGGCTGCAGGCGGTCGACGACGACGTGCTCCGCGTCCTGCGCCAGGCGCGTATCCCGTTTACCGGGCGTGCCATTTTGGGCAACAGCGTGCAGGTTCACATCACGCGCGGTACCGACGTGAAAAAGGCGCTCGACAAGCTCGGAGAGCTGTCGCAGCCGCTCTCCGGCATTCTCGGCTCAACGGGACAACGCAGCCTGGACATTACGGAGAATGGCGGCCTCATCACGCTTAGCCCGTCGGACGCTGCCCTCACCGAGCGCATCCGCCAGGCCGTCGATCAATCGATCGAAATCATTCAGCGCCGCGTCAACGAGCTCGGCCTGGTCGAGCCGAGCATCCAGCGCGAGGGCGTCGACCGCATTCTCGTGCAGGTGCCCGGACTGCAGGATCCCACCCGGCTCAAGGAAATTCTCGGCAAGACGGCGAAGCTCGATTTCCGCATGGTCGACCTGTCGATGACACCCGAACAGGCGATGCAGACGCATCCGCCGGCGGACTCGGAAGTTCTCGATGGCCAGAAGGGTGAAAAATATCTGGTCGAGAAGCGCGTGCTGGTCTCCGGCGGCGATCTGGTCGACGCCGAGCCGGGGTTCGACCCGCGCACCAACGAGCCGATCGTCAATTTCCGCTTCAATTCGAGCGGTGCGCGCAAATTCGCCGAGGCAACGCAGCGGAACGTCGGCAAGCCGTTCGCCATCGTGCTCGATAACCAGGTGGTCTCGGCGCCGGTGATCCGCGAACCCATCCTCGGCGGCCAAGGCCAGATTTCCGGCAATTTCACCGTTCAACAGGCCAACGACCTCGCCATTCTTCTGCGCGCCGGCGCCTTGCCGGCGCCGCTGACCATCGTCGAGGAGAACACGGTCGGGCCCGGCCTCGGCCAGGATTCGATCCTGGCGGGCGAGCATGCCGCCTATGTGGGCGCGGCGCTCGTCATTTTCTTTATGTTCGTCACCTACGGCCTGTTCGGGCTGTTCGCCAATATCGCGGTCGCGATCAACGTGGCGATGATCTTCGGCGTGCTGTCGATGCTCGGTGCGACGCTCACTTTGCCGGGCATCGCCGGCATCGTGCTCACGGTCGGCATCGCGGTGGATTCCAACGTGCTGATCTACGAGCGCATTCGCGAAGAAGTTCGTGCCGGACGCAGCGCGATCAACGCCATCGATGCCGGCTTTAGGCGCGCGCTGGCCACCATCCTTGACTCCAACATCACAACCTTTATTGCCGCTGCGGTCCTGTTCTATGCCGGAAGCGGACCGGTGCGCGGTTTCGCCGTGACGCTCGGCGTCGGCATCCTAACGAGTTTGTTCACCGCATTTACGCTGACCCGCCTGATCATGGCCTATTGGGTGCGCTTGTGGCGGCCGCGCACGGTGCCGATCTAGAACAGCCACGCCGGTTTTCGCCACAGATCATGCCCAAACTCAACGATCTTTCTTGAAAGCAGTCCAGTGCGCCTCCTTCGCATCGTTCCCGATAACACGCGATTCGACTTCATGCGCTTCCGGCGCATTAGCTTTCCCATTTCGGCGATGCTGTCGATCGCCGCGATCCTGCTCTACTTTTTTCACGGACTGAATTTTGGCATCGATTTCGTCGGCGGTACGCTGGTGGAAGTGCAAACCAAAGCCGGGCCGGCCGATCTTGCCGAGATGCGCGCGACCATCGGCGCGCTCCATCTCGGCGACTTTCAGCTCCAGCAGTTCGGCGCGCCCGACGACGTGCTGATCCGCATTTCGGAGCAGCCCGGCGGCGACCCGGCGCAGGAAGCGGCGGTGCAGAAAGTGCGCAATGCGCTCGGCGATACGGTCACCTATCGCCGCGTCGAAGTGGTCGGGCCGAGCGTTTCCACCGAATTACTGTCCTACGGCACGATCGGGCTTCTGGGAGCGATCGTCGCGATCCTGTTCTATCTCTGGTTCCGCTTCGAATGGCAGTTCGCGCTCGGCGCCATGATCGCCAACGTGCATGACGTCGTGCTCACCGTCGGATTCATGTCGCTGTCGCGGGTCGATTTCGATCTCACCAGCATTGCGGCGCTGCTCACCATCGTCGGCTATTCGCTCAACGACACCGTGGTGATCTACGACCGCATCCGCGAAATGCTGCGCCGCTATAAGCGCATGCCGATGCCCGATCTGCTCAACGTCTCGGTCAACGCGACGCTGTCGCGCTCGATCGTCACCCACGTCACGGTCGCAATGTCGCTGCTCGCGCTTTTGCTGTTCGGCGGTCAGGCGATCCGCAGCTTCACGGCGACCATGATGTTCGGCGTCGTCCTGGTCGGCACCTATACGTCGGTGTTCATCGCTTCGCCGATTTTGATTTATCTCGGCGTCGGCACGGGACGCATGGGCGGGGCCGAAGAGCCCGAAACGCCGCCGGCGCCGCCCGCCGGGGAGCCGACGCCGGCAAAGCCGGCGCCTTCTAGGCCTGCGTCCTCAAGGCCGGCGCCGGCCCGGCGTGCCAGGGCGCGGCGGTAGTGGAATCGCCGCATCTGCCGCGCCAAGCGTCGATCGACGCCCATGGCGGGGGCGGTTTCCGCTTCGGCGGCCTATCGCATCGCGGGTCGTTACTGTGCCTGCCGGACGGCATCTGGGCGTGGCCGGTCGGCGAGACGGCTGCGCTGACGGACGAGGCCCTCTCGGTGGTGTTTGCCCGCAGCGGCGATCTCGATTTTTTCATCGTTGGCACCGGCGCGGAGCCCTGGCTTATGCCGGAGCCTTTGCGGACGCGTTTTCGCGAGGCGCATATTTCCGTCGACACCATGACGACCGGGCCGGCCGTGCGCACCTATAACGTCATGCTGATGGAAGGCCGCCGCGTCGGCGCGGGTCTGATCGCGATTGATTGATCCTGCTAAGCTTCCGCCATGCAGGATGCATTCGCCTATTGCGCCGAATTGGTGCGCGCGGCCGACCGCGACCGCTATCTCGCCGCTTTGTTCGCCCCCGCGGTGCATCGCGGAACGCTCCATGCGCTCTATGCTTTCAACAGCGAAGTGGCGCGCGTGCGTGAGGTTGCGCGCGAGCCGTTGCCCGGTGAAATCCGCCTGCAATGGTGGAGCGATGTCTTGCGCGGCGAACGGAGCGGCGAGGCGAGCGCCAATCCGGTCGCGGCCGCGCTGCTTGCGAGCATCGAACGCCATCGGCTCGCCGCGCCCAAGCTGCTCGATCTTGTCGAGGCGCGGCGGTTCGATCTCTACGACGAACCCATGGCGGGGATTGCCGACCTCGAAGCCTATGCGAGGAAAACGTCTTCCGTCTTGTTCGCCCTTGCCGCGCAAATACTCGCCGGCATCGAGGCGGAAGCCATCGCTGAACCGGCGGGAATAGCCTACGGCACGGGCGCCCTCCTGCGCGCCTTTCCGCTGCACGCCGCACGTCAGCAGCTCTATGTGCCGATCGAACTGCTGGAGCGGCATCGGGTGCAAACTCGTGATTTGTTCGCCGGGCGAACTTCAGCCGCGCTCAATGCGGCGCTCGGAGAGATGCGAAATCTCGCGCGCCGTTATCTGGTTGCGGCGCGGGAGGGTATGGCGGAGCTTCCCGCTGCGGCGCTGCCGGCATTCCTTCCCGTCGCGCTGGTGCGGCCATCGCTCGATCGCCTGGATCGCTCCGATGCGTTCGCGCCCGCCGAAATCCCGCTATGGCGACGGCAATGGCTGATCTGGCGTGCGGCGCGAAATCCGGCACGCATCGCGGGGTAGGGAAGATTAAAACACGAATCTGCCGCGCAGGTTACGCGCCGCCCCTTGCACAAGGACCGGCTCGATTATTCGGCGGCCTGCGGCATGGCAGCCTTACTCCAGGCCTCGAGATCGGCAAGGGCACGCGCGCAAAGCGCTTGTTTCTGCCCATGTCTCTTGATGCCGTTCTTGGCGCCGCGCGCCGAGCCGCCTGCGAGCGGCGGAAAAAGGCCGAAATTGACGTTCATCGGCTGAAAAGAGCGCGTGCCGGAATCGATCGTCTCGATATGGCCTCCGGTAATGTGGCCCAGCAACGCTCCATGCGCGGTGGTCGGCGGCGGCAGGCGCTTCGCTTCGCCAAGCCGTTCCGCGGCGGCGAAGCGGCCGGCAAGGAGCCCAATCGCCGCCGACTCGATATAACCCTCACAGCCGGTGATCTGTCCGGCAAAGCGAAGACGCGGCGTTGCTTTGAGCCGCAGCGTCTCGTCAAGCAGTTTCGGCGAATTGAGGAAGGTGTTGCGATGCAGGCCGCCGAGCCGGGCGAACTCGGCATTGGCCAGCCCCGGGATGGTGCGGAAGATGCGGACCTGCTCGCCGTGCTTCAGCTTGGTCTGGAATCCCACCATGTTGAACAGCGTGCCCAATCTGTTGTCCTGGCGCAGCTGCACGACCGCATAGGGCTTTTCCTCCGGCCGGCGCGGATCGCGCAGCCCGAACGGCTTCATCGGACCATGGCGCAGCGTTTCGCGGCCGCGCTCGGCCATCACTTCGATCGGCAGGCAGCCGTCGAAATACGGCGTCGCCGTCTCGAAATCGTGGAACGCGATTTTTTCGCCGGAGAGGAGCGCATCGACAAAGGCCTCGTACTGTGCGCGACCGAGCGGACAATTGATGTAATCGGCGCCGGAGCCGGCGGGGCCGGCCTTGTCGTAGCGCGACTGGAACCAAGCGATGCCGAAGTCGATCGTCTCGCGATGGACGATCGGCGCGATGGCATCGAAGAAGGCGAGCGCGTCTTCGCCGCTGAGCGTGCGCAGCGTCGCGGCCAACGCGGGCGATGTGAGCGGGCCGGTAGCGATGATGACGCTGTCCCATTCCGGCGCCGGCGAAAGGACTTCCTCACGGCGAATCTCGATGAGCGGCTCAGCTTCGAGCGCGGCAGTGATGGCGGCGGCAAAGCCGTCGCGGTCGACGGCGAGCGCCGAGCCCGCCGGCAACTTATGGACATCCGCTGCGCGCATCACGAGAGCGCCAAGAAAGCGCATCTCGGCGTGCAGGAGCCCGATGGCGCTCGCGTCTGCGTCGTCGGAGCGGAACGAATTGGAGCAGACCAGCTCGGCGAGTTTGGCGGTCTTGTGCGCGGCGGTGGTGCGAACGGGCCGCATTTCGTGCAGCACCACCGGGACGCCCCGGCGCGCGATCTGCCAGGCGGCCTCGCAACCCGCAAGACCGCCGCCGATGACGTGGATTGGCCGTGACATATGCATGACCGGGAAATTAGGCGGCTGACAGCTACGCGGCAATGGCACGAGCCGAGGCTTGCGGCATATCGATCATAAAGATATATGATATATAAATGTTTTAACGGATGGCGAAAAAACAGTGAATTCTTGCGCTGATAGCAAAGGTCGAGGATGAGCGATGTTCGGCATGGATGATGTCGCGATTGCCCGAGCGATTCACGTGCTTGCCGTCGTCATTTGGATCGGCGGCGTGGCGACGGTCACCACTGTTATTCTGCCCATCGCCCGGCGCCTCGACACTCCGGCGAAAGGCTTTGCACTCTTGCAGGCAGTGGAGCGGCGTTTCGTCTGGCAGGCGCGCATCGCGACTTTGTTGGTTGCCGCAAGCGGCTTCTACATGGTGGATCGGCTCGATATTTGGGATCGTTTCCGTACCATTCAGTTTTGGTGGATGCACGCCATGGTGCTGCTGTGGCTCATCTTCAGCCTGATCCTCTTCATCGGCGAGCCGTTGGTCGCTCGCTCGCGCAAGGGTCTCGATGTGCCGACGGAGCCCCGCGCCGGGCTTGTCCGGATGCACTGGCTCCATTGGGCATTGTTGGCCGTGAGCGCGATCACGGTGTTGGCTGCGGTTGCCGGCAGTCAGGGCATGTCGCTTGTGCCGTGAGGAAGGCCGCAGAATGTCGGAAAAGGTTGTCATCGGAATCCTTGACGCTATGTAGTGCCGAGTGCCGGCAGGCTCATTCCGTCGGCTTCTCACGGCTGAACGAGTGCTGAACTAACTGGGATTTCACCGATGCGCCTCACCACTTTCACGGATTATTGCCTTCGCGCACTGATATTCGTCGCGCTCAAGGGAGACGAACTGACCACAATCGACGAGATTGCCGAGCATCACAGGATCAATCGCAATCACCTTGTCAAAGTGGTGTTCCGCCTTGGGCAGCTCGGCTATCTCCAAACCTCACGAGGAAGGGGAGGCGGTATCCGCCTGGCAAACGATCCGACCAAGCTCAATCTTGGCAAATTGGTCCGTCAGACTGAGCAGGACTTTGCATTGGTCGAGTGTTTCCCGGAGCGGGATTGCCTCTGTGTCATCGAACCAGCGTGCGTCCTCAAGAGCGCCCTGCGCGCAGCACTGGCCGCCTTCTTCGACGTGCTTGATCGGTACACGATCGCCGACCTTGTGAAGCCAAGCCGCAACCTGGCGCGCCTTCTGACCGTGCCGGCGGCGTAAGCTGGCCGATGGCGCGTCGCGAAGGTACATCGTGACAGGGCGGGGGTTCGGCAACATAAGCCGGTCACGATCTCCGTCGAGTTCACCATCGTGCTGCTCCGGAGTGAGGGCCGGACGATCGGCATGGCTGCGATCATGCGCGATGTCACTAAGCGTTTCGAGGAAATGCGTGCGCTCAAGCGAAAGCTCGCAGCGGCAATGAAACCTCCAAGCCGATGCGGCCGGCTGCAGGGGCGGTTCGCCGGCACTATGTCGGTTCGCCGGCACTATTGGCGCGTCTTGGGGCCTCTGCTATAGGCGGGACATTGCTTGGCGTAAACTTCGCCCCAAAGAGGTTCGCCCCAAAGAGGTTCGCCGCAGATGTCAGTCGATGCCGACACCGTCCGCCGCGTGGCGCACCTGGCGCGGATTGCGGTTGCGGAGGATGAGGTGGAGCCGCTTCAAGGCGAACTCAATGCCATTCTCGCGTTCGTCGAGCAGCTTGGCGAAGTCAACGTCGATGGGGTCGAGCCGATGACGTCGGTCACGCCGATGGCGATGAAGACGCGCAAGGACGAAGTGACCGACGGCGATATTCCGGATGCCATCATGCAGAACGCGCCGGCGCGGGAGGATCACTTCTTCGTCGTGCCCAAGGTGGTGGAATGATGTGCCGGGCACTTCGTTCCACCATCCTCGGGCGGGCGCAGCGAGACCCGAGGATCGCGTGCGGAGCGCTCAAGAGGATCTGACGATGTGCCTTGCCTGCGAACAAGACGCGATATGGCTCGCCTACCTTGATAGTCAGGGTCTCTTGAAGCCTGACGATCCGACGGCCGTAGCGGCGCTGTTTGGCGCATTCCCGGTGCAGCCGCTGCCGTTCCAGGCGGTCGAAGGCGGGCAACAGGCGAGCCCGGCCGCAGAGGTTACGAACAAAAACAATAAAACTGACAATAATCCGTTTTCCTGCGACGACCCGACGGCTAGATGACCGATCTCGCCTCGCTCACGCTGGCGCAAGCGCGCGACGCGCTGCGCCGACGAGAAATCTCCGCGACCGAACTTGCCGAAGCGCATATTGCAGCAATCGAGAAAGCGCGCGCGCTCAATGCCTTCGTCCTGGAGACGCCGGAGCGCGCCCGCGCCATGGCGAAAGAAGCGGATGCGCGGCTTGCGAAAGGCGAGGGCGGACCGCTCGAAGGCTTGCCGCTCGGGATCAAGGATTTGTTCGCCACCGCCGGAGTGCGCACGACCGCGTGCTCGCACATTCTCGATAATTTCGTTCCTCCTTACGAATCGACCGTCACCGCCAATCTCTGGCGCGACGGCGCGGTGCTGGTCGGTAAAACCAACAACGACGAATTCGCCATGGGTTCGTCGAACGAGACTTCGTATTTCGGCCCGGTGGTCTCGCCCTGGCGCCGGCGCGGCTCGGAGCGGAAACTCGTGCCCGGCGGTTCTTCGGGCGGCTCCGCCGCGGCGGTCGCTGCCGGTCTGTGTGCCGGCGCGACCGGCACCGATACCGGCGGCTCGATTCGCCAGCCGGCGGCGTTTTGCGGCATTGTCGGATTAAAACCCACCTACGGCCGCTGCTCGCGCCGGGGAATCGTGGCGTTCGCGTCCTCGCTCGATCAGGCCGGGCCGTTCGCGCGCACCGTCCGCGATTGCGCAATTCTTTTGCAGTCGATGGCCGGGCACGACGCCAAGGATACGACCTGCACCGACCTGCCGGTGCCCGACTACGAGAAGGCCGTGGTCGCCTCGGTCAAGGGCATGCGCATCGGCATACCGAAGGAATACCGCATGCCCGGCATGGCGGCGGAGATCGAGACGCTGTGGCAGCGCGGCGCGCAATGGCTCGAAGACGCGGGCGCCGAGACGGTCGAAATCTCCCTGCCGATGACCAAATACGCGCTGCCCGCCTACTACATCGTGGCGCCGGCGGAGGCGTCCTCCAATCTCGCGCGCTATGACGGCGTGCGCTATGGACTGCGCGTCGCCGGCCGCGACATCATCGATATGTATGAGCGCACGCGCGCGGCCGGTTTCGGCAAGGAAGTGCGCCGACGCATCATGATCGGCACCTACGTGCTCTCCGCCGGCTATTACGATGCCTATTATCTGCAGGCGCAGAAAGTGCGCACGCTGATCAAGCGCGACTTCGAGCGATGCTTTTCAGACGGCATCGATGCTATACTGACGCCCACGACGCCGTCGGCCGCGTTCGGCATCGGCGAGAAGGGCCGCGCCGATCCGATCGAGATGTACCTCAACGACGTATTTACGGTGACCGTGAACATGGCCGGACTGCCGGGCATTTCCGTGCCGGGTGGCCTCGATTCCCAAGGCCTGCCGCTCGGCCTGCAGCTGATCGGGCGTCCGTTTGAGGAGGAGACGCTGTTCGCGCTGGGCGCGGTCATTGAGAAGGCGGCAGGCTCGTTTGCTCCGGAGAAGTGGTGGTAAAGAGGGGCTTCAATCATGACGCCGATTGGGTTCAAGCGATCGCTGTCCAAGCCGAAGCCGCCCGCCGGCGTTTCGCCCGCGCTCGCGGGGCTGTGGTGGGCCGGAAAGAATGACTGGAACAAAGCGCACAAGCTGGTGATGAGCGAAGAGGGCGCCGAGTGCGCCTGGGTTCACGCCTACCTGCATCGCGTCGAAGGCGACCTCGATAACGCACGCTATTGGTATGGCCAAGCCCGCCGCCCGCCCGCGGTGGGCGAGCTTGCGGCGGAATGGGCAATGATCGTCACTGCTCTCCTGCGGTCGAAATCGGCATAACTCGCTCGCTTGTTTGCCGTCAGCTCGCGCGCGCAGAGGGCGCCGCGGTCGGCTCGCCGGCTTTGCACTGCGATGCATCGATAATCTCATTGCGCCGTCGCGGCAGCGCTTCGGGATGCTCCCGCTGCAAATAAGCGATTAGTTTCTCGCGCAAATCGGCGGTGACGTTGGCCGTGGTCGCGGCGGAATCTGAATTCACCAGAATATGAACCTCGATCGCTTCGGCGCTCGCGTTGGTGACCTGGACGCTGGTCACCTTGGCGTTGTCTTGTTTTGTTTCGGCAACGAGCGCGGCGGCCTTCTTGCGAATGAGGTCGATCGGGGCGGCGTAGTCGAGATAGAGCACAATATTGCCGATCGTAGGCGCGGCCTGCCGCGTCCAATTGTAGAACGGCTGCTGGATGAAATAATTGAGCGGCACGATCAGCCGCCGCTGATCCCCCAGTCGGATCACCACGTAGGTTGCGTTGATTTCCTCGATCCAGCCGTACTCGTTCTGGACGGTGACGGCATCTTCGAGCCGGATCGGCTGCGTCACCGCGAGCTGTACGCCGGCGATCAGGTTGCTCAGCACCGGCTGTGCGGCGAGACCGAAGACGACGCCGGCAACTCCGGCGGAGGCAAACAGGCTCACGCCGTACTGGCGCACCGCGTCGAAGGTCATCAGGGCAAATCCCACAGTGACGAGCACGATGACGGTGTCGGCCGCGCGCAGGAGCACCCGCGCTTGCGTGACGTGCTTGCGCGCCAGGAGATTGTCCTCGACGTCGATGCGAAACCGCATCAAGTAAAGGTTGGCGCCGATATGCACGGCCGTGAGCGCCATCCAGCCGAGCAGGCAAATTGTCCCCAAAACCAGAAATCGCACGATCGCGGTTTTGGTGTCGGCGCCGAGCGGAGCAGTGGGCAGCGCGATCGCAAGCGCAATGATCAGCAAGGCGAGCCGCGTTGGATTTCTGGTCTGATCGAGGACGGAGCGCAGATAAGGCCGTCGCCCGCGTAAGAACCGGCGCAGGATGGCGAGAATGGCCGCATGCAGCAGCCAAGCTGCCGCCGTTGCGGCTACCAGGACCGCGACCGACACGGCCCACGGCGGCGCAAACGAGAGCGCATTGCCGAGGGCGCTCAATATCGGCCGGACGCGTTGAACGAGGTCTCGCCACATCTCGGGAACTATATCGTCAAACACAGAACAAAACCCGCAAGTAGCACGCCGGGTTCACGCGATTGCGCCCTGGACAGCCCGGTTGCCGGATGGCATTTAGCTGCCAATTCGCATGCAATGTCAGATTAACGGCGGACGATGAAAAGCTTCCTGCTGCGCATTTTCACCTGGTGGAATGGCCAGACTTTCGGCACCCAATTATGGACCGCGCTTTACGGCGAGTTTGTCGGCGAGGACGAGTTCGGCAATCGCTATTATCGGACAAAGGGCGGCAAGATCGATCGGGCGCTCGGCATCGAGCGGCGCTGGGTGATCTACTCTGGCGTTGCCGAACCTTCCACCGTGCCGCCGGTCTGGTTCGGCTGGCTCCATCACACCGTCGATGTACTGCCCACGCAAGAGCGGGCAAAACCTTACCGCTGGGAGAAGCCGCATCGTCCCAACCTCACCGGGACGGCAGCGGCACATCGCCCAAGCGGATCCACGCTGGCACAGGGCCGCCGCCCTAAGGCGACCGGCGACTACAAGGCCTGGACTCCGGGAAATCAGTAATCGGGTGTCAGGCATCGGGCATCAGGCATTAATCGCAGCTGCTCTGGTTTCCTGATCCCGGATCCGTGATTCCTGATCTCCGAGCCCTGACCCCCTGACTCCTGACCTCCGACCCCCTGAAATTGCCGCAATCGAAATGTTAACCGGACGCATCGTAGGCACGCCCCTCAGCCTGTTCGCGCCCCATAGCAGTGTCCATGGTCCGCATCGCCGCGCTTTTGCTCGTGATTGGCGGCACCCTGGCAGCAGGGCCGGCGGCGGCGCAATTCGGCAACATTTTCGGCGACACGCCGCCGCGTCCGCCGGCCGACATCCCGAACGGACCTTTCCCGCCGCAGCCTCCCCCTGTGGGATATCCGGGGCAAGCCGCGCCGGCCTATCCGAGCCAAGCCGCTCCGGCGCATCCTGCCGCCCCGGCGCCGCCGACGGCGATTGAAGCCCAGCCCTTGCCGCCGCCGCCAGGCGCTTCGGTGGCGCCGCTTCCGCGACCGGGTCAGGCCTATCCACAGCGGCCGTTGGTGCCCGCCCAGCCCGCGCTTGCCGCCCCGGCGCCGGCGAATACGTCACCGCCGCCCCCGGCGGTTGCGGAGGCCCCGCCAGCGGACGACACGGTGATCGAACGGCCGACCGCACATATCGACAATGGCCGGGCGGTGTTTGCCGGCCTCGATAAGATCACCGGCCGCACCACCAAATTCGATGCTGCCATCGGTGAAACCGTGCAATTCGGCGCGCTGCAGGTCACGCCGCGCGCCTGCTACACGCGCCCACCCACCGAGGCGACAAATACCGACGCCTTCGTCGAGGTCGACGAGTTGACGCTGCAGGGCGAGATTAAGCGCATTTTCACCGGCTGGATGTTCGCATCGAGTCCCGGCCTGCATGCGGTCGAGCATCCCATCTACGACGTCTGGCTCACCGATTGTGCTTCACCGATCCAGACGACGCTCGCCGAACCGGCCGTGGAGCCCGCGGCGTCGTCGTCGCGGGTGCGCCATCCTGCGCCGCCCCGGCAGCGGCCGGCACCGAGCCTTCAAGCACGGCCGCGCTGATCGAGCTTAGCCGACGCCAAGGCATGCGAGCGCGGCCTTGCCGGAAACCGGGCGATCGAGCGCAAGCGCGCCGAAATTTCCCTCGCCGACGAGCGCAGCGTCGAGCAGCTTGTGGTAGACCGGCCGTGACACCTCGGTGGCGCCAAACGTGCGCAAATGGTCGGTGACAAACTGCGTGTCAAGCAGGCGGAAGTGGCCGGCCTTCAGCCGCGCCGCGAGATGGACTAGCGCCACCTTGGAGGCGTCGCGTGCACGGTGAAACATGCTCTCGCCGAAAAATGCGCGCCCGAGACTGACGCCATAGAGGCCGCCAACCAGCCGATCGTCTTCGTAGACTTCGACGGTATGACAGTCGCCGCGTTCGTAAAGCTTGCGGTACAGGTTGTGAATGCGGCCGTTGATCCAGGTCCGCGTGCGTCCAGGCGCCGGCTGTGCGCAGCCGGCGACCACGGCATCGAAATCGCGGTCGACTTTTACGGTGAAACAGTCGGAGCGCACGGTTCGGGCCAGACGTTCGGGCACGTGGAACTTGTCGAGCGGAATAATTCCACGCTGTTCCGGTTCTATCCAGTAGAGCGCCGGGTCGTCGGCGCTCTCCGCCATGGGAAAGATGCCGCAGGCGTAGGCCTTGAGCAGCACCTCGGGGGTGATGTCGATGAGCGCGGACTCGCGATTGGCCATGCTGGTCGTTTAGCCGGCTCCAGGGTTTTGATTCAAGAGGCGCCCGTATGTTAACGCGAACGCACAACTTGACGACAGCCGACGTTCGGAGACCGCCCATGTTCCGATCTGTCCCCCTCGGCTCTGCGATCGCGCTTGCGGCATTATTCGTCACTTCCGCGCCGAGCGAGCGATGGCGCAAATCGAACTGACGCCCGTGCGGGATCGCGGCGCCTCGTTGCGCATTGCGGCCACCGACAGCGACGAGCATCCCGTCGCCGCCAAGGCGGTCGCCGCGCGCCCCGTAATGCTCTCGGCTGCGGTTAACCGGCCGCAAACCATGATATTGCTAAGATTTGAATCAGCTTGAACGCTTTTCCACGCAGAGCATTATGCCCTGACGAACACCGCCAAATCTCAAGAAAAAACCGCCGCCATGGAACCGAATATCAGAGAGAGCAAGAATCTCCACGTCCTACTCGTTGAGGACGAGTTCCTTATCGCCGAATGGGTGGCGGAGTGTTTATCTGAACAAGGATTTATCGTGCAGACCGCAAGCAATGCCCGCGATGCGCTGCGGCATCTCGCTTCCGCGCCGGTCGATGTGCTGTTCACGGATATCAATCTACCGGGCGGAATGGACGGCGCGGCGCTAGCGCGTCGGGCGCGCGAATTGTCGCCGCATCTGCGTGTAATCTACGCTTCCGCCCGGGTCGCGATGCTCGCACCGGAAGCGCGCGTGCCGGGCGCCATCTTCCTGCGCAAGCCTTACGCGCCGGAAACGGTCGGGCGGCTCATCGCCGGCGCGATGCAACCGATCGAATCGCTTGCCCTGGTGTAATCGCCGGCTACGGCTCCATTCCGCCGCGCGCCAAAAACTCCTCGAGCCAGTGGATGTGGTAATCGCCGTCGATGATGTCCTTCTCCTGCGCCAAGGCGCGGAACAGCGGCAGCGTCGTCTCGATGCCGTCGACCACGAACTCGTCGAGGGCGCGCTTCAACCGCATAAGGCACTCGCTGCGCGTTTTGCCGTGGACGATCAGCTTGCCGACGAGCGAATCGTAGAACGGCGGGATCGCATAGCCGTGGTAAACGGCGGAATCGACGCGCACCCCAAGTCCGCCGGGCGGATGGTAGTGGATGATCTTGCCCGGCGAGGGGCGGAACGACACCGCGTTCTCCGCATTGATGCGGCACTCGATGGCATGGCCGTGGAACTTCACGTTGCTCTGTGCGAGCGCCAGATCGTTGCCGGCGGCGACGCGGATCTGTTCCAAGATTAGATCGATGTCGGTGATCATCTCGGTCACCGGGTGCTCGACCTGAATGCGCGTGTTCATCTCGATGAAGTGGAATGCGCCATCGTCGTAGAGGAACTCGACAGTGCCGACGCCGAGATATTTGATCTTCCGCATCGCCTTCGCGACTGTTTCGCCGATTGCGTCGCGCGCCGCGGTGTTGAGCGCGGGCGAGGGACCTTCCTCCCACACCTTCTGTTGGCGGCGTTGCAGCGAGCAGTCGCGCTCGCCGAGATGGATGGCGCGGCCTTTGCCGTCGCCGAGAACTTGAATTTCGATGTGGCGCGGCCGTTCGAGATATTTTTCCAGATAGAGGGTGTCGTCGCCGAACGCCGCCTTCGCCTCGGTGCGCGCCATGGCGAGCGCCGAAGCTGTGTCGGCCTCGGTGCGGATCACCTTCATGCCCCGACCGCCGCCGCCGGCTGCGGCCTTGACCATGACCGGAAAACCGATGTCGCGGGCCAATCGGCGCGCCTCGTCGTCGGTGCCGATGCCGCCGTCGGAACCCGGCACGATCGGAATGCCGAGTTGCGTGGCGGCGCGCTTGGCCGCGATCTTGTCGCCCATCAGCCGGATGTGCTCGGGGCGTGGACCGATGAAATGGACGTTGTGCTCGGCAAGAATTTCCGCAAAGCGCGCGTTCTCCGAGAGGAAGCCATAGCCGGGATGCACGGCATCGGCGCCGGTGATCTCGCAGGCGGCCAGCAGCGCCGGGATATTGAGGTAACTGTCCTTGGCCGGCGGCGGGCCGATGCAGACGCTTTCGTCCGCCAGCCGCACGTGCATGGCGTCCTCGTCCGCGGTCGAGTGCACCGCAACGGTCGCAATGCCGAGCTCCTTGCAGGCGCGCAGCACGCGTAACGCAATCTCTCCGCGATTGGCGATCAGGATCTTGTCGAACATGGCGGCGGCTCAGCGCGGCGAATGGCGAATGGCGAACGGCGAATAGGTTTGGACCGATGTTTTGGCATCACCCCGCGCATCATTCGCTACTCGTACTCATTCAATGATCATCAGCGGCTCGCCGTATTCGACCGGCTGGCCGTCTTCGACCAGAATCTGGATCACCGTGCCGGAGCGGGGCGCCGGTATCTGATTCATTGTTTTCATCGCCTCGATAACGATCAGCGTCTCGCCGGCCTTGACCTGGCTGCCGACCTCGACGAAGGGCTGCGCTCCGGGCTCCGGCCCGCGATAGGCCGTACCGACCATCGGCGAGGCGACGAGCCCGGGATGCTGCGTCGGGTCTACAGAAGCCGCCGCCGGCGCCACGCTAGGTACTGCAACCGGAAGCTCCGCTTGTCGCGCGAGCGACCCGGAGGCCCCGGCGTTTCGAGCGACGCGAATCGACACGCCGTCCCGTTCGATCGCGATCTCGGTGAGCCCGGTCTCGTCCAGCAGCCTCGCCAGCTCGCGGATCAGTTCATGATCGATGGCAGGGCTCTTGGACATCGGCGAGCTTCCCGGCTTGCGCGCCACGATCACTCCTTGGCGCCGATGAGGGCGGCGACGCCGGCGATGGCGAGTGCGTAACCCTGGATGCCGAAGCCGCAGACTACGGCGCGCGCCACACGCGACACGTAGGAGCGCCGGCGAAAAGGTTCGCGGGCATGAATATTGGTGATGTGCACCTCGATGACCGGCGCCTTCATGGTGTGGAGTGCATCGAGGATTGCGACGGAAGTCGTCGTGTAGCCGGCCGGATTGATGACAAGTCCAGCCGCGTTCTCGGCGCGCGCTTGGTGAATCCAATCGATAATCTCACCCTCGTGATTGGACTGCCGAAATTCAACCGTGAGTCCGAACCGCTGCGCCGTCGTGCGGCATAGCTGCTCGACGTCGGCAAGCGTGGCGCGGCCATAGAGCTCCGGCTCGCGCGTGCCAAGGAGATTGAGGTTCGGTCCATTGAGGACGTAAAGGGTGTCTGACATTTGCGCGCTGCACCGGGTGTCGTCGGCGCCGGCGCGGGCCACCGCCCGCCGCGCCGAGTTCGTTTATAGGCAACGGCCTCCCAAAGGGGAAGCCGCAAGCGCGCTGAGCCGCCGGCTCTCGTTGCAGCGGAACCTGCGGCGGCAGGTGAATTGCGTGCAACGCAAAGCCCTCCCCCGGGAATCGGAGGAGGGCCGCCGACGAGGAACCGAATCGCTAGTCAGTGCAGCGCCGTCATTTACTCAACGCGGCGATCTTCTGTTTCAGTTTGTCGAAGCCGACAGCGCCGACCACAAGCTGGTCGCCGATCACATAGCTCGGTGTCCCGTCAATGCCGAGTTGGTCGGCGAGCTTCATATCCTCGTCTATTGTGGTCTTCACCTCGGGGCTGTTCATATCCTTCTGGATTCGCCCCATGTCGAAGCCGACCTCCTTGGCGACGGCGAGCGCGCGCGCCAGATCGGCCACGCTGCGGCCGCCCAGCAGTTTTTGGTGGAATTCGATGTATTTCGCGCCGGTCGGGTCCTGCATGCGTGCGGCAACGGCGACATGTGCGGCCGCAACCGAACCCGGGCCGAGAACCGGGAATTCCTTGAGCACGAATCTGAGATTCGGATTGGTCTGCAGCAGTTTGAGCATGTCGGGTAGGGCATGCTTGCAGAAAGCGCAGTTGTAGTCGAAGAACTCGACCGCCGTGACGTTGCCGTTCGGGTTGCCGAGGACGACCTCGTGCGGCGAATTGAAAAGCGTCGCCTTGTTCGCCGTGATCGTGGCGGCGGTCTGCTGCGCTTTGGTGTCCTTTTGATGCTTATCGACCGCGGCCAAGACGTCCTGCATGACCTCGGGATGCGCAATCAGGTAGTCCTTCACGATGGTCTCGATCTCGCGGCGTTGGTCGGGAGAGAATGACTGCGCCGGTGCCGTCGCCGGCAACGCAAGCAGCATCGCGGCCGCGATCGGAACTGCCATGCGTGGGATCAGTGTCACGTTGAGTGTCCTTTTGTCTTATTGACCGATTGCGAGCGGATTTTTGCCGGCATTCTTGTTGAATGCGACGATGTCATCGGCCCGGACCCAGCCGGGCGACCCGATAGGGAATCGTTGCTTGGCACGCGCCGCGAGTTCGCGCGCGGTCTTGTTGTCGCCGTTAGCAAAGGCCGCTTGCGCCGAGGCGAGGTCGGCATCGGCGAGGTCGTTCTTGCGGCCGTAGGCCATCGCCAGCTGGGTGTAAGCGTCGGCGGATTCGGGCTCCTTCATCAGCGCCGCGCGCAGGATCGGGATCGCCTCGTCCGCCAACTTGGCGTTGTGGGTGGCGATGAGCGCTTTCGCCAGCGTGATTTGAATGAGGGCGGGATCGGGCGCGAGCTTGACCGCAAGCTGCAGCGGCGGGATCGCTTGCGCCGCATGTCCGCCTTCGAGCAGCGCCTGCCCCTTAAGTTCGTAGAAATAGGGATCGTTGGGCATCGAACGGATCAAGCCGTCGATCCGCGCGATGGCGTCGCGCAGATCGCCGTAACGGTAGGTGGAGATGGCGCGGGCATAGCGCGCCGGCATGCTGGTGTCGGTTGGCGGATAGCGTCGCAGCACCTCGATGGGACGGTCCATAAAGCCATAAAGCTTCGCCCGCATCATGTCGTGGCGGAACTGCAGCTCCGGCGGGTCCTTCTTGTCCCAGTACTGGTTATGCACCAGATTCGCCAGTTCCTCCATGCGCTCCGCGGGCATTGGGTGGTTCTGGGCGTAGGGATCGATGGATTGCGACTCGAACATCGTTTCGTCGGCAATGCGCTTGAACGTGTCGTACATGCCCTTGGCCGACTGTCCGGTCATCGTCAGGAAACGTACGCCCGCGCGGTCGGCATATTCCTCCTGGGCGCGCTGATAGGCGAGAAGAGAGTGTTGAATGTAGGATTGCGGAGCTTGGATGAGCGCGCCGCCGATATTGCCGACGTCGACATTGCCGGAACGGGCGCCCGCCGCCAGCGTGCCCACGCCCAGCAGCATGGCAACGATCGCAGCGGTCTGCGCGTTGGCGAGCTCCTGGCGCATCTTGGAAAGATGTCCGCCAACGATGTGGCCCGTCTCGTGGGCAAAGACGCCGATGAGCTGATTGGGCGTCTTCGATTCCATCAGCGCACCGGCGTTGACGAAGATGTGGTGCGCGTCCATCACGAAAGCATTGAACGATCTGTCGTTGATGATGACGACATGGATATTCTGGTCGCCAAGACCCGCCACGCGCAGGATCGGCTTCGTGTAATCGCGCAGCAGCTGTTCGATCTCGGCATCGCGAATGATCGGAATGCCGGCTTTGGCTCCGGTCTGCGCCCGCACCGGGATGCTCCCCAGCGTAACCGCGGCAGCAGCGGCCAACGCCATGGCGCGTGTAGCTGGCCTCGCCCGTCGCGGCTTGCTAGGAGGTCTGGCAGCGATCATCGGGGGCAAGGTGTGAGATCCCTCAGTTCGGGACCCACGCTATGGAGGGAGCCGGTCGCGGTCAACACAACGCCGGCGCGGTTGCCGCGGCGAAGCGGGCGCCACGAAACCCGGTGAATACGGCAGCACGGGGGCGGGGCAGAGCCGGACGGGCATGATTGCTAATCAGGATTCGAAGGCGACTTAATGCTCGATAAAGCAAAGAGCCTGTTGCAACCTTCCCTCCGCAGCGCCGTGCCGCCGTTCATGGTGATGGATGTCATGGCGGCGGCGGCCCGCCTGGAGGCGCAAGGGCGCCGCATCATCCACATGGAGGTCGGCCAGCCGGCGGCGGCGGCCCCAACTACCGCGATCGCCGCGGCGCGCGCGGCGCTCTCGAAAGGTGCCCTCGGCTATACTGAAACACTCGGTTTCGAATCGCTGCGCCAGCGCATCGCGCGCGCTTACCGCGAATGGCACGCCCTCGAGATCGATCCACGGCGCGTCGCGGTCACCACTGGCTCCTCGGCCGGGTTTATCTTGGCGTTCCTCGCCGCCTTCGAGGCCGGCGATCGCGTTGCGCTGGCGCTGCCGGGTTATCCGCCGTATCGCCACATCCTCGCTGCGCTCGGCTGCGAGCCGGTGGGATTAGAGACCACTGCACAGACCCGATGGGCCATCACCGGCAAAAACCTTCTCGCGCAACATCGGGCGCGGCCGCTCAAGGGTGTCGTGGTGGGCTCTCCGGCCAATCCGACGGGCACGATGATGAGCGCATCTGCGCTCGCCGACTTGATCCGCTGCGCCGAAGATGCCGGCATCGCGGTCATATCCGACGAGATCTATCACGGTCTCGATTATGCCTTTTCGGCAGAGAGCGCTGCGCGCATCTCATCCAATGCCATCATCATCAACTCCTTCTCCAAATATTTCTGCATGACCGGATGGCGGATCGGCTGGATGGTGGTCCCCCCGGCGCTGGTTCGCGCGGTCGAGCGGCTGCAGCAGAATCTTGCGATTTCGGTGCCGACGCTCTCGCAAATTGCGGCTGAGGCGGCTTTCGACGGCCGCGCCGAGTTGGAAGAGGTCAAGCACGGCTACCAGGACAACCGGCGCATCCTCCTTGACGGCTTGCCGCGCGCCGGGATCGATTCGTTTCTGCCCGCGGACGGTGCATTCTATCTCTATGCCGACGTGTCGCGCTTCTCGACCGATAGCTTCGCTTTCGCCTCCCGCTTGCTGGAGGAGGCAGGCGTCGCGGTCACGCCGGGCATCGATTTCGATCCGCTGCGCGGTAACGGTTTTGTACGCCTGTGCTACGCCGGCGCGCGGCAGGACATGGCCGAGGCGGTCGAGCGGATCGGCACGTGGCTCAAGGGATGAGCAGCGGTGAGTTTGCTCGACAGCGCCCTCGTGCTGTTCTCCGGCGGCCAAGATTCGACCGTTTGCCTCGCCTGGGCGCTTGAACGCTACGCCCGCGTCGAAACCGTCGGATTCGACTATGGCCAGCGCCACGCCGTTGAGCTCGACGTGCGGCCGCGCATTCGCGAGCTTATGAAGGCGGTCCATACGCACTGGCGCGACCGGCTCGGCGACGATCATGTGGTGCGTATCGAAGCGCTCGCGGAGATTTCGGAAACCGCGCTGACGCGCGATGTTGCGATCGAAATTTCCGCTTCCGGCCTGCCGACGACATTCGTGCCCGGGCGCAATCTCTTGTTTCTCTCTTTCGCCGGGGCGCTTGCTTACCGGCGCGGCGTCGAACATCTCGTTGCCGGCATGTGCGAAACCGATTTCTCCGGCTATCCGGATTGCCGCGACGACACCACCAAGGCGATGCAGATTGCGCTCACGCTGGGCATGGACCGGCGTTTCGTCATCCACACGCCGCTGATGTGGATCGACAAGGCGGGTACGTTCGCGCTTGCCGATGCCATCGGAGGAGAAAAGCTGATCGATCTGCTTCTCGCCGAGACCCACACCTGCTATCTCGGCGACCGCCAGCACCGGCATGATTGGGGTTATGGCTGCGGTGAATGTCCGGCCTGCCGGCTGCGCGCCGAGGGATATGCGAAGTGGAAGGCGGCATCATGATTTCGGCTCGCGAGCGGCAGCGCAGGCGTGAGGGCCTGATTTTCCTCGTCCTGTTCGCGCTCACGATTCCGGCGGCGAATTGGCTCATCGGTCACGCCGGGACCGCGTGCATCGCGCCGCACGGACCCTGCGTCGTCCCGGTCGCGCCCGGCGTAATGGCGCCGTCGGGAGTGATGATGGTCGGCGTCGCGCTCGTGCTGCGCGATCTCCTCCAACGGCGGCTCGGTACCGGACTGTCAGCCTTGGCGATCCTGGTCGGCGCCGGCATTTCGGCGCTGGTCGCGCCGGCCGCCCTCATCCTCGCTTCCGCCGTCGCGTTCCTGCTCTCCGAGTTTGCCGATCTTGCAGTCTACACTCCGCTGGCGCGGCGGCGCCTCGTCGCCGCTGTCATGGCGTCGAGCTGCGCCGGTCTCGTCATCGACTCGATCGTCTTTCTCTGGCTCGCGTTCGGCTCGCTCGAATTCCTGCCCGGACAAATCATCGGCAAGGCCTGGATGGTGCTGCTGTCGATTCCGTTCGTGGCCTGGCTGCGCCGGCGGGACGAACGGCTCGGCATGGGACCGGCGTGATGTTTGATCGTCTTAGATGGGGCCAACCATGAGCAACGCTGCGTTCGATGTCTTAAGCAAGGTGACGACTGCGACCATTACGACGATGCTCTTAAAGAAGGGAATCCGGCGCTGCTGGATGAACGGTCCGAAACCGCTCGTTGCCAACGGCGAGCGCGTCGTCGGGCCGGCTTTCACCTTGCGCTTCGTCCCCGTGCGCGAAGATTTGGCAACGCCGGAAAGCTGGGCGCATCCGATCTCGACGCGAGCCGCCATCGAGGAGATGCCGGATGGCGCGGTCGCGGTCGCGGATGCCATGGGCGTGCCCAGCGCCGGAATTTTCGGCGATATCCTTTGCGCGCGGATGAAAAAGCGAAACGTCGCGGCGCTTGTGACCGATGGCGTCCTGCGCGATCGTGCCGGCGTGCTGATAAGCGCGCTGCGGGTCTGGTGCGCGGGCGTCGCGGCGCCGGCCTCGGTGAACGGATTGACCTTCGTCGGCTGGCAGCAACCGATCGGCTGCGGCGGCTGCGCCGTCTTCCCCGGCGACGTGATCGTGGCCGACGACGATGGCGCGGTGGTCATTCCGCAGAATTTGGTGGAATTCGTCGCCCACGAGGGCGCCGAGCACGAACTCTACGAAAGCTGGGTATTCGGCGAAGTCGAGAAAGGCGTGAAGCTGCCGGGACTTTACCCGCCGAACGACGACGCCAAGGCACGCTACGCGGCGTGGCGCAAGTCGCGCCCGTGAACGCGCCTTCGTCATGAGAGGCTCACCCCCAGCAAAAAGCGGCTATGGCTGACTTGCAGCGTTAGGTGCCGGTTTCCGATAAATCGGAGATCGGCGGCCCTCGGAACGGCGTTGCACGCCGGAGCGTGGAATGTTCTTTTTTATCTCTAAAGTTCTCGGCTTCTTCGCGCTGCCGTCAAATCTGTTGATCTCGATCGGCATCGTCGGAATCCTGCTGCTGTGCACGCGGTTTAGGCGGCTGGCGAGTTGGCTGGTGGTGACGAGCGTCGTGCTCATTGCCGTCGCCGGATTGTCGCCGCTCGGCAACATTCTCATGCTGCCGTTGGAGCAGCGCTTTCCGCCCTGGGATCCTTGGCGCGGGCCGCCCGACGGTATCGTCGTGCTTGGCGGCGCGATCACACCGGATGTTTCGGCGGCGCGCGGGGTGGTGGCGCTCAACGAAGCGGCCGAGCGCATCACGGTGACCGCCGAGCTGGCGCGCCGCTACCCCAATGCGCGCATCATTTATACGGGCGGCAGCAACGCCTTGATGTTCGATCGAATAGCGGAAGCCCCCTTCGCCGTCCGGGAATTGGAAGCCTTGGGCGTTGCGCACGATCGCATCACGGCGGACGAGCAGTCGCGCAACACCATCGAGAATGCGGTGTTCTCGCGCCTCATCGCCCAGCCCAAGCCGGGCGAGCGATGGCTCTTGGTGACTTCGGCTTTTCACATGCCGCGCGCCATCGCTGCGTTCCGCGCCGCCGGCTTTCCCGTCGAGGCCTATCCGGTCGATTGGCGCACGCGCGGTCCGATCGATGCGACGCGGTTGTTCGGTTCGCTCAGCCAAGGACTGGCGCGTACCGACACCGCCGTCCACGAGTGGATCGGCCTGTTGGCCTATTGGCTTGCCGGCAAGACCATGGAATTCTTGCCCGCTCCATGAGTGCAAGGCCATGCCGCTCCATCTGCTCATCGGCAATAAGAACTATTCCTCCTGGTCGTTGCGGCCATGGCTCGCCATGAAGGTCGCCGGCATTGAGTTCAGCGAAACATTGATTTCGCTCGATACGCCTGACTTCAGGGCGAAAGTCTCAGCGGCCAGCGGCGCCGGCGGCAGCGCTGGCGCGGGGAAGGTACCGGTGCTGGTCGACGGCGACGTTCGCGTCTGGGAGTCGCTGGCGACCCTCGAATATTTGGCGGAGAAATTTCCGGGAGCCGGCCTATGGCCGGCGCGGGAAGGCGCGCGAGCGCATGCGCGCGCGATCGCGGCCGAAATGCATTCAGACTTCCTGCCGCTGCGGCGCCATCTGCCGATGAACGTGCGACGGCCGGTAAAGGCGCGCGTCCTCGACGACGCTGCGAGGGCCGACGTCGCGCGCATCGATACCATCTGGAGCGAGTGTCGCGCTCAATTTGCCGCTGGCGGGCCGTTCCTTTACGGGGCATTCAGTGCGGCCGATGCCATGTACGCGCCGGTTGTGTGGCGCTTTCACACTTATGCGGTCGAGGCGAGCGCCACAGCGCGCGCCTACATGCGCGCCGTCATGGCGTTGCCGGCATCCGTCGAATGGCGCGAAGCCGCACGCCGCGAGCCATGGGTGCTGCCGCACGACGAAGTGGATTGGCCGGACGTGCTTCGGCAATGAATTCGCTCACGCTAGGCGCCGCTCGAGTTCGCGCAGCAGCGGCAGCTGATAGGGAAGAATCTTGTTCGCAGCGCTCGGCAGCGTGAAATAGGCGATGCGGTCGATCTCCGGAAAGCTTTGCCGGCGGCCTGACTTCGGCGGCCATTCGATTTCGAATGTATTGCTGGCAAACCCGGCGAGGTCCAGGTCGGCTTCGAACGCCCAGGCGTGGACGATCTTGCCGCTTTTCTGTTTGACCGGAGCGAGCGCGATGAATTCGCCCGCGGCGGATAAATTCGTCTCCTCGGTGAATTCACGCCGCGCCGTGGCCAACAAATCGGCGCCGGGCTCGGCGAGGCCCTTGGGGATCGTCCACACGCCGTCGTCCTTTTTGGCCCAGAACGGTCCGCCCGGATGCGCCAGCAGGACCTCCAAGCCGTTTCTGCGGCGAAACGCCAAAAGACCGGCGCTGATGTTGCTGCTGCGGCTCATGCGCGCAGGAGTGTAGCTCGGATTTCACCCGACGAAATCCGGCAGCCACGCTGCCTGCGATTCATGCTCCTTTTGCGCGGCGCAGCAGCAACGGTGCGGCGCATCCGCGCAGGCCGCGACAAAGCTGCGGCTCTCTACCGCAGGTCTTGCTAAACAGGCCCATGTCTGCATGATTTTGTCACGATTACACCGACAATACCGCTCTCCTCGCTCGTGCTCGATAGGGCGCGTCGCCGGAGGGGCATACCGAACCAATTCTCTGCACGGGAGCTAACGTCAATGCGATATGGATTTATCGCCGCCTTTGCCGCTTTCGCGGTGATTTTTGCGGCGGCAGCCAAGGCCGAAGACGCGCCGAAGGACGTCAAGGGCCTCTATCTGATGAGCGACTATCCGGCGGTCACGGTGCGGCCGGGAGAGACCTCGACGGTTAATCTGCGGCTGCAGAATTTCGACACGGCGCCTGAGCGCTTGGCGCTGTCGGTGTCCGGCGTGCCCACGGGCTGGACGGCGACTTTGATGGGCGGCGGCCAGCCGATCGCCGCGGCAATGCCGGCGCCGAATTCCAGCGTCTCCCTCGAATTGCGGCTCGACGTGCCGAAGAATGCCGCCATCGGCACGCAAACGCTCACCGTTGCCGCCGCGGGAGACACCACGAAATTGCGGCTGCCGATCGCGATCACGCTCGCCAAGGATCTGCCGGCCAAGCTGAGCATGACACCGCAGCTTCCGGAATTGCGCGGCAACTCGAAGTCGAGTTTCGAATACACGCTGAGCATTAAGAACGACAGCGGCAAGAAGCTGACAGTGAGTCTGGCCGCTCAGGCACCGCGCAACTTCGACGTTTCGTTCACCGAGCAATACGGCACCCAGGAGCTCAACGCCGTGCCGATCGCTGCCGGGCAGAGCAAGGACGTAAAACTCAAGGTGACCCCGCCGAATACGGCCGCAGCCGGAGACTACAAGGTGACGGCGCGCGCGAGCGCGGAGGATACTTCGGCGACGGCCGATCTCGGTCTCGACATCACCGGGCAGCCGAAACTGAACGTGAGCGGCCGCGAGGGCCTGGTTTCCACGCGCGCGGCGGCCGGCAAGGAATCTCCCGTGCCGATCGTCATCACCAATACCGGCACGGCGCCGGCTGAAGACGTTCAACTCAGCGGCTCGGCACCGAGCGGGTGGAAGGTCACCTTTAACCCGAAATCGGTCGACCGCATTGCGCCGAACGAGAATAAGGAAGTGCAGGCGCTGATCACGCCGACTGACAAGGCGATCGCCGGTGATTATGTGACGACGATAACCGCCGCCGCCCGCGGCGAGTCGGCGTCCACGGATTTCCGCGTCACGGTGACGACGTCCACGATGTGGGGTATCGCCGGCGTCGGCATCATCGGCGTGGCGCTCCTTGTCATGGTCGGTGCGGTGGCGAGGTTCGGACGGCGATGAGCGGGGATGTCGTCATCGAGGCCAAAGGCCTCACCAAGAACTACGGGCAGGCGGTCGCCGTCGACCACATTTCGTTTACCGTCGGGCGCGGGGAGATTTTCGGTCTTCTCGGCCCCAACGGTGCGGGCAAGACGACGACCATCCTGATGCTGCTCGGGCTCACCGACATTTCGGGCGGCGAAGTGAGCGTACTCGGCTTCAATCCCGCGCGCGAACCGCTTTCGGTCAAGCGCCGCGTCGGCTATCTGCCCGACACGGTCGGCTTCTATGACCAGCTCACCGCCGCCGATAATCTGCGCTACACGGCGCGGCTGATCGGATTTCGGTTCAATGAACGCGAGAAGCGGATCGCGGCAGCGCTCGATCAGGTAGGGCTTTCCGAGTTCGCCGACCATCACGTCGGCACCTTTTCGCGGGGCATGCGCCAGCGGCTCGGGCTCGCCGAAATCCTCATGAAGGGCGCGCAGATCGCCATCCTCGACGAGCCGACTTCGGGACTCGATCCGCACGCCACGTCCGAGTTGCTCGCCATCATCCGCCGCTTCAAGGCCGAGGGCGTATCCGTCCTGCTCTCCTCGCATCTGCTCGAACGTGTGCAAAGCGTCTGCGACCGGGTCGCCTTGTTCAGCGCCGGGCGCATCGCGCTGATCGGCTCGGTGTCCGAACTCGGCCGCGAAGTGCTTGGCGCCGGCTATGTGGTCGACATCGAGGCCGACGGCGCCGGGCTGGCGGAAAGGCTCGCGCTCATTCCGGGCGTCAGCGGTGTCGAGCAGACCGGCATCGGCAAGTTGCGCCTGCACGCCGACCGCGACGTGCGCCCGGAGGCGGCGGCCGAAGTGGTGGCGATGCAAGGACGCCTCAAATATCTCGGCGTGCAGGAGCCGAGCCTCGAGGCGATCTATACCCACTATTTCGAGAACAAGCCGGAGGAGACCTTGAAGGAAGGAGCCCGACATGCGGCGTGAAGGCTCGGCCTTTAACGGTCTGGGCGTGGTGATGCTCAAGGAGCTGGCGGACCACCTCACCAGCATTCGCTTCATCGTATTGGAGCTGATCGTGATGCTGATCGCGGTGGGCACCGTGTATGTCGCTAGCCAGGATATCAAAGCGAACGTCGCGCAGGACCCGTACCTTTTCCTGAAATTCTTTGCGGGGTCGGGCCAGGAGCAGCTGTTGTCATTTATAACTTGGCTGACCTTGCTGGTTCCGCTCATGGCGATCGGGTTGGGCTTTGATGCCGTCAACAGCGAGCACAATAGACACACGTTGTCCCGCATTCTGTCGCAGCCGATCTACCGCGACGCGCTCTTGTTCGGAAAGTTTCTTGGCGCGCTGATGACCTTGGCGATCGCCCTGGTCGTGCTCTGGCTGCTGGTCATTGGCCTCGGCCTACTGTTCATCGGCATTCCGCCCGCAGGTGAGGAAATGGCGCGAGCCTTCGTTTTCCTCCTCGTGTCCGTCGTTTATGCCGGCGTGTGGCTGGCGCTGGCGCTGTTGTTCTCGGTTCTGTTTCGCTCGGCAGCGACGGCAGCGCTGGTGACGCTCGGCCTGTGGCTGTTTCTCTCGTTCGTCTGGCCGATACTGAGCAGCGTACTCGCGGTGATTATCGTTCCGCCCGATCCGCGGTATGCGGCGCTCGGATTGCAGACACCGGGAACGGTCGTGCTCCAGCAGTTCCTTGCGCGGCTGTCGCCATCGACGCTGTTCGGCGAAATCGTGCTCGCGCTGCTCCATCCGACCACCCGCGCGCTCGGCCCGATCTATTTGAGCCAGCTGCAGGGCGCCGTCTTGGGCGCGCCGCTGCCGCTTGGGGCGAGCGTCCTGATCGCCTGGCCGCAGATCGTCGGTTTGATCGCTACGACGATCATACTGTTCGTCGTCGGCTACGTGGTCTTTCAGCGCCAGGAAGTGCGCGCGTAAAGAGAAGCGAGAGCGGCTCGCGCGCTCTCGCTCGGCTTTTCGGGTCGTCGCCAACTAAACTGGAAGAACTGCGACGATTCTCATATCGCGCGGATTGACGATCACCACTTCGTCCGCATAGACGAAATAGAGTAGACCGCGCCACCGGGGCTCGATCCGCACCAATGTTTCCGGAACCGGCACGATGTGGATGCGCTCGCGCGGGATCACCGTTCCCACGCGCACATCGAAGTCGACATGGCCGACCCGCGGCGCGTTCCGTGCGTCGATGATCGTTTGCTGGATCCTCGTTCGCTGCTGGTCCGAGAGCCTGACACCCGCACCGCTGGCCTGACCGGCGCCCTGCGGGCCCTTGCCCTGCATCTGCCCGGAGGCATTGCCTTGCAGGCCGCGCAATATGCGCTGCCGCTGCGCGGTCGTATGCCGGCCGTGCTCCATCCGCCGCTCGTTGGCGGCTATTCCGGCTTTGCCAGTCTTACTGCTGCGGTTGATGGTCTGTGCCTGCCGGGGGGTGCGGCCCATTCCTATTTCCGCGCCTGACGGGCCGACGCGCCCGGTCGTCTTCGCATTGTGCTGCAGGCCGCGATTGCCGTTCCGGGCAGTTGCATTGGGTTTGCCTTGACCCTGCGCCTGCACGCCCGGCCCTTTGCCGTTGCGCTGCATTTCCGGCTTGGCGTTCTGGACGGTTCGATTCGGTCCGCCTTGGCGCTGCGCCTGCGTGCCGGGACCCTTGCCTTTCGTCGGCTGGGTGGCGTGCTGTTGGTCGGCCTGCGGTGCGCCACTCTGCGGTGCGCCATTCTGCGCCTGCGCCGAAGCGAAGCCGGTACCCGCCATAATGGCAAGCACGGCGACGCCGGCCAATAGTGGCTTTTGATACGCTTTCATTCAGATCACTCCTCTATGGTGCGTGCTCCGTATGCGCGGTCCGCTCTCTTGGCGGCACTCGCGCATTTGCGTGCTCTGGAGCGAACGCAGGTAGGTGGGGAAAGTTTCGGTTCGCTGTGATATTTGTCGGGAAGGCGTTCACGATTGTGCGGTGCACGTCCCCTAGCGCCTTTTCTGGCTGTTTGTTCATATTCGCATGTGAGGGAATTCGTGCCTGTCATTACCTCGAGCATCGACTGCGCATCGAACGAGTTCCGCGCCAACCGGGCGGCGATGCAGGCGTTGATCGCGGAACTTGAGCATAAGCGCGCCGAAGCGGCGGAAGGCGGAGCGCTGCGCGCCCGCGAGCGCCACCTCGCGCGCGGAAAACTCTTGCCGCGCGAGCGGGTGATGGGGCTCCTTGACCCGGGTGCGCCGTTCCTCGAACTTTCGCCGCTGGCCGCCTACGGCATGTACGACGACGCCATTCATGCCGCCGGCATCATCACCGGCATCGGCCGCGTCGCCGGGCGCGAATGCGTGATCGTCTGCAACGATTCCACCATCAAGGGCGGCACCTATTATCCGATGACGGTGAAAAAACATCTGCGCGCGCAGGAGATTGCACGCGAGAACCGGCTGCCCTGCATCTATCTGGTGGATTCCGGCGGCGCCAACCTGCCGCACCAGACCGATGTGTTTCCCGACCGCGAGCATTTCGGCCGGATTTTTTACAATCAGGCGACGCTATCGGCCGCCGGGATTGCGCAGATCGCGGTGGTTATGGGCTCGTGCACGGCCGGCGGCGCCTATGTGCCTGCGATGTCGGACGAGACCGTCATCGTGAAAAACCAGGGCACGATTTTTCTCGGTGGCCCGCCGCTGGTGAAGGCGGCGACCGGCGAAGTAGTCAGCGCCGAAGAACTCGGCGGCGCCGAGGTGCACACGAAAAAATCCGGCGTCGCCGATTATTTGGCCGAGGACGACCGCCACGCGCTCGTGCTCTGCCGCCGCATCGTCGGCAATCTGAACACGAAGCGGACTATCGACGTTGCGCTCGCCAAGCCGGCCGAGCCGAAGTACGAGATCAGCGAGCTTGACGGCATCGTGCCCGCCGACTTGAAAAAGCAATACGACGTGCGCGAGGCGATCGCGCGATTGGTCGACGCTTCCGAATTCGACGAGTTCAAGGCGCTTTACGGTACGACGCTGGTCGCCGGCTTTTCCCACATTCACGGCATTCCGGTCGGCATTTTGGGCAATAACGGTATTCTGTTTTCGGAGAGCGCGCTCAAAGCCGCGCACTTCGTCGAGCTTTGCTGCCAGCGACGCCTGCCGATTTTATTTTTGCAAAACATCGTCGGCTTCATGGTGGGACGCGATTACGAGGCCGGCGGCATCGCCAAGGATGGCGCCAAGATGGTCACCGCGGTCGCCTGCGCACAGGTGCCGAAAATTACCCTGATCGTCGGTGGCTCCTACGGCGCCGGCAATTACGGCATGTGCGGCCGCGCCTACGGCCCGCGCTTCCTGTTCACCTGGCCGAACGCGCGCATCTCGGTAATGGGCGGCGAGCAGGCGGCAAGCGTGCTCGCGACCGTGCGCCGCGACAACATCGAGGCCGAGGGGAAAAAGTGGTCGGAAGTCGAGGAAGAGGAATTCAAACAGCCGATCCGCGAGCAATACGAGGCCGAGGGCAATCCCTATTACGCCACCGCGCGGCTGTGGGACGACGGCATCATCACGCCCGCCGAGACGCGCCGCGTGCTGGCGCTGTGTTTCTCGGCGGCGCTCAATGCGCCGATCCCGGAGACGCGGTTCGGGGTGTTTAGGATGTGATGATTGGACCAGGTCCGAAGTATTCTTCTTGCCCTGGGGTCAAATAGCATCCTCGTGACATTGGCTGCATTTTCCTGCGCTGAATTGGAGGTCGGCCGTGCAAGAGGAGTAGCAACTGAAGTCCGAAATCAAAAAACTTTTGGAACTTTGCTTTCTGGTCCTTAGGAAATCCGTGGGCGACAAGGGTGGGCCATACATCGTTCTTGGCACCTGCACGTTTCGTTCCATCGATTCGTAATCCGTTTGCAACCCGATAAAAAATCCCTCGGACATGCCGAAATAGCGCGCACGGCGTAGATCGGTGTCTACGGTGATTGCGCGCCTGCCGAGCACGATTTCGTTGATGCGACGCGGTGGCACGCCAATGGTGCGCGCCAGCGCGGTCTGCGAGAGCTGCATCGGCGTCAAGAACCCCGCCACCAGGATTTCGCCCGGATGCGTATTTCGGAGTAGATAGCCTTTTATTTTCGACGCTGCGATCATGCCTTTCTTCGACGTTCTTTCGGCAGCTTTGCTACTTTGCGCAATGCCGCGTTGATGCGACTCTGCCAGCCGCGCCCGCTGCGGCGGAAATGCGCAACCACATCGGGATCGAGCCGCAGGCTGACTGCACGCTTTCGAACGGGCGATGGCGGCCGGCCGCGCCGAATGAGCTTGCCGCCCTCGTAATTATCCGCGCGGCGGAACCACTTGTCAGTCAGTTCCGGAATGTCCTCATAGTCCTTCGGGCCGACGACATACTCGTCCACCTTTTTCAGATTGCTACCGACCGCTTTCGAAGCAGCGACCGTACCGCGCTTTTTCCCGGTCATTGGCCTTCCTCATCGAGATCACGTGCCTATCGCCGCCCCGAGGCGTCCACACCAGGACGAGCATTCGACCTCGCAAGAAGCCAATTGTGACGATTCGGATTTCGCCTTAATCGCGCCGATCGTCCTGTCGCTGGTATATCCGGCCGGCGAACACCGCCTCGGCATCCTCGAAATCGAGCCCGCGCTCCCGGAGTGTCGAGTCGCGCTTCGCGGCATCGTAGGTAATCGCCATCCGCGATTTAACGTATATATTTAATGGCCGGGTCAAGGACGTGGCACGCCGACCGCGCGCCGCCCGCAGGAGGCGGACAGCCACACCAGCAGCGCTCCGGCGACCGCCCAGCACACAATCGGCGCCCAGTGCAGCAACGGCGCCAGCGCCGGATCGGCCAAAGCGCCGCCGGCGCTCGCCGCCATGCGCGCGAACGTCGCAAGAGCGAGTGCGGAGAAGAGTAGGCCCGTGGTTTTGCCTTCGGCGCCGGTCGCGCCCAATGCCGCCGCGGCGGCAAAGGCGCTCATGAGGATGCAGCCCCAGGCCGCGCCGACCATGAGCTGCGCCGCGACCGTCAATCCCAGTGCGGTCGAGCTTTCCATGGCCACGATGCCGATGGCGCCGAGCAGTCCGGCCGCGCCCATAACCGGCAGGCCGCCCCAGCGTTTGGTGATAAGGCTCGCCGGAAACATGCCGACGCTGAACCCCACCCAGAACACCGGCATGAACGCGGCGATATCGCTGGTGAACTTTTTGAACAGCGGCGCGCTGTTGAAGAAAAAGTGCAGTTGGAAGCCGAGCGCGAAAATGGCGATCGCCGCTCCGAACACCAGGATTGGCGCCGGCACGGCGCGATCGACCGTCTTCGGCGGCTCATTCTTTGTCGGCGCCTGCTTCGCCAGCGTACGCTCGACCTTGGCAAGCGCGAAGCTCACAAGCACCAAGGTGACGCTGGCGATGACGAAGGGCAGACGCGGGTCCTGCTTGGTTAGCGCCATGGTGAGATAGGGCGACACCGCGCCGGCGATGCCGAGGCCGAGCATGGCGAGGCTGGCGAGATAGGGGATCGCGGGCCGCGCCGCGTATTTGCCGAGCAGCATCAGCGGCGGTGCGCGCAGCGCCGATGAGGTGACCGCCCAGGTCACGGTAAGGGCAAGGAACAGCGTGGCGCCAAGGTGTGCGCCAGCGACGAAGGGCAGGCCAACGAAAGCCGCGCAGCTGACAATCGTTATCGCCGCGACCCAATGGCCGAGCCGGCCGAGCAGGCGCGAAACCTTGTCGGCGGCAACCCCCATGGCGAAATCGGTGACCGTGAAGATCGCTTGATCGAGCATGAGGATGACGATTACCGCACCGCCCGAAATGCCGGCCGAGGCCGCAAGCCGCGGCAGATAGATGGCATAGGCCGTCCAGCCAAGTGTGAACACGAATTGCAGGATGGCGAGGTAAAGACCGGCAGCGTGCGGGATCGGGCGCATAGATTTATATTGCCACGGCTCTGTCCAGAGCGACTAGGAGGTTCCCCCATGCCCAAAACCATCGAGCACATCCATTGGCCGGACGCGCCGGACCTATGGATGCCGTATGCGCCGGCGATCAAGGTGAGGGGCGGCACCACCGTATATCTCGCCGGCGTCACTGCGGCGCCGGTCTATCATCACCATCCGCATCGGCCGCAGGAGTTCGACGCCATGCCGCGCGAGATGGCGGGGCAGGCGCGCGCGGCGTTGGAGAACCTCAAGCGCGGGCTCGAGGCGGTGGGCGCCACGTTCGCCGACGTAGTCACCGCCGATCGCTTCGTCACCGATCTTTCCGATCAGGACGCGCTCAACCGGGTCTGGGGCGAGTATTTTCGCGAAGCCAAGCCGGCGACGACGACCGTCCAGGTGGTGCGGCTCGCCACCGATCCGCGCTGCCTCGTCGAGATCAATGCGATCGCGGTGATCGATTGAACGGAGAGCTTGACGTAGGGAGCGACGTGCCCGCTCATATCCACCTGAGAGCCGAATGGAGGGCCGTATGACCGAACCTGCCTATCGAACAGCGCTCATCGTCGGGGTCGGGGCGGGACTTTCCGCTTCGCTGGCGCGGACCTTGACCAAGGCGGGCATGAGAGTCGCGCTCGCCGCCCGCCGGGACGGCGAACTCGCGGCGCTGGCCAAAGAGATCGGCGGCAAGGCATTCGCCTGCGATGCGACAAATCGTGCCGAGGTCGCAAAGCTTTTCGCCGATGTCGAGGCCGCGCTCGGCGACCCCGATGTCATCGTTTACAACGCGAGCTACCGCACGCGCGGTCCGTTCGTCGAACTCGATCCCACAGAGGTGGCCAAGTCGATTTCAGTCAGTGCGTTCGGGGGCTTCTTGGTTGCGCAGGAGGCCGTCAAACGTATGCTGCCGCGGGGCCGCGGGGCGATCCTGTTCACCGGCGCCTCGGCCAGCGTCAAGGGTTACGCGCAATCGGCTCCTTTCGCCATGGGCAAGTTCGCGCTGCGTGGCCTGGCGCAGAGCCTGGCGCGCGAGCTTTCGCCGCAAGGCATTCATGTCGCCCATGTGGTGATCGACGGCGGCATCCGTAGCGCGCGCCGCGCCGATCCGCCGGATCGGCCCGAGAGCACGCTCGATCCCGACGCTATCGCGCAGAATTATCTCAATCTGCTGCGGCAGGACCGAAGCGCCTGGGCCTGGGAGATCGAGTTGCGGCCATGGGTTGAGAAATTTTGAGTCGCAGGCCGCGGCCCGGCTATAATCGCGCGATGCCGGGAATTCTCGCCAAAGCTGCACTAGTCGCAATCGCGCTGCTCGCCGCGACGAATGCGGACGCGCAGAGGTACCACCACAGGCGCGTGCCGAAGGAGGCTAGGCACGCGGCACCTGCGGTCTCTGTCGACAAACGCGACAGCATCGTGGCGGCCCCAGGGGCCTTCGCCGGCCGGCCTTATTGGCTCGCGCTTGCGCAATGCGGCGGCATCTATTTCAAGCTTAATGTGCTCTATACCGACGCCGCGGTGCACGCCCGTGTGGTCAAGCCCGATCCCCACGCCAACGCCGAATACACGAAGAAACTCAATGAGGCGATCGGCATCGCGACCACGTATTTCGGCGCCGCCGAGAATTTCCTGCGGACCGACCGCGGGCTCGAACGCGACAATGCGATCCTCACCTACGATGAGCAATCGCGCGCGGCCGGCGACCGGGTCAAGACGATCGACGCCGCACTCGCCGCGACAAAAGCGTGCCCGGCGCTATATCGGGCGTGCCAATCTGCCCATCCCAAGGCATGCAGCAGACCGCTCGCGCCGATGAGTTGAGTTTTGTCCGCGTAAGGGAGGAAAATCTCGTGTAGGTGGTTCGCAATCCATTTCTCCTCTGGAGAAGGATCGCCACCTATTCAAGGAGTTCAATCTCCTCGATGAAGCGATGAGCTGGGCGCGGCATATTAACGACAGCGGCCGCGTGACTTTGCTGATCGAAGGCGATGACGGCACGCGGCTAACCAAGCAGCAGATCGTGACCGCTCTGAAGAATCCCGAGTCAGGCGAAGGACGCGATCACGCGGCGTAGTACCGAGATCGCGGACCGCAATCGTTCATGCCCGGCCTTTGCGCCGGGCATCTTCGTCTTAAACGGCGCAGCAGCGCCGGTCTCAGTCAATCGTCACCACGACATTCCCGAGCGCTTTGCCGCTTTCCACCGCTTCGTGCGCGGCGACGGTTTCTGCGAGCGGGAACGTGGCGCCGATCTCGGTGATGAGCGCGCCGGCTCCGAGCGAACGCGTGATTGCCGATAGTGCCGCTGCGCGCTCGGCTGGCGTCAATTCGTAGACATAGATGTACTTCAACGCGATCGCGTTACGTAACAAGAACATCGACGGGATTTCGCACTGGGGCGCGCCGGTGCCATAGATGACGACGACGCCGTGCGGGCGCAGCACGGAGGGAATGAGCTTGGCGTTGGCGGCGATGTCCACCTCAATGACGGCGTCGACGCCGTTGTTCGCGGTCATCGCCATCACGCGTCGACCGACATTTTCGCGCCGGTAGTCGATCGTGTGATCGGCGCCCGCCGCGCGCGCAGCGGCGGCCTTTTCCGGCAAGCTGACGGTGGCGATGACGGTTGCGCCGGCAGCCTTTGCGAATTGCACGGCGTAGTGACCGACGGCGCCGGCGCCGCCCGCGATCAGCAGGCTGACGCCCGGCGCGGCCCCCGACGTGGCTACCGCGTGATACGCCGTCATCGCCGGAATCCCCAAGCATGCGCCGACTTCGAAGCTTGTATTGTCGGGCATGCGGACCGCCTGTTCGGACGGCAAAGCGACGTATTGCGCGCAGGTGCCGAAGGCGCGCAGCCATTGCGCATTCCACACCCATGCCCGTTCACCGACGCGGGCGGAGGGGACGCCCGCACCCACCATATCGATCACGCCCGCGCCGTCGCTGTGCGGGATGACACGGGGGTAAGCGAGCTTCCGCGTTGCGCCGGAACGCGCCTTCACGTCGGAGGGATTGACGCCGGATGTGGCGAGTTTGACGCGGACTTCGCCCGGTTCGGGCACCGGCGTTTCGACCTCGCCCAGCTTGAGCACTGCGCGGGCGGAACCATTCTGCTCGTAATAGGCGGCGCGCATATTCGTTCCTTCGATGGGGCAAGGCGGGTCGGACAGCGAGGTTAGCGGAAGCTCGCGTTACAAGGCCAGCGAGGGCAGGGCCGAGAGATCGGCCACGGCCCGCACGGGCGAGTGCTCGGGATATTCGTCGGGCATGCCTGCGCGATTAACCCATATCGGGCGAAAGCCGAATGAGGCCGCCCCCATGACGTCCCAACGGTTCGAGGAGACGAACGCGACCTCCTGCGGCGCAACGCCGAAACCATCGGTGACGAGGGCATAAACTTCCGGCCGCGGCTTGTAGGCGCGCGCCGCGTCGACCGAAAACACCGCATCGAGCAGTCCCCCGATGCCGGATGCCTGCACGGCGGCATCGAGCATGCGGGGCGAGCCGTTGGAAAGAATGGCAAGTCGTAACCCCAGGGACTTGAGTTCGGCCAGGGCCTTGGATGCGTCCGCAAAGGCGTCGAGCTTGAGGTAGGCTTCGAGCAGCTTTGGCCGCAGCGCGCGATCCACCGAGCCTACGCGGCCGAAGGCGTAATCCAGTGCACGTTCGGTCAGCGTCCAAAAATCGACGTAGTGGCCGGCGAGCGTCATCGTCCAGGTGTATTCGAGCTGCTTTGTCCGCCAAATCTCCGAAAACCGCTCGGCCTCGGGACCGGCTGCCGCGCGATGGCGCGCTATCGCCGCATGGACGTCGAACAAAGTGCCGTAGGCATCGAAAACACAGGCTTGAGCTTTAACGTTAATCATTTCCCGACCTCCCGAGCGGTAAGTTTAGTGACAGAGGTTGTGGCAAAGAGAGGATCAAGTCCACGGTAGGACGTTTCCATGAGCAAGCCCATTGCCTGGTCGAAGACGGTGACCTTCTTCGAAGACGACTGGCACGACGGCAACGTGCCGATCATGGGCCCGCGCACGCACGCGGCTTGGCTCTGCACCTCGGTCTTCGACGGTGCACGCGCCTTCGAGGGTGTCACGCCCGATCTCGATCTGCATTGCGCGCGCGTCAACGAATCCGCCAAGGCGATGTGCCTCAAACCGATGGTGCCGACAGAAACCTGGATGGCGCTGGTCGGCGAGGGGCTCAAGCGCTTCGAGCGCGACGACGAGCTTTATATCCGGCCGATGTATTGGGCGGAGGACGCCGCCGGGGGCACCGTGCGTCCGGATCCCGAATCCACACGCTGGTGTCTCACGCTCTACATTGCGCCGTTGCCGAAGCCCATGGGCACGGCCATCACGCTTTCTCCTTACCGGCGTCCGACGCGCGATACCGCTCCGGTCGAGGCCAAGGCCGGCTGCCTCTATCCGAACAATGCGCGTGCGCTGATCGAGGCGCGCTCGCGCGGTTTCGACAATTGTCTGATGTGCGATTCGTTGGGCAACATCGCCGAACTCGGCACGGCCAATATCTTCATGGCAAAGGACGGCGTCGTCTTCACGCCGGTGACGAACGGCACGTTTCTCGCCGGCATCACGCGGGCGCGCGTGATCGTGCTGTTGCGCGACAGCGGCGCGCACGTGGTCGAAGCAACGCTGCGCTATTGCGATTTTCAGTCAGCGGACGAGATTTTCTGCACCGGAAATTACAGCAAAGTTACGCCGATCACGCGGATCGACGAACGGCCGCTGCAGCCGGGGCCATTCTACCGCAGGGCGCGCGAGCTGTATTGGGACTATGCGCACGCAAATGCGGCCCGAGCCATGGCTCAAACACCCGGCACGGTCAGCAGCGTCGGGATCGACCGGCCGCGGATATCGTAGATGCGCGCGTAGACGACGCCGTCGCGCACGATCTGAAAAAGCAGCGGCGCGTCGAGCTTGGCGCAATAGAACTCGCCCAGCAGCATCGCGAAATCGGCGCCCTTTGGGTCCCATGTGATCGCGAAGCTGGGGCCGAGTGCAACGCTGACCGGCGGATGCGGGCCGCAGACCGCGACTGTCCACCGCCCCTTCGGCGGCGTCTCCTTATGGCTGGCGATATAGCCAAGCAGCCTGCTCGACGCCTGCTTCAGCGAAAGCCCCCAGTAGTCGAGCATGTAAAATGGCCGCGCGCCCTTCACTCCGCCCACGATGTGGTTGAAATCCGTGTACTCGTACGGATGCAGCCGCACCATATCGGTCACCGGCGAAGCGATGCCGGCGGCCAGCACAATCGCGCCCGCTGCCGTTGCCGCGCGACCGCGCCTTTGAAGACGGCGGGCGAACCATGTCCCGGCCAGTCCGCCGAGCACGGCGAACGGCGGCACAATGAACAGGAGATGGCGGAAACCGTTGTAAATGTATGGCCGGGCGACGATCGTGAGCAAAACCGGAAGCGTTGCGGCGAGCACGATTGCAAGCAAGCCCGCGCGCCGTCCAACGCCGCCGCTGTCCTGACGCCAGGCTGCGACAATCGCGCCGACGATTCCGCAGATCCCGAGAGCAAGCATCAATTCCGGCAGCTGGACTGCGACGAGCGTCGGTACATAGCTGCGCGGCATATCGATGATCGGGATCAATCGACCGTCGAACAGCTCCCGCCATGGTTTTTCGAAGTCATGGGAAAAATATTCGACCGCGCGAAAGATATTGAGCGGCGCAACCGCGCTCCACGGCCAAACCAGGCCCATGACGAGATAAGCAAGGATAGCGCCGGGAATGAACGGTACGAGGAACAGCCCGCATTCGCCTGCTGCCGGATTGAGGCCGCGCGCGCGCGATCTTACGGCGAGAATGAGCAAGATCGGCAGCAGTGCGTCCAAGACCGCGAAGCCGCCCAAGACGCGCGTGCCGACGGCAAGGCCGACGCCGATTCCGCACAGAACGATCGTTGCGGGAGTGGCACGCGGGTATTCCTCGAACGCGCGCACGATCCCAAGCAACGCAATGCCCATCACCGTCGCGAACGGGGCGTCCTTGCAGTTGATGAACATATGGCCGTAGTAGAGCGGGCAGGCCGCGAGCAGAACAAGCGCGATAAGTCCGGTGAGCGGGCCGCCGATGCGACGTCCGAGCCGCCAAGTGACGAAGAGGCCGACAATTCCGATGGCGGCGCCGACGAGCCGGCGCGTCTCGAACAGGCCGAACGGCAGGATTTTAGCGGCAAGCGTGGCCAGGATATCGAACCCACCGCCGTACATGTACAGATTGACAAATGAGAGAGCGCGTTTGTCAGAGAAGCCTGACGAATAGAGCGAGACCAGCAGCTGGCCGTATTGGGATTGGGTGTAGTCGTCCCAGCCGAGGCCGTAGTCGCGAAAAGTTGCCGCGGCAATCGCTCCGACCAGGACCAGGACGGCGATCGCAAGCGCATCGATCCGTCGCGCGAGCGCGGCCGCGTCGTCGTGCAGCGAGGCTGGCATTACCGCGGATTGGAGCACGATTGGCCCGGCCTTAAACTGCGTGTGCCCCGAAGCTCAACGCACAACCGTCAACACATGACGGTCATTCGTAGCGAGCGCAATGTGTCAAATCGGCGGGTCAAGGTGGGCCGAACGCAGAAAGCGGGGCCGGCGGCCCCGCCGCTTAAGCGCATTGCCGTGACCGCAGCTACTTTATTGCCGCTTCGTACATCTCCGCCACGTAGTCCCAATTGACCAAATGATCGAGGAACGCTTTGAGATAGTCCGGTCGCCGGTTGCGATAATCGATGTAATAGGAGTGCTCCCACACGTCGCAGCCGAGGATCGGCTTGGCGCCGTGCACCAGAGGGTTCTCGCCGTTCGGCGTCTTCATGACGACGATCTTGCCGTCCTTGACCGCCAGCCAACACCAACCCGAGCCGAACTGGGTGACGCCGGCCTGGGTGAGTTCCTCCTTGACCTTGGCGAGAGGACCTATGTCGGAACTGAGCTGCTTCTCCAGTTTTCCAGGGAGCTTCTCGCCGCCGCCGCCGTTCTTCATCCACTTCCAGAAATGGATGTGGTTGTAGTGCTGCGCGGCATTGTTGAAGAGACCTTGGTTCTTGCCGAATGTGCCCTTCAATACCTCTTCGACCGGCTTGCTCTCCCACTCGGTGCCCTTGGCCAGATTGTTGCCATTGGTCACGTAGGCCTGGTGGTGCTTGTCGTGATGGAATTCGAGCGTCTCGCGCGACATGTGCGGGGTCAACGCATCATACGGATAGGGAAGTTCGGGCAGGGTGAATGCCATTGGTCTACTCCTCAATGTGAAGCCGAACCGGGCGGGGTTTGGCGGTGAAACCGCCAAGATGAGAGAATGGTTCCTCTAGATAGGCGCAATGCCGGGGTTTGGGCAACGCCCCTCGGAAGCCCGCGGCCGCCGTAGCGCTTCGCAGACGAGGCGATCGCCGGATCTGGGACCCGTTGCTGCCCCACAGCAAACAGATTTTCCTTACTTTGCAAGGCATTACCGGACGCGCGCGGAGCAAAAGCTGTGCTCGGCGATAAGCTGAAATGACCGCCGGTCCGGTCGTCGCGGGCTGTTTTCGATATTAACGCTTGCGCCATTTCGAGAGGGCGGCCAAAATAGTCCGAAAATGCGGCTGCCGAACGTTTGCACGGTGGCAGGGGGACGGGCGTATGTATGCGTTTTTATTGGTGTTGGGTGCGGTCATCACCGCGGCAGGGCTGGCCCTGGTAGCTTCAGGCGTGTCCGTCCAAGATCACGCCTTCGACGCCACCAACGTCACGCCGGGTACGATTGCGGTCATCGGCGGCTGTATCCTTATTGGGCTTGCATTCGTCGTCCGCGCGCTGCTGCGCGTCGAGCGGGCACTTACGACGCGGCCGATGCCGCGCCCGGCTCGCCCAGGCGAGGGTGCGGATGCCGTCGGCTCCGCCGTGCAGCCCAGCGAAGCGGCGCGCATCCCATTCCCGCCCAAACCGAAGACGGCGCCCCACCGGCAACCGGAGCCAGCGGTCGCCGCCGCCGCACGGCCGGTGCCCGCGCCGGACGCGGCACTGGAGAGTTTGCGAGCCCCGATTATGGAGCGGCTGGAAAACGCCCCGCTCGTGGAAGAGAGCGACGTGTCGCTGTTGCCGAAGCCACCCACGCGATCGGACGAAGAGGACAGCGCGGCTAATCAGGCTGTCAACGGCCGGCTCAATGGCGGCGCGCAGGCCAAAACCGCGCTGCGAGCTGCAATGAGCGGCCGTCCTGCACGGCGGCCGCAACAACAGAAAAGCTCTATTTTCGATGCGCTTTGGCCGAGGGCGCAACGGCCCGCGCCGGAAGTTCATCCGGCGCCAGCGGCGCAAGCCGCTCCGCCTCAGCCCGTACCGGCACCGCAGCCAGCAGCGGGTAGCGAGCTGTCACCGCATGCTCAGCCCGCGGCTGCGCAGCAGGTACCGTCTGCGGCGGTGTCGATCCTCAAATCCGGCGTGGTCGAGGGTATGGCCTATACGTTGTACTCGGACGGTTCGATCGAGGCGCAGCTGCCGGGCGGTACGCTGCGCTTCGGCTCCATCACCGAGTTGCGCAATCACATCGAGCAGAACGGCTGACATAAAGCGGCCGCGCATGCGCCGGTCAGGCTGGCGTTATTGTGTCATCGTAGAAGTGTTATAGTGTTGAATGGGTACACTGGCGTAATTGCTTGCCAGTTTTATTGCTGTTATTGGTAATATGTAATACAAAAGCCAATTGCGCCCCAGATTTTGCAGTGATGCATTGGCGGTGCCGGGTCGCGCTCCGAGATCGCACGGCCTCAGACTGCGCAAGAGATCCACGGCAGAGATCAGGTCCATGGCCGAGAATTCAGGTGAAAGCACCTACATCGAGCTGACCGCGCAAATCGTTTCAGCCTATGTCGGCAACAACACGGTGCCGAGTACGGAAATAGCAAATTTGATCGGTCAAGTGCACGCCGCGCTGAAGCGGGTATCGGGCGGGCAGGTGGCGACGCCGGCCGAACCCGTCAAGCCGGCGGTGTCGGTCAAGCGCTCGATCAGCTCCGATTACATCGTCTGTCTGGAAGACGGAAAAAGATTCAAGTCGCTCAAGCGGCACCTGCGCACTCAGTACAACATCACGCCCGAGCAATATCGCGAGAAATGGGGATTGCCGCCCGATTATCCAATGGTCGCGCCCAATTACGCCGCTGCGCGCTCGCAGCTTGCCAAGCAGATGGGGCTAGGCCAGCAACGCCGCCGCCGCAAATAGCGCGGCTGGGGAGTAGACCCTGCCGCTGCGATCCGCGCGTGCGGCGCCCGCCGTTCTGCCGCTCATGCAGCGGCACCGGCGAGCGCGGCACGCGCCTCCGAGTGGATGCGCTCGACCATCGAACGGAAGCCATTCGAACGCTGCGGCGTGAGATGCTCGCGCAAGCCCATGCGCTCGAACAATGCGAGCGCATCGGTGGCGAGAATGTCTCGCGCGCTTTTGCCGGAAAATACCGCGAACAGGACAGCGATCAGTCCGCGCACGATGTGCGCATCGCTGTCGCCGGCGAATGTGAGCACGGGCCCTCCTGCGCCATTCGGACGCACGTCGGTTTCGAGCCAGACCTGACTCGCGCATCCCTGGACCTTGTTGGCGTCGTTGTGGGCGGATTGCGCAAGCGGCGGCAGTTCCCGCCCGAGCTCGATGAGGTAGCGGTAGCGATCGTCCCACTCGTCAAGGACCGCGAAGTTTTCGACGATCTCTTCGATCTCGGCCATTGTTCAGGCGTCCAGCGTCCGCCCTTTATATAAGACGGCGTGCCGCCGAGGTCGATGTTCTCGCTACCGCCGCTCCAACCGCGCCCTTTGGGTCGGTCCGGACTGCCGACACGCCGGGGAGTGGATCATGCCGAAGGCTTGCTGACTTTGCGGATCGACGGGCCGCGCCAAGCGGGATTGAGGTCGGCGGGCGTGAGCGTGTTCTGCGAGGCCCGCTGCAGCGAAGATTTGCCGAGCCCCGGTTTACCGGGGTCGCCGGCGAGCGAGCCGGTTTCGCGCGGAGCCAACACCTCGGTCAACAGATCGTAAAGCATCTTGGCGCCGGCCCGCGCCCGGTGTTCCATGGTCGTGGCGAGCTCCGAGCCGACCGCGCAAGCGTTTGGCTCGCGCGCGCAGAACCCTGTGAGATCGTGGAGGGTGGCGCTCGCCGCGGAGAGCGCATCCGAGGCTCCGACCTCGCTCGTCGAGGAGGTGTGCCGTGCGCCGCCGCTGGGCAATAGGACCAGCACGAGGCCGAGCCAGAACGCCATTCGCAACAGGAAGAACATGAGTCCCGCATCCCCCGCGGCACGCGTTGCCGTACTGGGACGCAAACTAGCAGGCAGCATTGAAAGCTGCGTTCGCTGGGTCGGAGCGTTTTTGCCCATAATCGAGCAGAATACGCTGCAAATTTTCGAGCAATTCGATAAAAATTCGAACGAAAAATAATTTACCTAAAAATTGAGCGAACGCCGACCATGCTGCAATCCGCACGATTCATGCAGGCGAAATGATTTCACTTCCGACGCTGCGATCGCTCGCGGATGCGCGGCGAAGCTCCGGCCGGCGATGACGGCAACTTGCCGTTCACCATGTCGGATGAATCCGCCGTGCCGGCATGCGCGCAACGGCCGGCCGCGACGCCTCGGGTGTCCCGCGGCGCGCGTCCTTAGCGTTCGCTTAAGCGGCCTCTGACACGATCCTGCTACATAAAAAGGGGAGCGCGTCTGCAAAGTCGGACGTGCGCAGGAACGTGGGTGTCTTCGCGCCAATCCGAGATTATATCGAGACGCTGGTTCACCCTTCGGCGCTCGGGCATGCGCTGACGGCTGCGCGTCATCGCGCCTTCATCGCGCCGCGGCTGCTCGGCAGCATCGTCGCGCTGGCCTCATTCCCGCTCTATCTGATCGCGCGCGGCGCCCCGAGTACGATCGAGCTGGTCGTCTTTGGCTGGCTCATCGCACCGCTTCTCACCGCCTACTTTCTCTCGCGTACCGGCCGCTACGAGAGCGCGCATGTGCTGTCCTCGCTGGCGTTGACCGGGCTGGTGACCATGCTGGCCGCCTCGACCGGCGGCATCGATTCGTTCGCCGCCATCTGGCTTGTGGTCGTGCCGCTCGAGGCGGCGCTGTCGGCTTCGCGCCGTGTCGTCGCGGCCGCGTCCACTTTGGCGCTGGGCGCCGCCGGTCTGTTGGCGTTTCTCGGCGCGGCGCATCTGTTGCCGGCGCCCGCCGACGGCGGAGAGGCGGCGCTCGCCGCGCTGGGTATCGTTTCGGCGGCGCTCTACACGACGGGGCTCGCGCTCGGCGCAGAGGGGCTGGCACGCATCGGTGTCTGGCTGCTTTACGCCGAGGAAGATCGCTACCGTCTATTGGCGCGCAACATGACCGACGTGATCACCCGGCATCGCCGCGACGGCGCAGTCATGTTTGTGTCGCCGGCCGCCGAGTCACTGTTCGGCGTATCCGTTGCCGCACTGCTCGGGCATGGGCTGTTCGACCGCGTCCACGTCGCCGATCGACCCGCTTATCTCACCGCGCTCGGCGATGCCGCGGCCTTGGCGGAGAGCCGCTCGGTCGAGTTCCGCGTGCGCCGCGATCGTGTGGATGGGTCGGGCCGACCCACCGCCCAATTCGTGTGGATCGAAATGCGCTGCCGGCCGCTCGAACAGGCGACGGCCGAAGCGGGCGGCCAAGAAAGCGGCGAAGTCGTTGGCGTGTTGCGCGATGTCAGCGGGCGCAAGCGGTACGATGAGGCGCTGGAAGAGGCGCGCGCGGAAGTCGAACGCGCCAATGCCCGCAAGAGCCGCTTCCTCGCCACGATGAGCCACGAATTGCGCACGCCGCTCAACGCCATCATCGGCTTCTCGGAAATGCTGATGAAAGAGTCGGTGTTGGCGCTCGACCAGAAGCGCCGCAACGAATACGCCGCGCTGATCAATGAGTCCGGGCACCACCTTTTGTCGGTGGTCAACGGCATTCTCGATATGTCGAAAATCGAGACCGATAATTTCGAGATTACGGCCGAGCCATTCGCGCCCGCGCAGGTCATCGCCGGCTGCTGCGAGCTTGTTGCGCTGCGCGCCCGCGAGGCCGGCGTTCATCTCGAACGATCGGTAAGCGACGATCTTCCCGAAATGATCGCCGACAAACGCTCCCTCAATCAGATCCTGCTCAACCTTCTGTCGAATGCGATCCGCTTTAGCGACCGCGGCGGCAAGGTTGCGATCGGCGCGCGCGCCGAGGCAGGCATCGTCTCCTTTACTGTCGAGGATAACGGCGTCGGCATCAGCGAGCAGGATTTGCTGCGCGTCGGCGAGCCCTATTTCCAGGCGCGTGCCTCCTACGAGCGCCGCCATGGTGGAACTGGTCTTGGACTTTCCATCGTCAAGGGTTTGATACGGCTGCATGGCGGCGAGCTGTCCATTCGCAGCCGCGTGGGGGAGGGCACGCGCGTGACCGTACGCCTGCCGCTCGATTGCGAGCGGGCGCGAGCGACGCCGAAATCAGCCGCCCCAGAGGAGGCGACGAGTCCCGTGAAAAGCGTGGCGAGCCTGCCGGAGAGCAATGCGACCGCTCGCTCGGTCGCTCCGTTTGCGCTCGGCGAAGGGCTGTCGCCGCGCAGCGAAATGCCGGTGAGGAAAAGTGCGTAGGCGCCGCAAGGATAATCACGGGCTGGCGGCAGGCGCCGCAAGGCTCGCCGGATCGCTTGTGTTGCAGCTCTGGGAGAGGGCCGCGCGCCGCCCGGTCGATTCGTTCGCCATCCTCGCTGCGGGTGCGGCAACCCTCGTCATCATTGTCAACGCGGTTTTGCTGCAGTCGGGCTCGCGTCCGGCGCCATTCCTCATCAATGCGAGAGCGCCGATGCCCGCCGCCAGCGCGGTACTTCCCAAGCTCGCAGAACCGCCGCCGCTGGCGCATTCGGCCGGCGCGGCGCAGGCGCCGCAAGCCATTACGGCGCGGCGCACTGATCCGATCGCCGAACTGATCGGGATGTCGTCGCGCATCGTGGCGGTGCAGCGCGTCCTGTCGGACTATGGCTACGGCCAAATTACGCCGTCCGGCGTGCTCGACCAGCCGACCAGTGCGGCGATCGAAAAATTCGAGCGCGAGCACAAGCTGCCTGTGACCGGCCGGATTTCCGGGCGCCTGGTGACCGATCTTTCGGCCATGGTCGGCCACCCGCTGTAATGACGCTCTGATTTGCGGATTGCGCGGGAGCGAGTCATATCTCGTTTCGTCCGCCGATTGTGAGCCGGGAAATGCGCCTTAAATCCGCGCTCTGGGTCGCTGCCTATCTGCGTCGCTGCCAAGTCGAAGGCCTCTATGCCGTCGTGCGCAGGCGCGGCGCCGAGGAGGCCGGCGCCGTGTTCGTGCGCATCGACAGGCTCGACGGGACATCGGATTTGTTCGGGCCGGCGCCGCAAAGCGCCTTCGCCGCGGCGCCGGCGGCCGATCGCGCCTTCAGCGCGAGTCTCGCCGAGCAGCGGGCGTCCGATGCGGCCATCGAGGCCTATCTTGCGCGCGAGATCAAATTCGATCCCGATATCTGGATCGTCGAAGTCGAGGATCGTGCGGGGCGAAATTTCCTCGACGTGGTCGCCGGTTGATGGGGTGCCGTTCAGGAGGCCTGGCGACGCGCGATTTTGTGCGATGACGACGCCGGCGCGCGGCGGGTTGCGGGAGCGGAGTGTGCGCCTGACGCGTCCGTAGCCAGAAGCGGCTGATGCGCCCCCGCTTCACGGGCGTCTTTGTTGATGTTGAGCGCCTGCCAGACCGCGACCAAATCCTGCGCCGCCTGCGCGCCGATCTCGTCATACAGTTCGGCCAGCGCATGGACGCGTTCCACCGAGTGGCCGACGGCGGTATTGACGAAAAGCAGTATGCGGTAAAGCAGTTCGCGAGGGATGCTCAACGCCTTGGCCGCCACCACTATGGGCTCGCCAAGCTCGTCGCCGGCGATGCGCTGCGCCTGCTCGCGAGAAATCAGCAAAGAACGCGCAAGCTCACGCACAAATTCCTCGCGCTTGCGGGCGAGCGCTGCCGCTTCGAGCTTGCGCCCGATTGTTGGATCGCGGGCGACAACCGAGCGCCCGGCCGGAAGGGAAGCGACAATATCGAGGTTAAGCAGGATGAGGCGTCGCTCGTTCGCGTTGGCGGCAAAGAACAGTTCGTTGAGTTCGTCGGCGACATCCGAGCCGATCCCGGCCGGCGCGGCTATACGTACCGCTTGATCCGGCAAGGTTTCGGCGCGCGTCGCGGTAGAAGGATCGTGCGCCGCCGCCGCAATCGCGCCGCGCGTCCGGGGCAGCCGATCCGGACGCGGCGCGGCTGCGACTTCGGGCAGGTCGGCCGCTAGCCGTTGCATCACCTGGCTTGGAGGCGAGAGATGGTGCGTCAGCCGCGCCGCGACGGCGGCACGCGTCGGTACATCTACGGAGTCGAGCAGCCGCAGCGCAAGTTCCGTGTAATGACGCTCCTCGTCGGGCGTGTGCCTCAACTTCTGCACATAGAGATCGGTGAGAACCCGCAACAGCGTCGGGCGCATGTCGACCCCGCCGCGCAAACCGATATCGGTGAGACCCTCGAGGCTGGAAAGGCTGGACGTTTCCATCGTGCGTTACTCAATTGCAACAGGTGACGGCAGGTGATTTGACCCGCCAGCGTAAGACTTGCGCGTTAGCGGAGCGTTAACCTTGCATGCCGCTTAATTGGTGCTGACGCCGATATCGGCGGATCGGGGTTGAGGGATCCGTGCCGGCCGTCAGAGGAAAGTGGCTGGTGGGCAACGTCATCAAATTTCCGGACGATGGGCGCATCGTGCGCTTCGTCCGCGCCGAGACGGACGAGTCCGCGACGATCATCATCCTGCCCGTCGTCCGCATCGAACGGTACGCGGATTCGCCGGTGGATGATGCCGAACCGCACACGCATCCGCCGGCGGATAATGGCGGACGGCGACGCCTGAGGCGCCGATAGACGCCGGCTCAACCGATGTCATCGCACGCCCGCCATCGTCGCGAGACCGCGCCGCCGGCCTTGGCGCCGCTTGGGCTGCTCGCCATCGGCGAGAATATTTTGATCGTCGCCTGGGTGCAACATTCCCTGACCGAGCGCTGCGCCGGCTATCGTTTTACGCTCGGGCATCTGGCGGTCGCCGAGCCGGAGAGCGAAGCGGCCGATGTCGATCGGGTGCTCACCCGACTACAGCAGCAGATAGCCGCCAACAGCCTGGTGCCGGCGCCGCATTTCGCCGGCATGCCCGTTGCGGTCGCGGCGGGGCGAGCGTCGGTTCCGCGATAGGCTACTGCACCGGCTCGATGTGGCATTGCGCGGCGGCGAGCGCGCTGCGCGCCATCGGCAGGAAGTCCGGCTCCGGCGCCAGCGCGCGCAATACGATAAGCCCCGTCGTCGTCGGCGAATCGATGATCAATCGGTCGGCGGCGGTCACGTCTTCCTCTTCCGGGACTTGCGCATGTTGCTCTGGCGTCATGAGATCCAGCTCGATCGCGCGGCGGCCGGCGGCGCGATCGTTGATCGCGTAGTAGGCCACACTGTCGCGGGTATAGAACGTGACCGAAGTATAGGCCTCGCTCACCGGCGCGTTGAGTTTGATCGAGCCGCTGGATAGATCGTAGCGGCAGACCGCCACGGCAAAAGCGGGGTCCATGAACGGCATGATGGAAGACTGCGGCGTCGGGGCGGCTAGCGGAACCATGGCGTTGACGGGCGTGATCGGCACGAGCCGCGAATAAGCGTCCTTCGACGCCGCCCGCGGCATCGCCAGGACAGTCGCCAGATGCACGATGCCACCGAGCAGAATGCCGCCGAGGATCCATAACAGCCAGCGGATCATGAGCAGCCCTTTCGCGCCACTGCCGGCATCGGTCCCTCTTTCATCGTGGTCGACGCTACCCCGATCGGCGTGTCGTAGAGGCGCCACACCAGGACGAAGCGTTCAATCCCGCCGGTCGGCAGCCAATTGCCGGGCCGCGCCTGCGGCCCAACCGTGATGGTGAATCGGCCGTCCACGTCGCGCACGATTTCCTCGCTGGTGAAACCGTGCCGATCGATCGCATCCGCCACCAGGCCGCCCCGCAAGTTGTAAAGCGTGACGGTCCAGTAGCGCGCCGGCGGAGTCATGCCGCTCAGCGTAAATGTGCAGCGGCCGTCGAAATCGTGCCCGGCATCGTCCCTGCGAGCGTAGAACGCAACTCCGTCGCCGATTCCGATCGGCAGTTCGCCGTCGCGGGAGATGATCGCGTGTGCATAGGGATCGATTTCCTGCGATCCGCTCTTCGGCCATGCAGTCCAGGCGCCGATTGTCAGCGAGCCGAAAGCGACGCCGCGGGTGAGCATGAACCAGGTCGCGCCGAGACCGATCATGGCCGCCAGCACGAACGTGAAAAAGGAACCGAAGAGCAGACGCATGTCCGGCTGCGTTCAGTCGCCGCGTGAGATCGGCGCGGATTTTTGGTCGGCTACCGCTGCCACAGTGTCGGCGCGATCTTTGCCGTGGCCGCCGCCACTGCCGCCGTCGCCGCTATCGAGCGCGCCGAGTTTCGCGGATGGCGATGACTGCGCGGCGAGTGCATGGTCCGCATCGTCGAACATCTGCTCGACGTGAACGAGAGCTTCGGTTGCCCTGCGCGTGAGCAGCGCCGGATGGGGCTCGTCGCTGCCCTTGAACGCTCCTTCGGCCACGACCGGAACATGCTGCGGGGCGGGCAGGCCGGGCAGCTGCCGCAATTCGACGCCCTGATGCGCATAGGCCATGATATCGTGCCACGTCATCGCCGGTAGCGAGCCGCCCACCATGTGTTTGGTGGGTGAAAAATCGTCATTGCCCATCCACACCGCGCCGACGAAATTTCCGGTGTAGCCGACGAACCAGCCGTCGCGCCAATCGTTGGTGGTACCGGTTTTGCCGCAGGTCGGGATGCCGTCGAGCTCGGCGCGCCTGCCGGTGCCGTTCTCGACCACCGAGTTCATCATCTTGATCATGTCGAGGGCGACTTGCGGGCTGAGCACCTGTCGCGGCGGCGTGCCGTCGCGGTCGAAACGCCACACCAATTTGCCCGTGCTGGTGCGCACTTCGAGCGCGGCGTGCGGGACGACGGCCTTGCCCAGATTGGGGAAGGTGGCATAGGCGACCGCGTGCTCGAGTGGGGTCACGGCGTCGGCACCGATCGGCAGCGAGGGCGTGTCGGGCAGCGGCGTTACGATGCCCATATTGCGCGCGGTCTGAATGATCTTGGCGCGGCCGATCTTGGCGTTGCCGCCGCCCAGCGCGATCGACAGCTTGACCGGGATGACGTTGATCGAACGGGTGATGGCGTCGATCAGCGTGACCGGCCCGGAAAAGCTGTCTTCGTAATTGTGCGGGCACCAATTGCCGATGCACACCGGCGAATCAACCACGACCGAATTCGGCTTGAATCCGTTGGCAAGCGCGGTGGCGTAGACGTAGGGCTTGAACGAAGATCCAGGCTGGCGCATCGCATCGACTGCGCGATTGAACTGGCTTTCGTCGTAATTGCGCCCGCCGACCATGGCGTGCACCGCGCCGTCGAGGTCGGCAATCACGACGGCGGCCTGACTCGCGTCGTATTCGCGGCCGTAATCGCGCAAATTGGAGTCCACGACATGGTCTGCGTAACGTTGCAGATCCATGTCGAGCGCGGTGCGCACGACGAAATAACGGTCGGTGACGGATTTGGGAAAGGTATCGACCAGCTGGCGCATCTCGTCGAAGGCCCAGTCGAGATAATAGTTCGGCGCTTCGTTGTCGCGGTGGTAGATGGGGGTCGCCGGATGGCGCCGGGCGCCGTAGACCTGACCTTCGGTCATGAACCCCGCGTTCACGAGATTATCGAGCACGACATTGGCGCGCGCGCGCGCCGCCGGCAGGTTGACCAGCGGAGAGTACTTCACCGGCGCCTTGAACATGCCGGCGATCATCGCCGATTCCGGCAGCGTCAGATCGCGCACCGACTTGCCGAAATAATATTCCGCCGCCGCGTCGACCCCGAAGGCGCCGCCGCCGAGATAGGCGCGGTCGAGGTAGAGCTTGAGAATTTCGTTCTTGGTCAAATGCGCCTCCAGCCAGCTGGCAAGAAACGCTTCGTTGATCTTGCGCGTGTAGGTGCGCGCGTTCGTTAGAAACAGATTTTTGGCGAGCTGCTGGGTAATGGTCGAGCCGCCCTGCACCACGCCGCCAGCCTGGGCGTTGGTGATCATGGCGCGGAACGTGCCGAGGAAATCGATGCCGAAATGCTCGTAGAAGCGGCGGTCCTCGGTCGCCAGCACCGCCTTGATCAGGTGGTCCGGCATTTCGTCAAGCGGCACCGAATCGTTGTGCTTGATGCCGCGGCTGCCGATCTTGTTGCCATACCGATCGAGGAAGGTTACCGCGAGGTCGGATTTCTTCAGCCAGTCCTTGTCCGACGTCTGGCGGTAAGCGGGGACGGAAAGCGAAAGCATAAGCAGGAGCCCGCCGGCGCCGAGCGTGGCCGCTTCCGCCAGCGGCTCGAGAATCAGCCAGCGCCGCCATCCGGCGACATGGAAACGATCCATGGCTGCGGTGAACCGCTCGTAAAGTTCGCGCGTCCACTTGCCGCTGGCAAACACGGCGAAATCGATTCGCGCGTCGATGTCCAGCAGGAGCCGCTTGATCTTCGGCTGCCAGTTGTCGCCCGGATCGGGAAATATGTCCGTCACTAGTGCACGCTCCGGGAACGGGCCTTGCCCGCGCGATTTGCCTATTCAGTCGATCGGGACTCGGCTGACAAAATCTGGGCCGACTAAACTAAGATGTAGCCGATCAGGCGCCGCCGGCCAATGCCGAGCCAGCCACAGGGTGAATGGAAATTGGGGGCAAATTTGGCTTAAAAGTGGACCTCGCGAGTAGTCCGCCGCGCACGATCTGCGTGGAGTGAACGGTTTCTGGTGGCGCCTGGAGAACACTATGGCAACTGACGACAGCCAACGCAGCGGCCCCGCCGAAGTTCCGTTCTGGCAGCGTAAATCATTGGCGGAAATGACGGATTCGGAATGGGAAAGTCTCTGCGACGGCTGCGGCAAATGCTGCCTCAACAAGCTCGAAGAGGAGGGGACCGACCGCACTTTCTACACCGATGTCGGCTGCCGCCTGCTTGACGGGCAGACGTGCCGGTGCCGCGACTACTCCCACCGGCTGGAGAAAGTCGACGACTGCGTGCGGCTGACGCCGGAGAGCCTCAAAACCATCACTTGGCTGCCGCCGTCCTGCGCTTACGTGCTCTTGGCCGAGGGTAAAGAGCTTTACTGGTGGCATCCGCTCGTTTCCGGCGACCCTGAAACCGTGCACGCCGCGGGCGTCTCGGTGCGCGGCCGCGTGCACGCAAGCGAGACTCACGTTTCCGACGACGCCCTTGAAGACTACATCGTGAGCTGGCCGCTCAAGCTGCCCAAGCGGGCGCGGCGAGTACCATGAGGGCCTGGAGCGCTGAAGCTGAAGGGTGTGCGCCAGGGCGTCAATTCCGAGCAGACCGAGAGATTCCTCGATTGCCGCCTTGCTGCGCGCAATCCGTTCGCCGCCATCGAGGCGCCGATGCATGGCGGCGATCGATTGCCAATCGGGATGCATTTTGGCGCAGTCGAGGGCCGGAAACGATAAGCCTGTTTGGCGGTTCCCGAGCAGCGCGAGGCAAGGCCCGCGCGATCCTTCACAAAGGGCACCCCTGCCCTGCGAACGGGGGTGGTTGCATTAGAGTGTGGCGCAAGCCAATTGGTGCGGGTCGATCGTCAATGGCGATGCAATCCTTGCAGCGCCGATGCCGCCGGACTCCTGCCCCCATATGACACACGAAGCGCCGCTGCAGGATGCCTACGGCATTGCCGTAGAGGATGCCGGCGAACCGGCGCGAACGCGCGCCATGGCGGGAGCCGGGCGCGTTGCCGCGGACAAGCAGAGCGGCGGCGATTCGCAGGCCGCCGCGCATCCCTCGTCGGCCCCGCTCGATCACGCCACGATCCGTACCATCGTCGCCGGCATCATGCTGGCGATGTTCCTCTCCGCGCTCGAACAGACCATCGTCGCGCCGGCGCTGCCGGCTATCGGCAAGAGCCTCGGCGATGTCGACGACCTGTCCTGGGTGATCACCGCTTATCTTCTCGCACTAACGGCCACCACGCCGCTCTTCGGCAAGCTTTCCGACATCTACGGGCGCCGCGCCATTTTGCTGCTCGCCATCGGCATTTTCATCCTCGGCTCGATCGCCTGCGCGCTGGCGCCGACGATCTGGATGCTGGTTCTCTCGCGCGGACTGCAAGGCATCGGCGGCGGCGGTCTCTTGCCGATCGCGCAGACCATCATCGCGGATCTGCTTTCGCCGCGCGAACGCCCGGTAGTGCAGGGCCGCACCTCGATCATGTTCATGAGCGCCAGCATTCTCGGTCCGGTGCTCGGCGGATTCCTCACCGATCACCTGCACTGGTCGTTCATTTTCTGGATCAACGTGCCGCTCGGCGGCGCGGCTCTGGTCATGACCGAACGCGCGCTGCGCCGTCTGCCGCGCAACGATCGGCCGCACCGGCTCGACGTCATCGGCGCCGCGTTGATGGTCGGCGCCGCGCTGGTTCTCATGCTGGCGCTCAGTTTGGGCGGCACCCACTACCTGTGGACCTCGTGGCGGACGATGACGCTGCTTGCGGCTTCCGCCGCGCTGTGGGTGCTGTTCGCGTTGCGGCTCCTCACCGCGCGCGAGCCATTCATTCCGCTTGCGATCCTGCACGGGCGCGTGACCAGCACGATCACCGTCGCCGCGTTTTTTTCGATCGGTACAGTAATCGGCGTGACCATTTACATGCCGCTTTACTGCCAAACCGTGCTCGGCGTCTCGGCGAGCCTCTCCGGCCTTGCCCTGATCGCCTATATGGGCGGCGCCACGCTGGGTTCGCTGGTATCGACGCGGTTCATTGTGCGCATCAAGCATTACATGCGCGTACCGATCGGCGGCCTCGTCATTGCGGTGGCGGCGCTGGCGGTCCTTGCCGCCAATCCGGCGGGACATACGCTCGCGGAGGTCGTGGGGCTCCTCTTCGTGCTCGGTTGCGGCCTCGGTCCCATGTATCCTGTCAGCACAATTGTCATGCAGAACACGGTCAAGCCGCACCAACTCGGCACTGCGACCGGCACATTGAACTTCTTCCGCACGCTTGGCGGCGCCATCGTCGTGGCGGGGTTCGGCGCCATTGTGCTCGGCGGCGTGGCCGAGGGATCTTCGGCCATGACGCTCGACAAGCTGGTCACGGGGCATGGCAATTTGGGTCCGGCCTTCCATTGGGTTTTCATCGCCGCAGCGATCTGTCTCGGCATTTCTTTCGTCTGTCTCCTGGCCGTCGAGGAGCGTCCGCTACACGGACCATTGCGTGCCGCCGCCGAGAGCGTGGCGGAACAGGAACCGGCATAGCTCCCCCGCACCAATCGTATTGCGTTGACGCGGGCGAGGCGCAAAGCTAAGCCGAATTCTCCAGGGGCGGCGGGCACGGGTGTCGGTTACAACATCGCCAAATCTCAGCCTCGGGGCTTCGCCGCCATCGGAAGCGCAAGCCGCCGACGGTGGCGCAGTGGAGGGCGCTGCGCCGCCATCCGCCGAGCGCAAGCTGGGCCGACGCGAAGTCGTCGCGATTATCGGCGGCTTGGCGCTGGCGATGTTCCTCGGCGCGCTCAACCAGACCATCGTGGCGACCGCGCTGCCGACCATTGGCCGCGCCTTCGGCGATTTCGAAAACCTGTCCTGGGTGGTGATCGCCTATCTGTTGACCTCGACAATTGTCGCTCCGCTCTACGGCAAGCTCAGCGACATTTACGGCCGGCGCGGCATGATGCTGGTGGCGCTCGGCGTGTTCGTGGCGGGCTCCGCCGCCAGCGCGGCTGCGCCCAGCATGCTCATGCTGATCCTCGGCAGGGGGCTGCAGGGCATCGGCGGCGGGGGGATTGTGCCTTTGACGCAGTCGATTATCGCCGATGCCGTGGCGCCGCGCGAGCGCGGCTATTATCAGGCTTATACAGGGTCGGTATGGATCGTTGCCGGCGCCGCCGGTCCTGTGCTCGGCGGCGTCATTGCCGAGCATCTGCATTGGTCCATGATTTTCTGGCTCAACGTACCGCTCGGCTTGGCGGCTGCGTTTCTTTCCCACCGGCAGTTAAAGCTGGTGCCGGTCCACGAACGCGCGCACAAGATCGACGTGATCGGCGCGGTCCTCATGATGGCTGCCGCGATCGCACTTCTGCTTGCTTTGACCTGGGGCGGAACGCGGTTTCCGTGGTTGTCGCAGCAGATTGCCTTCCTCGCCGGACTGGCCCTGGTGTTGACTGCTCTGTTCGTCTGGCGGGTGTTGCGCGCACCGGAACCGTTCCTGCCGCTAGCAGTGCTGAAAAATCCGGTGATGCGCGCCGGCAGCCTCACCTCGGCCTGCTCGCAAGGCGTCGCCATCGGACTGACGATCTTCGTGCCGCTGTACTACGAGACGGTGCATGGACTAACGGCAAGCGCTTCCGGCTTGGCGCTCATTCCGATCGTGATCATGACGACGCCCGGGTCGTTTCTGTCGGGACGCTGCATGCTCCACCTGGATCGTTACAAGTGGTTTCCGGTGCTCATGCTTAGCCTCGCCGCGATGGCGGTGGCGCTCCTGGTGATCCATCCGCTGTCGCCGGTGTGGGTCGTCGCGGTCGTGACCGGCTTGGTCGGTATGGGCACCGGCAGCTCGTACCCGGTCGTCACCGTATCGATCCAGAACGCGGTGGCGCATCGGCAGATCGGCATCGCCATGGGGGCAATGAATTTCTTCCGGGCGTTGGCCAGCGCGTTCGTGGTCGCGGTAATGGGCGCGATCATGCTCAGTCATCTCGGCACCGCGCCGCAGCGCGGCGGCCTATCGTCGACCGTCGTTACGGTGACCGGCGAGGTGACGATGGACCATCTCGCACGCACGTTCAGCCATATCTTCGCCGTGGCGGTGCTGTTTCTGATCATCGGCATTATCTCTCTGGCGGTCATGGAGGAGCGGCCGTTGCGCACCACCGTGCTGGCGACGCCCGCCTCCCGCGAGACGCCGGTTCGCGCGGCGCAGTAGCGCCGGCAGCCGCAACCGCGCAAGCTTAATCGCACGGTGCGATCGGCGAGACTGTCGCAGAGATCGCGGGAACGGCGTGCGGAGTGCCGCGTTTTCCTTACAGGCGGCGGCTTTGCATCGTCGAGGCCTGCCGTCCAAAAGCCCCCGCCGGACTATCCTTCCAGCCCCGCCGGAGCGCTTATTTTTGTTGAGTCGCAAGCGGCGAGCCAAGCGCCCGCGCCGCGTCAATGATCCATGGACGATAGCGCACGAGCGGCGTGACGCCGGTGAGGCCGCCGCAGCCGGCGGAAAGTCTCGGGCCGGTTGACCAGCTCACCACGCCGACGATGGCGAGATTGCCGCCTGTATCGCGAAAAACCGGCGCGCCGGAATCGCCTGAGCAGGCGCCGAGGCCGGCGCTGCGGTCTTCGGTGCGTGGATCGAATAGGCGGAGCTGCAGCGTGTTCGGCTGTCCCGTCGCCACCAGGGTTGCCGCGCGCACCGTGCCGCCGGTGCGGCCGTCGCCGCGCGCGGTCACGCCGTAGCCGGCGACCACGAAGGCGTCTCCGGCTGCGAACGGCCGTGTCGCATCGTCGAGCGGCACTGGCGGAATTTTTGCCGGCAGCGGTTGCAGAAGCTTTGCCAGCGCCACGTCGGCGGTGGCGAGATGGCCAAAAAGCTTTTTGATGTCGAATTGCGGATCGCGCACGATACGCGCGATGTCCTTAAGCGCCAGCTTGCCGCCGGCCGACATATCGGCAAGTTTGTAGTCCGCGCCCGGCTGCACGCAATGCGCGGCCGTGAGCAGAAGGTCGCGCGCGATCGCGGTTGCTGAGCATGCGGTCCCGTACGAGCCGAGGATCATCACCACCGAACGCCCGGCAGCGGCGGCGGCCGGCTGCGCGCCACCGACCATCGCCACAGCAGGCGCGATGGCGGCCGCCGCCAATAGCGCTGCGGACAGACAGATGGCGGCCGCGCGGGCCGATGCACCGGCGCCAGCACTTGCTGCTAAAGCGACCGCGGCTTTCCTCATGCGTCTTTGCCGGCCCAGTTTGTCGTGATTTTCGGGGTTTGTTCGTTAACTTGCCCTAAAACAGCCGTTCAGGCACAGTTCAGTCCGCGGCGTTTAGGTCGAATCATGTACTGCATCGGGCGAATTTCCATTGTTGCGCTAACCGTGCTTACACTCGCGCCGGCGCTCGCGGAAGGCCCCATACGACCGCGGCATCCCGGCGTTGCGGCGGCGCGCGCCTGTCTCGATCAGAAGGAGCGGCGGGCGGCTAACGAGAGCGGAAAGCTGATCCATCTCGCGGCCGCCATGCGCTCGGCCAAGAAGCGAATGCCGGGCACCGTGGTGCGGGCGCGGCTGTGCCGCGGCAAGAACGGGCTCGTCTATGTGCTGACAGTTCTTGCGCGCGATGGCAGAGTGGCGCGCTTGAAGGTCGATGCCGTCAAAGGCACGCTGGTCGGCAAACGCTGAGGGGAGTTCATTTCCTTGCGCCTTCTCGTTGTCGAGGACGACCCCGATCTCAACCGGCAGCTCGCAACCGCGCTGACCGACGCCGGTTACGTGGTTGATCGCGCCTTCGATGGCGAGGAGGGTCATTACCTCGGCGACAGCGAGCCTTACGATGCCGTCATCCTCGACATCGGGCTGCCCAAAATGGACGGCATTTCGGTACTGGAGGGGTGGCGGCGCGCTGGCCGTGCCATGCCGGTGCTTATTCTCACTGCCCGCGACCGCTGGAGCGACAAGGTGCAGGGTTTCGATGCCGGCGCCGACGATTACGTCGCCAAGCCGTTCCATCTCGAAGAGGTTTTGGCGCGGGTGCGCGCCCTGCTGCGGCGCTCGGCCGGACACGCCAAAAGCGAGTTTACCTGCGGCTCGGTCCGCCTCGATACCAGAACCGGACGCGTCGCCGTCGACGGCAACCCGGTAAAACTCACCTCGCACGAATATCGGCTGCTCTCCTATCTGATGCATCATACCGGCCGGGTCGTGTCGCGCACCGAACTCGTCGAGCATCTTTACGATCAGGATTTCGACCGCGATTCCAACACCATCGAGGTGTTCGTCGGCCGTATCCGCAAAAAGCTCGGCGTCGACGTAATCCAGACGGTACGCGGCCTCGGTTATCTGCTCACGCCGCCCGATGCGCGCTAATTCGCTTGCGCTGCGATTGTTCCTGTGGGCGGCCGGATGGACGCTGATTATCCTCATCGTCACCGGCATCGCGCTCTCCACGCTCTATCGCCACGCCGTCGAGCGTGCCTTTGACCGCAGGCTCGACGTCTACTTGCGCACGCTGGTCGCCGACGTGGCCTCGCCCGAGGACGGCGGCGACAAATTTCCGCAATCGATCGGCGAGCCGTTGTTCGAGCTGCCGCTGTCGGGCTGGTACTGGCAGGTCACCCGGCTCGATACGAAAAAGCCCGAAGTGAGGTCCTCGCGCTCGCTGTGGGATTCGGCCCTGCCGCAACTCGGGAACGATCAGGCCCCCGCCGGCGCCGAATACCGGCAGGGCTATGCGCAAGGACCCGAAGACCAGAAGCTGCGCTTGGTCGAGCGCAATATCGACCTCGGCGACGACGGCAAATATTTGATCGAGGTTGCCGGCGACGCCTCGGAAATCGACGACGAAACGCGCAGTTTCGACGGCGCCATCGGCGCCACTTTCGCGGCGTTGACGCTGGCGCTGTTGTTGACCACGGCGCTGCAGGTGCGCTTCGGTTTGGCGCCGCTGACGCGCATTTCGCAGCGCCTGGCGGCGATCCGCTCCGGCCGCGCCGAGCGCCTCGAAGGCGAATTTCCGGTCGAGATCGCGCCGCTGGCGCGCGAGACCAATGCGCTCCTTGAGGCCAATCGGGAAATCGTCGAGCGGGCGCGCACTCATGTCGGCAATCTCGCGCATGCGCTGAAGACGCCGCTCTCGGTCATCGTCAACGAGGCGGCGGCGCGCGGCGACGATCCGCTGGCGCAGAAGGTGCGCGAGCAGGCCGACATCATGCGCGACCATGTGGCGCATCAGCTCGAACGCGCGCGGCTTGCCGCGCGCTTCACCGTCGTCGGAACGCTGACCGACGTGCCGCCGGTCGTCACCGCGCTTGCGCGCACCATGGAGAAGCTCTATCGCGAGCGCGATATCGCCATCGCGGTGGACGTTCCCGAGCACGCCTTTTTCCGCGGCGAACAGCAGGATCTCGAGGAGATGATCGGCAATCTCGTCGATAACGGTTGCAAATGGGCGCAGTCGCGCGTCGCCATCGAGGTGGTGGCCGATCGCGCGGGTGCGCAGAGCGAGAAAAATCCGAAGAGCCAAAAGAGCGAAACTGGCGAGAACGGCGAAAAGCCGCGCGTGCGCATCATCGTCGACGACGACGGGCCGGGCCTTTCGCCGGGCGAGCGAGAGCAGGTCGCATTACGCGGTCGCCGCCTCGACGAAACCAAACCCGGCTCCGGTCTCGGTCTTTCCATCGTGGTCGAGCTTGCCGGCCTCTATAGCGGCGTGCTCACGCTCGGCACCGCGCCGATCGGCGGCCTGCGCGCGGAATTGGCGCTTCCGGGCGGGTGAGGCGACGCTGATGAGGAGACAATGTCACCCGAACACATCGCTCACGTTCCTGACTTCCCCTGTGCGCGATGTGTCATAGCCGGGAACACCGTGAACGAGCGCTGCGAAGTCGGGCGATTTGAGAATGGCCACGATGGCGTCGACGTCCGAGCGTTCGACGGTCTCGCGCTTGCCCAGAAGATAATAATCTTCCACGAACAGCGGGATGAAGTCGAGCTTTAGTCGACGCGCCGCCGCCTCGATGCCGATGCCCGCATCGGCGACGCCGCTAGCAATTGCCGCGGCGACGGCCAGATGGGTGAATTCCTCGGTGTAGTAGCCCCTGATATCCGCACGATCGATGCCGCGCTCCTGCATCATACGATCCAGGGCCAACCGCGTGCCGGAACCGCGTTGCCGGTTGATGAATCGGGCGCCCCTGTTCGCGACATCCTCCAACGAGGCGATACCGAGCGGGTTTCCCGCCGCAACGAGCAGCCCTTGATTGCGACCCACGAAGTGTATGAGCCGTTGCGCACGCGGCTTCAGCCACGGCTCATATTTGCGAAATATTTCTCGGCCGAGCGCGCCTTCCGGAATATGGAAGCCCGCCAACTCGCAGCGGCCTTTGCAAAGCGCGACGACGCTGTCGAGACTGCCGACGAAGCGGATATCGAGCTGTGGACCCGGCCTCGTGCGCAGGAAGTCGCGCAATTCGGCGAGCATCAGGTCGTGGCTTGCGAACATTGTCAGCGCCGGATGCGGCTCGTTGAGAATTTCATTGAGCTCCTGCTCGATCTCGGACGCCGCGCTTTCGAGGTGCGGCGTAAGCCGCGCGCTGATGCGTTCGCGAATCCACAGCAGCCTTTCGCCGAGCGCCGTGAGTTGCGTGCCGCGACCTTGCTTCTTGGTGACGAGCGGCTGACCCATGCGTTCGGACCACGCCGCGATCAGACCCCACGCCTGGCGATAGGGCATGCCCACATGCTCGGTCGCTTCGGTGAGCTTGCCGGTGTTCTTGATCGCCTCCAGAAGCGCAAACAGTTCCGGGTCCACCGACTTCTTCGGCTGATGTCCGGCCTTCCAGACCAGATCCAGATCAAGTGTGGGGCGCGTGGCTGCCATATGCTATTTTTAGCATATTGAAAGTGTTGGTTTTTCTACCTTATTACATATGCAGACCCTTCCGGCAACATATGTTCGTTTCTGCATATTGGAAAAGGCCGGCCGGGAGCTGGGAGAATGCCTTGAACGCGTATGCCTCCTGGGACGCCGAAACCGCACGGACCATCATTGCAGCCAAGCAGTCGATGCCGGGCGCGCTGCTGCCGATCCTTCATGCCTTGCAGGAGGAATTCGGCTATATCGATCATGATGCCGAGCCGCTGATTGCCGACATTTTGAATATTACGCGGGCCGAAGTGCACGGCGTCGTCACGTTTTATCACGATTTCCGCCATGCCCCGCCGGCCCGGCACGTGCTTAAGCTTTGCCGCGCGGAGGCCTGTCAGTCGACCGGCGGCGACGCGCTGGCCGCCCACGCCGAGGCCACGGTCGGCGTTGCGATCGGCAACACAACTGCCGACGGCGGCGTCAGCCTTGAGCCAGTCTACTGTCTCGGCCTGTGCGCGGTCGCGCCGTCGGCCATGCTCGACGGCCGCGTCATTGGCCGCCTCGACGAAAACAAGCTCGATGCGCTGCTGGCGGAGATCGATCGATGACCCTTCGCCTGTTCGTTCCGGGTGATGCCGGGGCCGTCGCATTGGGGAGCGACGAGGTAGCAAGCGCGCTCCAGGTAGCGGCCGATCGCAGCAAGACTCCAATCGAACTTGTGCGGACTGGCTCGCGCGGCCTTTATTGGCTGGAGCCGGTGGCCGAAGTGGCGACCGCGGCGCGTCGCGTGGCCTACGGCCCCGTCACCGCGGCGGATGCCGAAAGTGTTTTCGATTCAGCTCTTGCCGGCGACGAGAAGCACCCGTTGTATCTCGGCAAGCCGGAAGAGCTCCCGTTCCTAAAAAACCAGACTCGGTTGACTTTCGCCCGCTGCGGCATCGTCGATCCGCGGTCGCTGGACGACTATCGCGCCCACGGCGGCTGCAGGGGTCTCAGGCGCGCTTTGCAAATGCAGCCCGCCGCGGTGGTCGAAGAAGTGACGCAATCGGGCCTGCGCGGCCGTGGCGGCGCGGGCTTCCCGACCGGCATCAAGTGGAAGACCGTCGCGCAGACCGCCGCGGACCAGAAATATATCGTCTGCAATGCCGACGAAGGCGATAGCGGCACTTTCGCCGATCGCATGATCATGGAAGGCGATCCTTTCGTCCTGATCGAGGGGATGGCGATTGCCGGCGTCGCGGTCGGCGCCACGCAAGGCTATATCTACGTTCGGTCTGAATATCCGCATGCGATTGCCGTGCTCAACGACGCTATCCGCGCGGCCCGGCGCGGTGGCATGCTCGGCCGGAATATCGCCGAATCATCCTTCGCGTTCGATTTGGAAGTGCGGGTCGGCGCCGGCGCCTATGTGTGCGGCGAAGAAACGTCGCTGCTCGATAGTCTGGAGGGCAAGCGCGGCGTGGTCCGCGCCAAGCCGCCGTTGCCGGCGCACAGAGGTCTATTCGGCAAGCCGACCGTCGTCAATAATGTGCTTTCGCTCGCCGCGGTGCCGATCATCCTGGAAAAGGGCGGGTCATTCTATCGCGACTTCGGCATGGGCAAGTCGCGTGGCACCATGCCGATCCAGCTCGCCGGCAACATCAAATATCCGGGTCTTTACGAGACCGCGTTCGGCATCACGCTCGGCGACCTGGTCGATCGCATCGGCGGCGGCACCCGCAGCGGCCGTCCGGTGCGCGCCGTGCAAGTCGGCGGCCCGCTCGGCGCCTACTTCCCACGGTCGATGTTTCATCTTCCGTTCGACTACGAGGCCTTCGCCAAAGCCGACGGTTTGATCGGCCATGGCGGCATCGTCGTGTTCGACGACACTGTCGACATGGCGAAGCAGGCGCGCTTCGCCATGGAATTCTGCGCGATCGAATCCTGCGGCAAGTGCACGCCCTGCCGCATTGGCTCGACGCGCGGCGTCGAAGTCATCGACCGCATCATTCGCAACGACGACCGCGCCGGCAACAAGGTGCTGCTCGAAGACCTCTGCAACACCATGAAATTCGGTTCGCTCTGCGCGCTTGGCGGCTTCACGCCGTATCCGGTGATGAGCGCGCTCACGCATTTTCCTGAAGACTTCGGCGCACCACCGCGTCTTGCGGCCGCCGAATGAGGAGGCTCGCCATGTCGTTCGTCCACGAGATCGACTGCGGCACACCGAAATCGAAAGCCGTAAAGATGGTCACGCTGACTATCGATGGCCGGCCAGTAACGGTGCCGGAAGGCACCTCGGTCATGCGCGCCGCGATGGAGGCGGGAACCGAGATTCCGAAGCTGTGCGCGACCGACATGTTGGAGGCGTTTGGCTCATGCCGGCTCTGCCTGGTTGAGATCGATGGCCGTAACGGCACGCCGGCCTCGTGCACCACGCCGGTCGCCGAAGCCATCGTGGTCCACACCAAGTCCGAGAGGCTCGACCGCATCCGCAAGGGTGTGATGGAGCTGTATGTCTCCGATCATTCGGTGGATTCGCTCGACCGCAGCACACACAGATATGTCGACCTGCTCGATACGGCTGAGGATGTTGGCCTCAAAGAAGTGCGCTACGGCTTCGACGGCGCGCGTCATCCGAACGCTGGCATCGACGATTCCAACCCGTATTTCATCTACGACCCGGCCAAATGCATCGTCTGCTCGCGCTGCGTGCGGGCCTGCGAGGAGGTGCAGGGCACATTCGCGCTGACGATTTCGGGCCGCGGCTTCGGCTCGATCGTGTCGGCGGGAATGAACGAGTCCTTCCTGGAATCCGAATGCGTATCCTGCGGCGCCTGCGTGCAAGCATGCCCGACCGGCTCGCTGATCGAAAAAAGCGTGCTCGCCGCGCAGCAGATCGAGAAGCCGGCGGACCGCTCGGTGGTAACGACCTGCGCCTATTGCGGCGTCGGCTGTTCATTCAAGGCCGAGATGCATGGCGAAGAAGTCGTACGCATGGTGCCGTTCAAAGACGGCAAGGCAAACCGCGGCCATTCTTGCGTCAAAGGCCGCTTCGCCTGGGGCTACGCCAACCACAAAGAACGCATCCTCAAGCCGATGCTGCGCGATAAGGTCACCGAGCCGTGGCGGGAGGTGTCGTGGCAGGAGGCGATTGGCCGCGTCGCATCCGAGTTCAAGCGAATCCAGGCGAAACACGGCCGCGGCTCGATCGGCGGCATCACTTCATCGCGTTGCACCGACGAGGAAACTTTTTTGGTGCAGAAGCTAGTGCGCAGCGGGTTCGGCAATAACAACGTCGATACTTGCGCCCGCGTCTGCCACTCGCCAACCGGCTATGGCCTCTCCAACACGTTCGGCACCTCGGCCGGCACGCAGGACTTCGATTCGGTCGAGGACACTGACGTCGTTATCCTGATCGGCGCCAATCCGACGGACGCCCATCCCGTTTTCGCCTCGCGGCTGAAGAAGCGCTTGCGCCAAGGTGCCAAGCTCATCGTCATCGATCCGCGCGCGATCGACCTCGTGCGCACGCCCCATGTCGAGGCGGCTTATCACCTGCCGCTCCTTCCCGGGACAAACGTCGCGATGCTCACCGCGCTGGCCCATGTCGTCGTTACCGAAGGCCTCGTCAACGAGACCTTCGTGCGCGAGCGCTGCGAATGGGACGCCTTCGAGCATTGGGCGGAGTTCGTCGCCGATTCGAAGAACAGCCCGCAGGCGGTCGCCAGGATCACAGGCGTGCCGGCCGAGACTATTCGCGAGGCGGCGCGGCTCTACGCCACCGGCGGCAACGGCGCGATCTATTACGGCCTCGGCGTCACCGAGCACAGCCAGGGTTCGACCGCAGTGATGGCCATCGCCAATCTCGCGATGGCAACCGCCAATATCGGACGGCCCGGGGTCGGCGTGAACCCGCTGCGCGGCCAGAACAACGTGCAAGGCTCGTGCGACATGGGTTCGTTCCCGCACGAGCTGTCCGGCTATCGGCATATCTCGATCGACGCCACCCGGCAGCTTTTTGAGGCCGATTGGGGCGTCAAGCTCGAAAAGGAGCCGGGCCTTCGCATTCCCAACATGCTCGATGCCGCGGTCGACGGCACCTTCAAGGGCATCTACATCCAGGGCGAGGACATCCTGCAGTCCGATCCCGACACCAAGCACGTCGCTGCCGGCCTCGCCGCAATGGAATGCGTCGTGGTGCAGGACCTGTTCCTGAACGAGACCGCGAACTACGCCCACGTCTTCCTGCCCGGCTCGACCTTCTTGGAGAAGGACGGCACTTTCATCAACGCCGAGCGCCGCATACAGCTGGTGCGCAAGGTGATGGAGCCAAAGAACGGCTATGCGGACTGGGAGATCACCTGCCTCATCGCCAACGCCATGGGTTATCCAATGCACTACGATCATCCATCGGAGATCATGGACGAGATCGCGCGGCTGACGCCGACTTTTGCCGGGGTTTCGTTCAAGCGCATCGAAGAATTGGGCTCGATCCAGTGGCCGTGCAACGAGAAGGCGCCGGAGGGCACGCCAGTCATGCATATCGGCAGCTTCGTCCGCGGCAAGGGCCGATTCCTGATCACTGAATACGTCGCGACCGACGAGAAGGTCGGACCGCGTTTTCCGCTGCTGCTCACGACCGGCCGCATTCTCTCGCAGTACAACGTCGGCGCGCAGACGCGGCGCACCGACAACGTGATCTGGCATGAGGAGGATCGCCTCGAAATCCATCCGCATGATGCCGAGGTGCGCGGCGTGCGCGATGGTGATTGGGTCAAGCTCGTCAGCCGGTCCGGCGAAACCACGTTGCGTGCGTTGATCACCGAACGCGTGGCGCCAAGCGTCGTCTACACGACGTTCCACCACCCCAATACCCAGGCCAACGTGGTCACCACCGATTTTTCCGACTGGGCCACCAACTGTCCCGAGTACAAAGTGACGGCCGTGCAGATTTCGCCGTCGAACGGTCCGTCGCGGTGGCAGGAGGACTACAGCAATCTCGCTCGCCAAAGCCGCAGGATCGGACCTGCGCAGGCCGCGGAGTAGGCCGGTGCTTGATCCCATCCGCCGCGTCGAACGCAAGGCTTGGCGCGCCGACGGGCTTACAGCGGGCGAGCGCACGATTCCGGAAGAGACCGCTATCGCCTTCACCTACAACGGCTCGTCCTATGCCGTGATGATGGCGACGCCGCAGGATCTGGAAGATTTCGCGCTCGGCTTCAGCCTGACGGAAGGCATCATCGCGTCGGCGGACGAGATCGAATCGCTGCAGATCGTCGAGGAGCCGATCGGCATCGAGCTGCGCATGCGGCTGACCGAGCCGCATGCCATGGCGTTTCGCGAGCGGCGCCGCTATCTTGCCGGCCCGACCGGATGCGGGCTGTGCGGGCTCGAATCGTTGAGCGAGGCGATGCGGGTGCCGCCGATGATTATCGACGACGGAATTGTTGCGCCGGAGGAAATCATGACTGCGCTCAACGCGCTCCACGGATTGCAAGAAATCAACCAGGTCACGCGCGCCGTTCACGGCGCGGCGTACTATCGCAAAGGCGAGGGATTGGTCGCGATGCGCGAGGATGTCGGCCGCCACAACGCTCTCGATAAACTCGCCGGCGCGCTGGTGCGCAAAGGCATCGCCGGCCGCGGCGGGCTTGGCATCCTGACCAGCAGGCTATCGGTCGAGCTGGTGCAAAAGGCGGCGGTGATCGGAATTCCCATTCTGGTCGCGGTGTCGGCGCCGACCGCTCTTGCGGTGCGCACCGCGGAAGCGTCCGGCATCACGCTCGTCGCGGTCGCCCGCAGCGACGGTTTTGACATCTTCACGCATCCCAAGCGCATCAAGGAAGAGCAGAGCAAACATGTCCACGCATAGCAAAGCCGGGGCGGAGAAGCTGGTCTATATGGCCAACCAGATCGGCTTGTTTTTCAAGGCGCAGGATGTGGATACGGCGTCCGCAAAAATTGCCGAGCACATCAAAAAGTTCTGGGACCCGCGCATGCGCAAGGTGATCCTCGATCATGTCGAGGCCGGCGGCCAAGGCCTCGACCCAGCGGCTCGCCAAGCGGTTGAAACGCTGCGGGTCCCGGCCGGAAATGGCATTACAGCTTAACTTCGTCCCCATAATTCCTGCGAGGCAATCCGTGCGCTTGCGGGCGGATGATCATCGCTGCGCCAAGGGATTTAACCATTTCAGCGCAGAAAACCGGGCGAAATCTCCATCGGTCGAGCATAGCGTCAGGCCATGTTCGATAGCGAGCGCGGCAAGATGGGCGTCCGTCACAAGGTTTCCATGCACTCCCGGTTCGGCAAGCAATTTTCCGAGAACCTCGACGTGCCGCTCGCCGGGCGTTGGAATCCAAACCGGGTCGCATGACAACCATTGAGAGACTTGATTCCATGCTGCCGCCATCGTGAGCGGGCGCTTGACAATTCTTCCGCTTGTGGACAGGCGCAAAAATCCGAGGAGCGCCGTCCATGGCAAGCCAAGGCGTGGAGTGTCCACAAGCTGTCGGTCCAGCCACTCCCGGGCTGCGGCGTATTGGCTGGCAGACGTGTTGGTCGCGTAGACGAGCAGATTAACGTCGACGAGGATCACTTGAAATCTTCGCCTTCGGCATGGGCAATTGCTTCAGCGACATTGTCGATATCAAAGAGGAAAGGTCCCATGTCGTAGCCCCTCGTACGGAACGGCTTTCGCTCCTTTGACGGGGCCTGCAATTCGCGCAGCCCCCGGCGCAGCGCATCGTTGACTACGTCTTTGAGGCTTTGCTCGCGCTGGCGCCGAAGACGCTCAATTTCTGCGGCCACGTCGTCGTCAATGGTAAGTGTCGTTCTCATGCATCGTGACATAAGGTAGATGATGTTTTGATGTCAAGGGTAGTGGATTCGGGCAATCACCCCCACAATTCTTTGGATGCAATCCGTGCGCCGTCGGAAAGCGCCTTGAACTTCGCCCAGACGATCGACGGATGCACCTCCTTCGAGCCGGCGAAGGTGGCAAAGCCGCAATCGGAGCCGGCGATCACGTTTTCGCGGCCGACCACGCCGGCGAAGCGTACGATGCGCTCGGCGACGAGTTCGGGGTGCTCGACCAGCACGGTGGAATGCGAGATCACGCCCGGAATCAAAATCTTTCCCTCCGGCAGTTTGACGTTCTTCCACACCTTCCATTCGTGCTCGTGGCGTGGGTTGCCGGCCTCGAACGAATAGGCGCCGGCGCGGATTTTCAGAATGATGTCGACGATGTCTTTCAGCTCCATGTCGTGCAGGCGCGGCCCCATATTGATGCCGTAACAGGTATGAAAGCGGATTTTCTCGGGCGCTATGTCGCGGAGCGCATGGTTGAGCGCCTCGACGCGGATTTCCGCCCATTTGCGGCAGTCGGCGATGCTGGCCTCGGGATGGATGATGTAATAGGTGACGAGCCGAGGATCGTCGATCTGCAGCAAAAAACCGGCATCGACGATGGCGCGATATTCCTCGCGCATCGCCTCGGCGATGGCGAAGACATACTCCTCCTGGGTCTTGTAATAGGTGTTCCTCTGCCAGTCCTCGATGTTGGAGGGAGAGATCGCTGGCATGAACGCCTCTTCGACCTTAACGCCCTTGAGCGCGGCTTTGAGATTTTCGATGTCGCGCTGGAGTGGGGCGTGACCCTTGTAGGCGATCGGTCCGGTGCAGACCATGTGGGTGTGGCGCGAGGCGACATGCGTCTGCGCATAGAATTCCGGAAACGAGAGTCCCTCGCGCGAAGCGGCCCATTGATTGCGCGGCCCGGCCACCGTGTCGACCTCGTAGCCGCCAAGTCGTTCGTTGATATAGCTGACGAAGCTCGGCTTGCCGTATTCGCCGTCGTCGATCACGTCGATGCCGAGCTCGGCCTGCTTGCGCACGATGCCGGCGACGGCGGCGCCAAGCTGCGTTGCGGCTGCCGGCGGATCGAAGGCTTTCGGGCCGTCGCGCTCCACGAGCGCGAGCAAATCGGGCGGCCGCGGCAGGCTGCCGGCATGGGTTGTGAGAATTTTGTCGGCGCTGTGCTTCATTTATTGGATCTGCATATGGAATTCGCGGATGTACGGCGTGGCGTCGTTGACGGTTTCGACCAGCACGCGGCCGAATTCCTGCGGCGTCGATGACACCGGGATATTGCCGGCCTTCTCCATGAATTGCCGGTATTCGTCGGACTGCGTGATCGAAACGATATGGCGATTGAGCAGATCGACGATCGGCTTCGGCGTGCCCGCGCCGGCGCAGACGCCGAGCCAGCCGTAAGGGGTCAGCGGAAAGCCGCGCTCGGTCAAGGTCGGAACGTCGGGAAAGCTTTTGAGCCGCTGCGGGCTGGTCGCCGCCAGCACTTTCAACTGGCCGCTCTTGTAGTAGGGACCGATCGCGATCGGCGGTCCGACCTGAAAATGAATGCGTCCCGCCAGCATTTCCTGGGTGATCTCGTTGGCGCCCTTGAACGGCACCTTGGTCATCTTGATGCCGGCGGTCTTTTCCAGTTCGTGCGCGACCAGTTCCTGCGTCGATCCGGCGCCCACGGTGCCGTAGAGGATGTCGCCGGGATGCGCTTTGGCGTAGCTGACGAATTGGTCGAAAGTGTCGACTGGAACCGATTTCGCGAGCCCTATCAGATAATAATACTTCGAGACCAAAGCGACGGGTGCGATATCGCTGAGCTTGTAGGACACGTTTTTGTACAAGAGCGTATTGATCGCGTCGAAATAGGTGCAGAACTGAAGACTGTAGCCGTCGCGCGGCTGCGCCAGGACGTCATTGAGCGCGATCATGCCGCCGGCGCCGGGCTTGTTCTCGACGTACACCTTCTGACCGAGCTGCGCGCTCAAGCGATCGGCGATGAAGCGCGCCGGGATATCGGTCGGTCCGCCGGCCAGAAAGCCGACAACCAGCCTGATCGGGTGGTTCGGATAGGGCTCGGCTGCAACGCTTGCGACGGTGCCGCAGAGGAGGATTACGGCGACAAGCCAGCTACGTCGTGCGCGTTTTTTGAACCGGAGCATTGGCGATGTTGAATTAGCGGACATGGTGCGCCCTTCGATGGTCCCCACCTTAACCAACGCGCCGTGCTCCGGCAATGGATGCAGTGTAGTGGAGTTGGATGGTCCGCAGAGTAGCCTGGCGTGCACTTCCACAACCGACGCTATTCCAATGGCGTTCGAAATATGCGTTGCGGCTCCACGGAACCGGAATCTGCCAGCGCCTTGCTATGCTGTGCTCTGCAGGGGCTGTTCGCGGCAAAGCGGGAATGCGCGCAAGTCACTTGCTGCTTGCCGTCGCGCCTGCGGTGGCGTCAACGGGTTGCGGCAAGTGACCCGAAGGAGACCCTGGCCCGGCGGGGCCGCCGGGGCCGCCGGGGCCGAAGGGCGATCCAGGCCCACCGGGGCCGGCCGGACCGGCCGGACCGGCCGGACCGCGGGGCGAGCAGGGCCCCCCTGGTCCGAGCGTGCGCGTGCTCCGTTCCGACTGCCTGTCGAGCAATTGCACATTGACGTGCCGCGACGACGAAGTTTTGGTCAGCGCCTATTGCGGGCCGACCAGGAGCCCCGCGACGTTTCTCGGCGAGCGCTCGGTGACATGCGCTGTCGAGGCCAACCCGGCGAACGGTCCACTCGTCGCGGTCGGCGTCGCGTCACAGCCCTAGCGCCGCCTCGCGCACAAGCCGAAGGCATCGGCGATCGCCGGCGTAAAGGGCGCCACAATCCGCGGTTACGGCCTTGAATTGCCGGCATTTCACGTAACGCCTTCTTAAGCGCCGCGAGACTAAAACGGCAACGGTGCGGTCCAGCAAGCGCGGTGTGCCGATGACGAGCGATGGGCCATCCATCGACCGGTTGCGGGAATATCTGCAATCCCTCTCGCCGGAGGCGCGAGCGATGCTGATAGCGGAGTTCGAACGCGCCGTTCTGCGTGACGAGGACATCGCCGGCAGCGAACTGGTGCTGCAGGAATTGCGGCGCACCATCCGCGCCGCCGCGCAGCCGGTGCCGCGCATCGGCAACGCCGCGCGCAGGTTCTTCATGCCGCTGGAGCCGTTCCTGATTGAGGCTGCCGCCGATCACAAGCGCATCGGGCGGCTGGCGCGCGTGTCGCTGGAGCCGATCTGGGAGTGGATCGGCCGCGATCTGATGCCCGCCGAAGCGAGAGCGCTGAGCGAGGACATCGATCGCGCCTTGCTCGCGGAAGATCGGGTCAAAGTCGAACAAATGGTGCGCGCGCTGCACGATCGCGCAATCCAGCGCATCGGCGCCGCCATCGCCGCACTGGATTCCAACGAGAAAGCGCGCCGGCGGTTTTCCGTGCAAGTGGGAACGCCGCGGGCGGTCGAAGACGTGACGACGCTGATGCACATCCTCGGCATCCGCGATGTACTCGCCGAATTGGCGCTGCGGCTCCCGGATCACTATCGCGCGTTCGAACGCGAGCACGCCGATCAGGTGAAGGCGCTCTTCGACACGCTGCACGCCCAGAAGCCGCCCCAGCACGCTCAGTCGCAAAGGTCCGAACTCTTTCTCTACGGACTGATCGTCGTGGCCAATCGGCTGGCCGCGTCATGGCAGCTTATTCGCATCGCCACCCGGGCGGCCGAGAGCGACGATGCCGTGCGTATCGCCGCGACGCCTTACGCCGTCGCGGTCACTATCGTGCTCGGCGAACTCGAATATATGGTGGGCGAATTACGCTCGGAGCTTAAGGCCGGCCGGCCGGTCGCTTCGCTGCTCAAGGGCATCCACGACGCGTCGCGCGGCATGCGCACCGAAATAAATCTCTCGGTCGATTCCGCCTGGAGCCGCCAGCTGGCTGCGATTCGGAGCGCCGTGGCAAATATGTTGACTGCGGAGATAGAGACGACGCCGGGCCGCGTCCGCCGCCTGCTGCGGCCGCGCCCCGCCAATGAAATCGTTGCCGGGTCGCTGCTCGACGCCATCGATGTGCACGAGGTCGAGACGCGCGTCGAATTGGTCGACGTGTGCCGTCATTATGCGGGCGAGCTGGCGGTCGGCGAAATGACGCTGCGCGCCTATTCGGAGCTGACCCAATATCTGGAGACCGGCACCAGGATCTTGCTCGATGCCTTGCGCCATGCCGAGGACGCCGAGCGGCCGTTTCGCCAGTCGCAGGTCGATGCCGCGGTGCGTGTCTGCCGGACCGTGTTCGGAGCCGGCTATGCCGGGCTTTTGGCCAAGGCCGCCGACGTGGCGGCGCAGGGCGCAGCCGTCGACCGTAAGCCGGCGCGGGCGTGAGCCACACCGTCGCGGGCGGCCGTCTTCGGCGGATGGTAGGCGCGCCACAGTGCGCAATTGCCGCGCCGACGCTCCCATTGCGGCCGCATTCGCGCCGTGATGTAACCGCGCGGCCCAACGGCGGGCCATTCCACGCCGGCGCTGTCGTTGCCGCGACCGGCTCGTCCGGCACTTGGCAGGCACCAAAGAGCTTGGCAGCCGCCGCAGAAACAGTGAATTAACTGCATGATGCTTTGGATCGTTTTTGCATTGATGAGCGCTGCGGCAATTCTCGCCGTGTTATGGCCGCTGGCGCGCAAGCCGCGCACCGCCCGCGCCGGCAGCGACATTTTCGTCTACCAGGACCAATTGGAGGAAATCGGCCGCGACCGCAGCGCCGGCCTCATTGGCGAGGCCGAGGCGGAGGCAGCGCGTATCGAGGTGTCGCGCCGGCTTCTCGCCGCCGCGGCTACGCAAGCGCCGGCGGTCAAGGCACAGCCGCTGTGGCACCGGCGTGCCGCGGCGCTTGCGGCATTGATTGTCATCTTGCTCGTTCCGGTCGGCTTCTATGCCGCACTCGGCTCGCCGAACATCCCCGGCCAGCCCGCGTATGCGCGCGCCGCCATGCCGCCGGACCATGAATCAATTGCCGCCCTTATTGGGCAGGTCGAGGAGCACCTGGCGAAAAATCCCAACGATGGCGCCGGCTGGCAGGTGATCGCTCCGGTCTATATGCGTCTGGGCCGCTACGATGATGCCGTTATGGCGCTGCGCAAATCGCTGGCGCTCAACGGTGAAACCGCCGCGCGCGATTCCGCTCTCGGCGAGGCGCTGGTCGCCGCCGCCAACGGCGTGGTGACGGATGAGGCAAATCAGCTTTTCACCCGCGCCGTCGCGCGCGATGCGCATGATCCGAAGGCCCGCTACTTTCTCGGCCTGGCGGACGAGCAGGACGGCAAGCGCGAGGCTGCGGCAGCCAAGTGGCGCGCCATACTTGAAGATGCGCCTGCGAACGCGCCCTGGGCTGGATTCGTGCGCCAGGCGCTGGCGCGTGTTACCGGCGAGCCGGCCGCAGGGGCGGGCCCGACCCCGCAGCAAACGGCGGCTGCGGAAAACATCCCCGAGGCGCAGCGCGCCGAGACGGTCCGCGGCATGGTACAAAAACTCGCCGATCGATTGCACGCGGACGGAAGCGACGTCGAAGGCTGGCTCCGTCTGGTGCGAGCTTACGTCGTGCTGGGCGAACAGGAAAAGGCCAAGGGAGCCGTTGCCGACGCCAAGCGCGCACTGGCCGACCGCCCAGACGATGTCAAGCGGATCGACGACTTGGTCAGAAGTCTCGGTCTCGAAGGTTGACGGACGACGGATGTGCCGGAGACGAGGAGAATGACCCGCAAGCAGCGACGGCTGGTTTTGATCGGCGGCTCGCTCGGCGTGCTGGCGATTGCGGTGGGGCTCATGCTCAACGCGTTTCGCGACTCGATCGTGTTCTTCAATTCGCCGAGCGATGTGATGGAGAAGCATGTCGGACCCGGAACGCGCATCCGGCTCGGCGGTCTCGTGAAGAGCGGCAGCCTGGTGCGCGGCAACGGTCTGCGCATCCGCTTCGAAATCACCGATGGCAAGGACGAGATTCCCGTGACCTATGACGGCGTGCTGCCAGATCTATTTCGCGAAGGGCAGGGGGTGGTGGCCGAGGGCGCACTCGACGGCTCCGGCGTATTCGACGCCGATACGATTCTCGCCAAGCACGACGCGACCTATATGCCGAAGGAGGTCGTCGATGCCTTGAAGAAATCGGGTCATTGGAAGGACGATTACGCGCAACGGGCGGCGCTGCCGGTCACGGGAGCGAGCAAGTGATCCCCGAACTCGGCCATTACGCATTGATGTTGGCGTTTGGGATCGCTCTGATCCAGGGCACGATGCCGATTTTCGGCGCCCGCAGCAACGATCCGTTGCTGATGAGCATGGCTACGCCGGCGGCGCTCGCGCACTTCGCCTTTGTGGCACTCGCTTTCGCGGCGCTCGCCGAGTGCTACGTGACTTCCGACTTCTCCGTGCTTAACGTCTACGAGAATTCGAATTCGGCGATGCCATTGATCTACCGGCTCACCAGCATTTGGGGGAACCACGAAGGCTCCATGATGCTGTGGCTCTCCATCCTCGCTTTCTTTGGTGCGCTGGTTGCGATTTTTGGCGGCAATTTGCCGGCTGCGCTTAAAGCCGACGCGCTCGGCGTGCAGGCCTGGATCGCCGCCGCGTTCGAGCTTTTCATACTCATCACGTCGAATCCGTTCGTGCGCATCGCCAACGCGCCGTTCGAAGGCCGCGATCTCAATCCGATCCTGCAGGACCCCGGTCTCGCCTTCCATCCGCCGATGCTCTACCTCGGCTATGTCGGCTTCTCGATTACCTTCTCCTTTGCGATCGCCGCCTTGCTGGAGGGTCGCATCGATGCCGCCTGGGCGCGCTGGGTGCGGCCCTGGGTGCTCGTCGCCTGGATGTGCCTGACGCTGGGCATCGCCGGCGGATCGTACTGGTCCTATTACGAGCTTGGCTGGGGCGGCTTCTGGTTCTGGGATCCGGTCGAAAATGCTTCGCTGATGCCGTGGCTCGCCGGCACGGCTTTGTTGCATTCCGCCGTCGTGATGGAAAAGCGCGACGCGCTCAAAGTCTGGACCATCCTGCTCGCGATCCTGGCCTTCTCGCTGTCGCTCATCGGAACCTTCCTGGTGCGATCTGGCGTGCTCACCTCGGTTCACGCCTTTGCCACCGACCCCAGGCGCGGCGTCTTTATCCTGGCCATTCTGATTGCATTCATCGGCGGAGCGCTGTCGCTTTATGCCTGGCGCGCGCCATTGCTCAAGCAGGGCGGACTGTTCGCGCCGATCTCGCGAGAGGGCGCGCTCGTCTTCAACAATCTGTTCCTCGTCACCGCGTGCGCCACGGTGCTCATCGGCACACTCTATCCGCTGGCGCTGGAAGCGCTGACCGGCGACAAAATTTCCGTCGGCCCGCCGTTCTTCAATTCGACTTTCGGTCCGCTCTTTGTCCCGCTGATGATCGTGATGCCGTTTGGGCCGCTGATGGGATGGAAGCGCGGCGATCTGCTCGGAGCGGCGCAACGCTTGCTCGCCGCCGCAATGCTGGCGGCCGTGGCGATGGCGGCCGCCTTCGCGATCGCCCGTGGCGGCCCGGTGCTGGCGCCGTTCGGCGTCGGCGTCGCCGTTTTCGTCATGGCCGGCGCGGTGACCGATATTGTCGAGCGCACGATGATTTTGCGCCTGCCGTTGCGCAGCGCGTTGCTGCGCGCCGTGGGGCTACCGCGCTCCGCTTGGGGCACGGCGTTTGCGCATTTCGGCATCGGCGTGGCGCTCCTTGGCATCATCGGCGTCACCGCCTGGGGCAGCGAGCGGATTGCCGAAGTCAAACCCGGACAAAGCCTCGACGTTGCCCATTACCGGCTGACCTTCGAAGGCACATTCAATCGCGCCGGTCCGAACTATCAGGACGTCGTTGGGCGTTTCACCGTGTACCGCGGCAGCGAATTGGTCGGCGCCATGGAGCCGAGCCGGCGCACCTTTCCGGCCCGCGACATGGCGGTCACGGAAGCGGCGTTGATGACGCGCGGCGTGAGCCAGATCTATGTGTCGATTGGCGATCCCAACAAGGACGGCAGCATTCCGGTGCGCCTCTATTTCAAGCCGCAAGTTTTGCTGATCTGGCTCGGCGCCGCGTTCATGTTCTTCGGCGGCGCGCTGTCGCTTTCCGATCGACGATTGCGCATCGGGGCGCCGCGGCCGGCGAAAGCCAAGCCCGCCAGGACCAAGGCGTCGCTACAGCCGGCCGAGTGAAGCCATGAAATATATGCAGGCGCTTGCCCTCCTGATCGCGCTCTTGGCCGCCTCGCATTCGTGGGCGGTCGAGCCCGACGAGATGCTCTCGAACCCAGCCTTGGAGGCGCGCGCCCGCGCCATCTCCGAGGAATTGCGCTGCATGGTGTGCCAAAACGAATCCATCGACGAGTCGCAGGCGCCGCTCGCCCGCGACCTGCGTCTTCTGGTGCGCCGGCGGATTATGGCGGGCGACAGCGACGCGCAAATCATCAATTTTCTTGTCTCGCGCTATGGCGAATTCATACTGCTGAAACCGCCTCTGTCTTGGAATACCGTGGCATTGTGGGGCGCGCCTCCGGCATTACTGCTCCTCGGCATCCTCATGATCGTCGCGGTCGAGCGGCGGCGCAGCGCGGGGCCGTCGCCGTCGCAGACGGCCAATCTCTCTGCGGCGGAAGAATCGCGGCTCGCCGAAATCCTCCGCGGCGATACCGCCTCGTGAGCGGCCGCGCGGCGCCTCTCGGGCACCTCGCGCCGTTACGCGGTTGCGCGGCAATATGCTGTTTTTTCTAGAGAATGTCTCCGCCGCCGACATTACGAACTTTTAATTTAGCCGACAGAAACCGGTAATGCGGCCTGGCTCATCCTGTCGGTTCAAGCCCTGAGCCTCGGCGGCCGTCAAAGAGGGCGCGCCGAGTCGGAGATACGGAATGCACATCATGAACGGCAATGGTTCGACTCCGCGGCGCAGCCTGTCGGCGCGGCGCGTTGCGCTGCTGGCGACGACGATCGCCGGCCTGGGCGCCGCGACACTGTTCGTGGCGCCGAACGTGGCGCAGAAGTGGGATCTGTTCGGCGCCGCAGCGCAGGCGCAGAATTTGAGCGAAAAGGCGCAGCAGATCGCGCAAAAGCCCATCGGCTTCGCCGATATCGTCGAAAAGGTGAAGCCGGCGGTCATCTCGGTGCGCGTGAAGATGGAGCGCCCGGCCAATTCGAATCTCCACGATAATGAAGAGCAGATTCCCTGGCCGCCCGGCTCGCCCTTCGAACGGTTCTTCAAGCGTTTCGGAATGCCGAACCTGCCCAGCGGCCCCGAGGTGATCACCGGCCAGGGCTCGGGCTTCTTCATCTCCGGCGACGGCTATGCCGTCACCAACAATCACGTGGTCGAGCACGCCGAAAGCGTGAAGGTCACCACCGATGACGGAAAGAGCTATACCGCCAAGGTCATCGGCACCGACCCGCGCACCGACCTTGCGCTGATCAAGGTGGACGGCAACAACTTTCCCTACGTGAAGCTTGCCGACACGACGCCGCGCGTGGGTGACTGGGTGCTCGCGGTCGGCAATCCGTTCGGCCTCGGCGGCACCGTGACTGCCGGCATCGTTTCCGCCCGCGGTCGCGATATCGGCGCCGGCCCTTATGACGACTTCATCCAGATCGATGCGCCGGTCAACAAGGGCAATTCCGGCGGGCCGACGTTCGACGTCAACGGTAACGTCATCGGCGTCAACACGGCGATCTATTCGCCGTCCGGCGGTTCGGTCGGCATCGCGTTTGCGATTCCCGCCGACACGGTGAAGAACGTCATCACCCAGCTGCGCGAAAAGGGCAGCGTCACCCGCGGTTGGATCGGCGTGCAGATCCAACCGGTGACGCCGGACATCGCCGACAGTATGGGCTTGAAACAGGCGACCGGCGCTCTCGTTGCCGAGCCGCAGCCGAACAGCCCGGCGGTCAAAGCGGGCATCAAAAGCGGCGACGTCATCACCGCGGTCAACGGCACGCCGGTCCGCGACGCACGCCAACTTGCACGCCGGATTGGCACGATGTCGCCCGGCACCTCGGTGACGCTTGAGTTGATCCATAGCGGTCAGCAGAAGACGGTCACGCTGACGCTCGGCACGCTGCCGAACGAGAAGCTGGCATCGAAACAACCGAACCCGCAAAGCCAAGGTTCGGACGTCGACGTGCCGAAGCTCGGCTTTACGCTGGCGCCGGCCAGCACAGTCTCCGGGGCGAACGCCAACGGCGTTGTGGTCACCGCGATTGCCGAAGGCGGCGTCGCCGCCGATCACGGCCTGCACGTTGGCGACGTGATTCTCGACGTCGGCGGCAAGCCGGTCTCGACCCCCGCCGATGTCAGCAAAGGCCTTTCCGATGCGCGCAAGGAGGGAAAGCACACCGTGTTATTCCGGGTGAAGTCGGGCGCGGACACGAAGTTTGTGGCCCTGCCGCTCGGCAACGCCTGAGAAATGGGGCGATCCGCCGGCATTTGTCGCCCCCGCTGGCGGGCGTACCCTGGGGACGGGTCGCAAGGCCCGTCCCCGCCGAATACCAGCTCTACCTCCCGGTATCCGTCGCCCCCGCCGGGGTGGAGTCGGTAGAGGGGGTGGCGGGCAGCCGCTCGCCGCCCCCTCATTTGTGTGCCACCACGTTCGCATCGCCACCCAGACTTGGCTAGCCCGATGAGGAATGCTCGGCCTGGATGGTATGGCTTCGATGGTTTCGCCCGCGCCCGCGCCCGGACTTGGACGACCGATAGACTTGGGCGACCGATATTGCCGGGAGAGCTTTCCGGGACAATATGATTAGGCGGGAGCCGCAGTAAGATCTTCGGAAGGGCGGCTCGCCCCCGTCCGTCTTTTTGAATGCGATACCGCACCATGCGCCTTCTTATTATCGAGGATGACCGCGACGCGACCGATTATCTCGTCAAGGCCTTTCGCGAGGTCGGCCACGTCGCCGATCAGGCGACCGACGGCGAGGAGGGGCAAGCGCTCGCGCTCGACGGTCAATATGACGTGCTGATCGTTGACCGCATGCTGCCCAAGCGCGACGGACTGTCGGTCATCTCGACCTTGCGCGAAAATTCCGTGGAAACGCCTGTGCTCATTCTCTCCGCCCTTGGCCAAGTCGATGACCGCGTCAAGGGCTTGCGCAGCGGCGGCGACGATTATCTGGCGAAGCCTTACGCGTTTTCCGAATTGCTGGCGCGCGTCGAGGCGCTGGCGCGGCGGCGCGGCAGCCGCGGCGAGGAAACTGTCTATCGCGTCGCCGATCTCGAGCTCAACCGGCTGTCTCACGAAGTCAGTCGCGCCGGGCAGGAGCTGCAGCTGCAGCCGCGCGAATTCCGCTTGCTCGAATATCTGATGCGGCACGCGGGTCAGGTCGTGACCCGCACGATGTTGTTGGAGAACGTGTGGGATTACCATTTCGATCCGCAGACCAATGTCATCGACGTGCATATTTCGCGTTTGCGATCCAAGATCGACAAGGGCTTCACGCCGCCGCTTTTGCATACCGTGCGCGGCGCCGGATATATGATTCGTGACGGCGCGCGTTGATTGAACGACGCATTTAGGATTTTCAGGTTTGGGGATACAATAGGCTTTATGGCCCCGCGATCGGGACCAAACTGGAGATCGCCATGACGTCAAGCAACGCGGCGCCGTTTCTGGCCGCTCGTGATTTTCTGCTGCGCCATCGCGAAGACTACGCCAAGGCCTACCGCGAATTTCAATGGCCCAAACTCGATCGGTTCAATTGGGCGCTCGATTACTTCGACGTGATGGCGCGCGACAACGCGCAGCCGGCGCTCTGGCTGGTGGACGAGGATGCCGGAGAGACGAAGCTTTCTTTTGCGGAGCTGAGCGGGCGTTCGAATCGGGTCGCCAATGCCTTTCGCGGGCTCGGCGTCCGGCGCGGCGACCGCGTTCTGCTCATGCTCGGCAACGTCGTGCCGCTCTGGGAAAGCATGTTGGCGGCGATGAAGCTCGGCGCCGTCATCGTGCCGGCAACGACGCTGTTGACGCGCAACGATCTCGCCGACCGTTTCGCGCGCGGCCGCGTCAAGCACGTCATCGCCGGCGCGGATGCTGCGGCGAAATTCGCCGAGTTGCCCGGCGATTACACGCGGATTGCGGTCGGCGGTGCGGCGCCGGGCTGGGTTTCCTACGAGGACTGCTACGCGGCGTCCGCGCACTTTACGCCGGACGGGCAGACGGGCGCCGACGAGCCGCTGCTGCTTTATTTCACGTCCGGCACCACGGCGACGCCGAAGCTCGTCCTGCACACTCACCAAAGCTATCCCGTCGGGCATCTTTCCACGATTTATTGGCTCGGATTGCGCCAGGGCGATCTGCATCTCAACATCTCGTCGCCGGGCTGGGCCAAGCACGCCTGGAGCTGTTTCTTTTCGCCGTGGACTGCGCAGGCGGCAATCTTCATCGTCAATCAACGCCGCTTCAATCCGCGTGGTCTGCTTGACACGATCGCGCGCTGCGGCGTCACTACTTTTTGCGCTCCGCCCACCGTCTGGCGAATGTTGATCCAGGAGAATCTCCCGGCCTGGAAGGTCGGGCTGAAAGAGCTGATCAGCGCCGGCGAGCCGCTCAATCCGGAGGTCATCGAGCGGGTCAGGACGGCCTGGAGTCTCACCATCCGCGACGGCTACGGCCAGACCGAAACGACGGCGCTGGTCGGCAATACGCCGGGTCAAAAACTCAAGCGCGGATCGATGGGCCGTCCGCTCCCGGGCTATCGCGTCGCGCTCCTGGATGCGGAGGGCGCAGCGCAAAAGGAGGGCGAGATTTGCCTGCTGCTGGAGCCGCGGCCGACGGGACTCATGCGCGGCTATCAGGCCGAAGGTGGCAGCGTGCTTCCGACCGGCCAGTCGGTGTACCGCACCGGCGACGTGGCCGCGGTCGACGACGACGGGTACCTGACCTATGTCGGCCGGGCGGACGACGTGTTCAAATCGTCCGATTATCGCATCAGCCCGTTCGAGCTGGAGAGCGTGCTGATCGAACATCCGGCCGTGGCCGAGGCGGCGGTCGTCCCGTCGCCCGACCCGATCCGGCTTGCCGTGCCGAAGGCTTTCCTCGTGCTCGCGGCGGGCCACGCGCCGGGCCGCGAAACGGCGTTGTCGATCTTCCGGCATTGCCGCGTCGCGCTTGCACCGTTCAAGCGGGTGCGGCGGCTTGAGTTCGCCGACCTGCCGAAGACGATCTCCGGCAAAATCCGTCGCGTCGAGCTTCGGCGGTCGGAGGCCGCAAACCAGCGTGGCGGCAAACGCGCATCGCTTGAATTCTGGGAAGACGATTTTTCCGAGAATGAATTGGGCGTGCGAACCTGAGAGAATTGACCAGTGACGGCACTCGGCAAACTTCTGCGCACGACGGCGTTCAAGCTGACGCTCGTCTATCTGTTGATCTTTATTCTATTCGCGGCTTCGCTCCTCGGCTATTTCGCGCTCAACACCCGTCGCCTCATCACCGAGCAGATCACCACCACAGTCCAGGGCGAGATCAGGGGACTGACCGAGCTGTACGACGAGGGGGGCTTGAGTCGATTGGTCACCGCGGTCGAGCTACGCTCGCGGCGCCCGGGATCGAGCCTTTATCTCGTGACCACGCCCAACGGGGACGGGTTGGCCGGAAATGTGGGTGCCCTGCAGCGCGGCGTCCTCGACCATCCCGGCTGGCGCGAAACGTCCTACCGCCGGCTCGACTCCCCGGAAGACGCCGATCGCCGCGCGCTGGTCGAAGTCGTGCAGCTTGGCGGCTTTCATCTTTTGGTCGGGCGCGACCTCGAGGAGCGCGAGCGGCTTTACGGCATCATTACCAATGCCGGACGCTGGTCGTTCGCGCTGGTCGTTGTGCTTGGGCTCGCCGGCGGCTTCTTTGTCAGCCGGCGCGTGCTCAGCCGTATCGATGCCATGACCGGAACCGCGCAAACCATCATGGCCGGCGATCTCGCCGGCAGGCTGCCGGTTGCCGGCACCGGCGACGAGCTCGACCGCCTCGCCGATAACGTCAATGCCATGCTCGACCGCATCGTGGCGCTCATGCGCGGGCTCAGCGAAGTCTCCGACAATATTGCGCACGACCTGAAAACGCCGCTCACGCGGCTGCGCAATCGCTGCGAGCAGGCGCTGCGCAGCCCCACCGGCGACGTCGGCTATCGTGCGGCGCTGGAAAGTACGATCGAAGAATCCGACGAACTCATTCGCACATTCGATGCGCTGTTGATGATCGCGCGCGCCGAATCGGGGCATGCACGCGATAACATGACAGAATTCGACGCCGCCGAAATCGCCCGCGACGTGACCGAGCTGTACGAGCCGTTGGCCGACGAAAAGGGCTTGGCGCTCAAGGTCGATGCGTCTGCAGCGGCGCCGGTGCGCGGCAATCGCGAGTTGGTCAGCCAGGCGCTGGCCAACCTCGTCGACAATGCCATCAAATATGCCGGCCCGGACAGCAAGCTCAACGGCAAGCCGGCCGAGATTCTGGTCAAGGCCGGCAGCGAGGGCGAGCGCATCATCCTGACGGTCGAGGATCGCGGACCAGGCATTCCAGAAGCCGATCGCAGCCGCGTGGTCGAGCGTTTCGTGCGTCTCGAAAAGAGCCGCTCGGAACCAGGCTCGGGCCTGGGTTTGAGCCTTGCCTTCGCGGTCGCGCGCCTGCACGGCGGGGAGCTTAAGCTTGAGGACAATCATCCCGGATTGCGCAGCGTCATTATGTTACCGCGCGCCGGACCGGCGGGGACGGGATGAGCCGGACGGCGGTCAGCAACAAACTGAAAAAATCGCCGAAGCGGACATTCGACAGAACAGCGCTGATCCGGCGGCTGAGTTCCTCTCGTTCCCCGTCCCACGGCGGGATAGGGCTTCCGCTGATCTCCTGGCCGCCGGCCACGCGCGTGTCGGCATGGCTTGTGAGCGAAGCTGCCGGCACGGCCGGCAGAACTCTCAACGGCCTCGTCCGCACACACCCCGCGCTTTCGCAGCTTATCGGCGGCATCGCCGAAAGCGCACCTTATCTCTGGGAGCTCGTGTGCGACGACGCCGCGCGCTTCCTGCGCTTGCTGCGCAACGATCCCGACGCGCAGTTTGCATCGCTGCTCGCCAAGGCGCGCCGTGCCGGCGCGGCCGCGCGCAGCCCGACCGCGCTGATGCGCACTCTGCGCCGCATGAAGTCGGAGGCGGCGTTGCTGATCGCGCTGGCAGATCTCGGCGGGGTATGGCCGGTCGAGCGCGTGACACGCGCGCTGACCGACCTCGCCGAGGCGGCACTGGCCTTAGCCGTTCGCCATCTCCTGAGCGGCGCTTCCCGTCGCGGCAAGCTTCAGCCCCCCAATCCCCGGCATCCCGAAATAGGTTCCGGTTACATCGTGCTCGCCATGGGCAAGATGGGCGCCTACGAGCTCAATTTCTCCAGCGACATCGATCTCATGGTGTTCTTCGATCCGGCCGCCGCCGCGCTGGCGCCGGATGTCGAGCCCGCGCCGTTTTATGTCCGCCTGACGCGCGAGCTGGTGAAGATCATGCAGGAGCGCACCGCGGACGGCTACGTCTTTCGCGTCGACCTGCGCTTGCGTCCCGATCCGTCCTCGACGCAGATCGCCATATCGACCGAGGCGGCGCTCGGTTATTACGAAAGCCGCGGACAGAACTGGGAGCGTGCCGCGCTGATCAAGGCGCGGCCGTGCGCCGGCGATCTTGCGGCCGGCGAACAGCTCCTGCGCGATCTTTCGCCATTTATTTGGCGAAAGTATCTCGATTACGCGACGATCGCCGATGTGCACGAAATGAAGCGGCAGATCCATGCCTATCGCGGCCATGGCGGGATCGCCGTCGAGGGGCACAATATCAAGCTTGGCCGCGGCGGCATTCGCGAGATCGAGTTTTTCGCACAAACGCAGCAGCTCATCGCCGGCGGCCGCCACAGCGAGCTGCGCGGCCGCGCCACCGTCGCCGCGCTTGCGGCGCTCGCCGCGGGCGGCTGGATCGATACGGCCGCGCGCGACGAGTTGACGGCGGCTTACGAATTTTTGCGCTGCGTCGAGCACCGCTTGCAGATGATCGCCGACGAGCAGACCCACACCTTGCCGGACGATTCCGACGCGCTCGACAGATTCGCCCGCTTCCTCGGCTTTGCTGGGCGAGACGATTTCGCCAAAAATCTTCTTGAGCAATTGCGCATCGTCGAGCGCCACTATGTCAGGCTGTTCGAACGCGAGCCGGCCTTCCTCGCCCGCCGGCAGAATCTGTCGTTCTCCGAGCCGGAACATGAGGCCGAAACGCTGGATCGGCTCGTGCAGCTCGGTTTCCGGCACCCGCAGGAGGTAGTCGAAGCGGTGCGCCGCTGGCGCGCGGCGCACTATCGCGCCTTGTGGGGCGAGCAGGCGCGGCACAACTTGACCGAGCTTGTGCCGCTGGTCGTCGATCAAGTTTCTCGCGCGGAGAATCCGGATTCCGCGTTTGCCGCGTTCGACCGGTTCCTTGCGGGTCTCCGCGCGGGCGGACGTTTCCTCTCGCTCTTGCGGCAGAATCCGCAAATTGTCGAATTCGTTGCGCTGATCCTCGGCGTTGCTCCGCGGCTTGCCGATACGTTGGCACAAAATCCGCATCTCATCGATCTATTGATCGACCCGAGTTTTTTCGGCGCGTTGCCCGACGCGGATCGGCTGGCGGATGAGCTTAGCCGGGCGCTCGGCGAGACGCGTCGCTACGAGGATTTTCTCGATGCCATTCGTCTGTTCGGCCAGGAACACATGTTCCTGATCGGCGCGCGCATCCTCTCAGGCTCGGTTTCCGCCGAGCAGGCGGGCGAGGTGTTTGCCCGGCTCGCCGAAGTCCTGATCCGCGCGCTGCACGCACGAGTGCAGGAGGACTTTAGTGCCACGCACGGCCGCATTCGCGGCGAGCAAACCGCAATCCTCGCGCTCGGCCGGCTCGGCGCCCGCGAAATGACCGCCAGTTCGGACCTCGATCTCATTGTGATCTACGATTTCGAAAAGAATTCCCCGAACTCCGACGGCAAGCGGCCGCTCTACGGGGCGCAATATTTTGCCCGCCTGACGCAGCGCTTGATCAGTGCGCTCACCGTGCAGACGAATTACGGCGTGCTCTATCCGGTCGACATGCGGCTGCGGCCCTCGGGCCGCTCGGGCCCGCTGGCGACGCAATTCGACGGGTTCTTGAGTTACCAGGAGCGCGAGGCGTGGACATGGGAGCACATGGCGCTCACGCGCGCGCGCGTTGTCTCCGGACCGCCCGCCTTTGCCGCGCGGGTCGAGGCCGTTATCCGCGAAGTGCTCTGCCGCAAGCGCAACGCCCCCGGAATCGCCGCCGACGTCATCGAGATGCGCGCGGCGATCGCCAAAGAGAAGGGCGACGCCGACCCTTGGGATCTGAAATATTCAGCGGGCGCGCTCGTCGACATCGAATTCATAGCGCAATATCTGCAGCTCGTGCACGCCGCCTCAACGCCGGAAATTCTCGACACGTCGACGGCGCGGATACTGGAAAAGGCCGAGCGCCTTGGCGTGCTCAAGCGCGAAGACGCCGCGGTGCTGCGGCCCGCTGTGGCGCTCTTTCACAGTCTCACGCAGATACTGCGTCTCTGCCTGCCGGGAAAATTCGATCCGGCATCGGCCAGCGCCGGCGTCCTCAGCCTGCTCGCCCGCGCCGCCGATCTGCCGGATTTTCCGGCGCTGCAGTCGCATGTCGAGGAAACGGGGCACCGGGTGCGCGAGTGTTTCGTGCGGATTTTGGGGAAAGCGCCGTAGACGTCAGCGGCGCGCTGTGCCCACGCTACGCGGCCACCCGAACTGACTGCTTTGCCTGCAGCGGCAGCCGCACCACCACCATCGTGCCCTTTCCCAGCGTCGAGCGGATGCGCATTCCGCCGCCGTGCAGCTCGACGAGCGATTTGGCGATGGCGAGACCGAGCCCCGATCCCTGGTGGCGCTTGGTCAATTGGCTTTCGACCTGCTCGAACGGGCGGCCGAGCTTGCGCAGCGCATCCTTGGGAATGCCGATGCCGTTGTCTTCGATGGCGATGGTGACCATACCGCCGCGCACGCGGCCTGTCACGGTCACCGCGCCGCCCTCGGGCGTGAACTTCACGGAATTCGAAAGCAGATTGAGCGCAATCTGTTTGAGCCCGCGGCGGTCGGCCTTAAGATGGATGCCGGGAGCGATCTGCGAGTTGAGCGCGAGGCGCTTTTCGTTGGCGCGGCCCCAGACCACGCGCAGGCAGTCGGCGAGAACCGGATCGAGCTCCACGTCCTCGGGCGCAAGGCGGATGCCGCCGGCCTCGATCTTCGACATGTCGAGAATGTCGTTGATGACGTCGAGCAGATATTGGCCGCTTTCGCGGATATCGCGCGAATATTCGCTGTACTTCTCGGCCCCGAGCGGCCCGAACATCGCCGCTTCCATGATTTCGGAAAAGCCGATGATGGCGTTGAGCGGCGTGCGCAGCTCGTGGCTCATATTGGCCAAAAATTTCGATTTGGTCTGATTGGCCTCCTCTGCGCGGGTCTTCTCTTCGGCGTATTTCTCGGCCAGATCGGCGAGCTGTTCGGCCTGCAATTCCAGCGCCTGCTGCGACTTGCGCAGATCGTCGATGGTCGCGATCCGCCGCTTCTCACCCTCGACCAGCCGCTGCTCGTGCAGCTTGATCTTGGTGATGTCGGTTCCGACCGAAACGTAGCCGCCGTCCTTGGTGCGCCGCTCGCTGATGTGCATCCAGCGCCCGTCGTCGAGCTGCGCTTCGAACGTGCGCGCACCCGGCGGCTGGCCGTCGTCGTTGGCGACGGTGGTGCGGATGATCGGCTTACGTCCAGCAGCGACGACCGTTTCGTAAGCCGTGCCGGCGGCCACCGCTTCGTCGGGCAGGTGATGCAGCGCCTGAAAATTCGAATTGCACAACACCAAGCGATTGTCGGCGTCCCACAGCACGAACGCTTCCGGGATGGTCTCGATCGCGTCGCGCAGCCGTAAATCCGCGGCAACGGTCTTCTCGACCAGGCTTTTTTGCTCGGAAATGTCGACGGCGATGCCAATCAGGTGCAGTTCGGCTTCGCCTTCCTGACGCGCCAATTCGCAGCGCGCCCGCAGCCATACCCAGCGGCCGTCGGCGTGGCGCATGCGAAAGGCGTGATCGAACGACTGCACCTTGGCGTCGGCGAGTTGCGTGGCCAGATCGTAGAGATTGATGTCGTCGGCATGGACCAGCGCGTTGACTTCGCCGAAGGTGAGGAGATCGTCCTTCTGCGGCAGGCCGAGAATGTCGAACATCGAATGCGACCAGAATATGCGGCCGCGCGCCAGGTCCCAGTCCCACAGCCCACAGCGGCCGCGGTTGAGTGCCGTATCGATGCGGCTGCGCACGGTGTCGTGAATCAGATCGGCCTCGCGCGCCCGCGTCGCCTGCCAATGGAAGGCAAAACCGAGAATAAGCACCACGAAGCCGGTGGTGGCTGACAGGGTAACGGTGAGCGCCGTGGTCGATCGCCACGCAGCCAGCGCGTCGTCGAGCGGCTGCAGCACGGCAAGCGTGCCGATCGGGTTTTTCAAGGCTCGCACCGAGGCCAAGGCGGTTTTGCCGTCGGGTAGCGTGATCGGCATCGTGTGCGCGTCCGCGCCGAACGTGGTGAGCGGCTGCCAGGGTCCCAGCACGTCGAGAATGGAGCGCCCCTGCAACGACGGCTCGTTTGGAATGCTGGCGATGATCGTGCCGTCGCCATCGGCGATAACCACGCGGCGGCCCGCGTCCGCCGCCCAGTCCGGCAGGGAGTGCGGGAGCATGCCGGGAGTGCGGGCGAAGGCCGGTCTGCCGGCGCTGGCGGGACGGTTAAGCTGCATGGCTAACTGATCGGCGAGCGCCTCGATCGTTCGAGACGCCTCGACGAGGACTTGCCGGCGATAGTCGAGCACCTGCACGGCGGCGCCGACGCAGACCGTCAGCATGAAGGCGACGATGAGAACCGGCACGGCGCGCCGTAACAGCGGCTCGGCGCCCAACAGTCGCCGATAAGCGGGATTGGCAATCGATTGCGCCAGCCCCTTGATCGAATCGGAACGTAGAGACGCACTCGCCGCGTCGGCGCGCGCCATCGCCTGCCTCCGTTCGGACGGTCCCCGTACCCTCGCTCGGAAGGATGTGCCGCATCTCCTCCGAATCACCCCGATAAGAATCGATGCGCGACAATTTGTCGAGAGTCTGGAGTCAATATTTATTTACGGATGTCCCGAGTCTTTTTGCCGCAGGCGGAGAACAGCAGGAATGCCGCGCGCGGTGTGCGGCGACTCTCAGTTCTCGGCCAGCGTGCGCGCGACGATGTCGGCGACATCGCGCGAAAGTGCGCTCCTGGCGGCGACGCGGCGTAAAGCGGCCTCTGCGCGGCCGCGCCGCTGCGCTTCCAGCGCCCGCCAGGAGCGGAACGCTCCCATCAGGCGCGCCGCGACTTGCGGATTCTTCGGATCGAGTGCGATCACGACATCGGCCACGAAGTCATAGCCGGCACCGTCGGCGCGGTTGAACTGGGTATGATTGACCTGCGCGAACGAGCCGATCAGCGCGCGTACGCGGTTAGGATTGGCCGTCGAAAATGCGCGATGCGCGGTCAGCGCGCGCACGCGCTCGAGCGTCGCGCGTTCCGGAATCGCCGCTTGCAGCGCCAGCCATTTGTCGATGATCAGCGGATCGTCGGCATAGCGGTAGTAAAAATCCTCGAGCGCCGCCGTCCGTTCGGGGCGATCGTGCAGCGAAAGCGTTTCCAGCGCCGCCATGCGGTCGGTCATGTTGTCGGCGCTCTGGTATTGAGCGAATGCGCGCGCGATCGCCTCACTGCGTTCCGTAATCGCGAGGAAGTCGAGGCAGACGTTCTTGAGCGCGCGGCGTCCCACGCTTGCCGCGTCCGGCCGGTAGGGACCGGGCGTGATCATCCGCCGATAGGCATCCGTCAGTGCGGCGCCGTGGCGCTCGCCGATCGCTGCGCGCAGTTTGCGCCGCGCTGCAAAGATTGCGTCGGGGTCCACGTCGCGCCCGATCTCGCGCGCGATATCGGCTTCGCTGGGCGGCATGAGCGCCAACGCGACGAAGGCGGGCTCGAGTTTTTCGTCCGCCAGGATCGCCCCGAGCGCCTCCGTCAAACCCACATCCTCGCGCGCCGGTGCGCCCGCGCGCAGCGCCGCGACGTTCTGCTTAAGGAGCGACATCGCCAGCGTCTGCATCGCCTGCCAGCGATTGAACGGATCGGCATCGTGCGCGGCGAGATAACGAAGATCGTCGGGGTCGATCGGCAGCAACAACTTGATTGGCGCGGAAAAACCGCGATTGAGCGAAGGAATCGGCCGCTGTCCGAGGCCGGCAAATACGAAAGTCTGGCTCGGCCGCGTCAGCTCCAGCACCCCGCGGTCGAGCGGCCGGCCGTCGAGCAGAAGCGGCAGATCGGCGCCGTTCTTGCCGACGAGTCCCACAGCGAGCGGGATAAGCATCGGCTCCTTATGCGGCTGACCCGGCGTCGGCGGGATCGTCTGCGCGATATCGAGCCGGTAGGTTTTTGCCCGCGCATCGTAGTGCGGCGTGACCACGACTTCCGGCGTGCCGGCTTGCAAATACCAGCGCATGAACTGGGAAAAATCGCGTCCGCTCACGTCGGCGAAGCACTGCACGAATTGCTCGACCGTCGCCGCCTCGCCGTCGTGGCGGGTGAAATAGAGATCCATGCCCTTGCGAAAGAGATCGGCGCCGAGCAGCACTTTGATCATGCGTACCACCTCGGCGCCTTTGTCGTAGACAGTCGAGGTGTAGAAGTTGTTGATCTCATGATAGAGTTCGGGGCGCACCGGGTGGGCGAGGGGCCCCGCATCCTCGACGAACTGGTGCGAGCGCAACGCGCGCACGTCGCCGATGCGCTCGACCGGGCGCGACCTCTGGTCCGCCGAGAATTCTTCATCGCGAAAGACCGTCAGCCCCTCCTTCAGGCAAAGCTGAAACCAATCGCGGCAGGTGATGCGGTCGCCGGTCCAGTTGTGAAAATATTCGTGCGCGATGACCGCTTCGATGCCGGCGAAGTCGGCGTCGGTCGCGGTCGCCGGCGAGGCCAGCACGTATTTGTCGTTGAAGACGTTGAGCCCCTTGTTCTCCATCGCGCCCATGTTGAAGGCGGAGACGGCGACGATCATGAAAATATCGAGATCGTATTCGCGGCCGAAAACCTCCTCGTCCCAGCGCATGGCGCGCTTGAGACTGTCTATCGCGTAAGAGCAGCGGTCCTCCTTGCCGGGCTCGACATAGATGTGCAGCGCGACCTTGCGGCCGGATGTCGCGGTGAAGCTGTCCTCGACGCGCGCCAGTTGGCCGCCGACGAGGGCGAACAAATAGCAGGGCTTTTTGAATGGATCGTGCCACACCGCGAAATGGCGGTTGGTGCCGGGCAGGTCGCCGTGCGCGATGAGATTGCCGTTGGCGAGCAAAACCGGCGCTTCGTTTTTGTCGGCTTCGATGCGGGTGGTGTACACCGCCATCACGTCCGGCCGGTCGAGGAAATAGGTGATGCGGCGAAAGCCTTCGGCCTCGCATTGCGTGCAATAGGTGGCGCCGGCGCGGTAAAGTCCCATGAGCTGGGTATTGCCCGCCGGGTCGACGACGGTTTCGATTTCCAGTTCGAACGGCCGGTTCGGCGGCTGCGCAATGGTCAGCCGTTCCGGCGTGACGACAAAGCTTTCCGCTGGCAGCCGCTTGCCCTCAAGCTTGAGCGAAACGAGCTTCAGCTCTTCGCCGTCGAGAACGAGCGGCGTCGGCGCACCGTCGCCGTTGGGCTTAAGCCTGAGCTTGGCGCGGACCGTAGTTGCGGTCGGATCGAGGCGAACGTCGAGGTCGACGGTCTCGATCAGCCAGTCGGGCGGGCGGTAATCTTTGAGGCGGACGGGGCGGGGTTCTTCAATGCGCATGATCGGTTGATGTAGAATTTTTGTCCGTGAATTGAAAGCGCCGCGCGAGCCTTGCAGCGCGGGCCTTGCAGCCCGGACCGCGCGCTGGTGCCGGCGGCGCTGCGCGCGGCGAAGAAAGGCGGCCGCGTCGTCTGCGGCGGCATCCACATGTCGGATATTCCGAGTTTCCCCTATTCGATCCTCTGGGAGGAGCGCCAGCTTGTCTCCGTCGCCAATCTCACGCGTGCCGACGCGCGCGAGTTTCTGGCGATCGCACCGCGGGCGGGCATCAAGATGCAGGTGACGCGCTATCCGCGGGCGCAAGCGAACGTGGCGCTGGCCGATTTGCGGGCAGGACGCTTCGAAGGCGCCGCGGTCCTTATTCCCTAAGCCCTCCGCCGCGGCTCGGCATGCCCGATGACGCGCTGGATCGTCGGGAATCGGCGGCGCAGTCCGCGCTCGGCCGCGTCCACCAGGTCGTGCACCGCGCGCACGGAAAGCGCCGGATCGACGCGGCAGTGGAAGTTGACGATCTCGCCGTCGGCGGTGTTGCGCACGCGCACGTCGTGCACTTCATCGAGGCCGGCAATTTCGGCGGCTTGCGCGACAAGCATGGCGTGGATTTCGGCGACGCGCCCGGCCGAGGCGTCGCGGCCGGCCAGAACGTCGGCCGGCAACGGTTCGATGTGGGTCTCGACCTCGACATCCGGCCCGAGCTCGTCGCGCACCGCCTCCTCGAGTCCGCTCGCAACGTCGTGCGCTGCGTTGAGCGGCAGCGTGCCTTCGAGTTCCAGGTCCGCCGATACCGAGAGGCGGCCCGAAATCGCCTGCACGGCAACGTGGTGGATGGCGATCCCGCGATTGCGCGCGATCATCGTGACGCGCTCGCGCACCGTCTCGTCGTCGAGCACGCGCGGCTCGGTGGTGATCGTGACCTCGGCCTGCGGCATGTCGGCGCGAATGGCGTGCGTCAGCCGCTCTTTGATGGCGGAGACCCGATCGAGCGGCAGCGTACGGTTCACGCCGACGCCGAGATCGACAAAAAGTACCGCGCCCGCCGGCCGCGCGCGCACGCGTTCGACGCCGACTATTCCGGGCATTTGCCGCGCGATCGCGGCTATGCGCTCGCTGACGCCTACCGGCGCCGTGTCGGTCAACGTGTCGATGGTGCGGCGCCCGAGCCGCCAGCCGGCGATGCCGATAAACACGGCGACCACGAGCGCCGCGGCGGCATCGGCCCATGGATAGCCGAGCGCGACGCCGCCAAGCCCGATTAATACCGCGACCGAGGACCACATGTCGGAGGAAAAATGCAGTGCATCGGCTCTTAACGCCTCGCTGGAGGTTTCCTCGGCGACGCGCCCAAGCGTGCGCGCGCGAAAGAAATCGATGACGATCGATCCGGCGACGATCGCGAACGCCGCGGCTGTCGCCTCGACCGCGTGCGTTTGCGCGCCGGCGAGCCGCTGCACGGCTTTCCAGATCACCACGCCGCTGAGCAGGAACAACAAGGCGGTCTCGGCGAGCGCGGTGACGCTCTCCACCTTGCCGTGGCCGTACTGATGTTCGGCGTCGGCCGGCTTGCCGGAAATGCGAACCGCAAAATAAGTCAGCACCGTTGCGGACAGGTCGAGCAAGGAATGGCCGGCCTCCGACAGGATGGCGAGCGAGCCGGTGAGCAGGCCGATGATGGCCTTCGCCGCCGTCAGTCCCGCCGACGCGGCGATCGATCCGAGCGCGGCTTTTTCCTTGGTGTTCATGCTGCGGGCTCTCGCCAGACGGGTTAATTGCGGCGGCTGTGGGCCCATGCGAATTGGTCCTATCGAGCCGATTTTGGCGCTATTACCTATTGGGCCAGGAAGGGCATTGATCTGAATGAACCTTTATCAACTTTCGAGGTCACGCAATGGGAACTCTCATTCTGGCAAGCTCTCAGCCGATCCGTTGCCTATGCGACCTTTTCCAATCTCGACTAACGTGAACGCGCGCAAACTTGGCATTAAATGATTGACATCGCACGAAAATTCTCCGTCGCGCCGATGATGGAATGGACCGACCGGCATTGCCGGTTCTTTCATCGGCTGCTCACGCGCCGCGCGCTCCTTTATACGGAGATGCTCACGACCGGCGCGGTGCTGCACGGCGATCGGGCGCGGCTCCTGCGCTACGATCCGGCGGAGCATCCGCTGGCGCTGCAGCTCGGCGGCGCCGATCCGCGGGCGCTTGCGGCCAGCGCGCGCATCGGTGCGGATCTCGGCTTCGACGAGATCAACCTCAATGTCGGATGCCCCTCCGACCGCGTACAAGACGGCCGCTTCGGCGCCCGCCTGATGGCCGAGCCGGCTTTGGTGGGCGATTGCGTGGCGGCAATGCGGGCCGCAATTGTGCTCCCCGTCACCGTAAAATGCCGCATCGGCATCGATGAGCAGGATTCCGAACAGGCGCTGGAAGTTTTTGCCGGCACCGTCGAGCAGGCGGGCGCCGACGCGCTCATCGTGCATGCGCGAAAAGCCTGGCTCAAGGGGCTGTCGCCGAAAGAGAACCGCGAAATTCCTCCGCTCGATCATGCGCGCGTGTACCGGCTCAAGGCGGCGCATCCGCGCCTGCCGATCGTCCTCAACGGCGGCGTCGCCGGTGTCGAAGATGCGCTCGTGCACCTTGCTCGCGTCGACGGCGTGATGATGGGCCGCGCCGCCTATCAGGAGCCGTGGCGCCTCCTCGCCGTCGATCCGCTCGTATTCGGGGAAGCGGCCCGCTTTGCGTCAGCCAAAGCGGCCGCGGCGGCGCTCATTCCCTACATCGAGCGCGAGCTTGCGCGGGGAACGCGGCTGCACGCCGTCACGCGCCACCTGCACGGCCTGTTCCGCGCCGTCCCAGGCGCCCGCGCCTTTCGCCGGCGGCTCGCCGCTGCGGCGGGAAACGCGCAAGCGGGCGCCGAGCTGCTCGTCGCGGCGCTTGCGCTGGTTCGCGACGCCGCTCTGGACGGCCAATGTGAAGTAACCCACATCGCCGCGTAGCGCTTTCGCGGACAGAACAAAAAGCAAGATGTTATTCGGCGTCGGATTGAACGAGATTCTTTGGCTCGCCGTCGCGATCGTCATCGCCGGCGCCGTCACCGGGCTTCTCGCGGGCCTGTTCGGCATCGGCGGCGGCGCGGTCATCGTCCCGGTGCTCTACGAAGTCTTTCGCGTGCTCGGCGTGCCCGAACAGGTGCGCATGCAGATGTGCATCGGCACTTCGATCGCCATCATCGTGCCGACCGCGATTCGCTCCTATCTCACTCATCGCGCGAAGGGCTTAGTCATCCCGCGCGTGATCCGGTTGTGGGCGCTCCCGGCGGTGACCGGCGTCGCCTGCGGGGCGGCGATCGCGGCCTTTGCGCCGCCCGCGGTATTCAAGATCGCCTTCGTGCTGATCGCCGGCTTCATCGCGACGAAATTTCTCTTTGCCGGCGACCGCTGGAACCTTGGCGCCGATCTGCCCGGCGCCGTGCCGATGACGTTTTACGGCTTCGGCATCGGGTTGGCCGGTTCGCTGATGGGAGTGAGCGGCGGCTCGCTCTCCAACATCGTGCTCACGCTCTACGGCAAGCCGATCCATAATGCGGTCGCGACCTCGGCGGGACTTGGCGTGCCGATCACGATCGTCGGCACGCTCGGCTATATTCTGGCCGGCCTGCCGCATCACGCGCTGCTGCCGCCGTTTTCGCTCGGCTTCGTGTCGCTGATCGGGCTCGCGGTCATGGCGCCGGTCTCCAGCCTGACGGCGCCCTATGGCGCACTGCTCGCCCACAAACTGTCGCGCCGCACGCTCGAAATCGCATTCAGTTTGTTTCTTCTGCTGGTGTCGCTGCGTTTCCTCGTCAGCCTGTTTTAAATGCCAAGTACCCGTCGTACTTCGGGGGTCGCGGCCGCCTCAGGATGACGGTTCTTAGCGATAGCCGCGCAGCAGCAGGCGATCGCCGCGCACTTCCCAGCTTTGCAGCCGGTTGAGGAAGCTCATGCCGAGCAGGCTGGTCTTCAGTTGCCCCGGCTGCGCCACGAGCGCATCGACGGAACGTTCGACCAGGGTGCCGACGGCGATACGATCGAGTGTCACCGGCGCGGCGCGCGTGCGCCCATTGGCGGTGTCGATGTTCACCGTGTAATTGAGCACTTCGATCGGCAGACCGGCGGCCTTGGCATCGTCGCGGGTCAGCACGACCGAGCTGGCGCCGGTATCGAGCACCATGGCGACGGGCGCGCCGTTGATCTGCGCATCGATGGCAAAATCTCCGCCATCGGTGCGGGCAACCGCGACTGTGCGGCCCTGCGAGATCACGCGGCCGGGAATGAGTTCGGCAAGCACGCGGTCGGCGACGTCGTGCAGCTCGAAGCGGTAGGAATAGCCGACAACCAACAGGAGGCCGACCGCGACCCAAAGGAGCGCAGCGGTGATCGCACGCGTGAAGCGCTCGCGGAACAGCGTCAGCACGGTTCCCGCGACCAAGACCAGAATGCCGATCTTGTAGGCGAGGGACGAGAAATCGCGGGTCGACAACGTTCCGACCCTGCCGCTCCCCTGATTCGCCAAGACGATGAGAAGCGCAACGGCCAGGCCGAGAATAAGGAGCAACGACAGGCGTTGACGCACGTTGATTCGTCCCTTCACGACGCTGCCGGCGCAACTTCCCTTTCGGTTCCGGCGGGAATCGCGTTCACCATAAGCGGCGCGCGGGCGCAGGAATAGCCGTCAACGCGCGCGGATGGTAGCCGCCCGCGCCGAACAGCGTCCGCTTCGCGCGCTTCGGTCCGTCGTCGGACGACGACATTTCGGCTGGCGGCTGGAGCGGCGGCCCGCCATCCAGGATCGGCGCCATTGCCGACATGACGCGTTCGGGCGGGAAGGTGACGATCACCTCGGTGCCGATGCGCAGTTTGGATTTCAGCGTAAAGGTGCCGCCATGCAGGTCGATGAGATTTTTGGCGATCGGCAGGCCGAGACCGGCGCCCTGTTCGGCGGACTTGATCGAATTCGAACCCTGGCCGAACGAGGCAAGCACGATCGGGATTTCCTCTTCGGGGATGCCCGGCCCGGTGTCCTTGACGCTCATGTACTGGCCCCCCGAGGCGGTCCAGCCCACTTTGAGCCAAATCTCGCCGCCCTGCGGGGTGAACTTGATCGCATTGGAGAGAAGGTTGAGGCAAATCTGGCGCACGGCGCGCTCGTCGGCCCACAGCCGCGGCATGTCGGGCTCGAACATTTCGTGAATAGTGATGCCGCGATTGCCCGCCCGCAGTTTCAGCAAGTGGTGGCAATCCTCGACCACGCGGGCCAGCGAGACCGCCTCCTCGTTGAGCTCGTAGCGCCCGGCTTCGATGCGCGACAGGTCGAGAATTTCATTGATGAGGTTCAAAAGGTGCACGCCGGAATTATGGATGTCGCCGGCATAGTCCTTGTACATCGGCACGGCGTGGGCGCCGAATATTTCCGCTTTCATCACCTCGGAAAAGCCGAGGATGGCATTGAGCGGCGTGCGCAGCTCGTGACTCATCTGCGCCAAAAACCGCGACTTGGCGATGTTGGCGGCTTCGGCGCGGCGGCGCGCCTCGTCGGAGATCGATTTCGACTGCTCGAGCTCGCCGATCAGCAATTCCTTTTCGGCACGCGCTTCCAGAGTCGCCAGCGTCGTCGAATAGAGCCGGTAGGCGAGCAGTGAGAAATAGCCCTCGGCGGCGAGCGCCATCGCGGCCAGGATGTAGTCGTGCAGTGTTCCCTTGAGCAGGAAATCGAGCGCGATCGCGATGGTGACAGGCAGCGTCAGCGCGAACACCGCAATCGGCAGGCTCGACGCCAGCATGCTCGATATCGCCACCACCAGGAGCATGACGAATAGCATGAACATGCCCGCCTGCTCGTCGACGCCGATCGGATTGATCAGGATGAAGGTCCAGGCCACGCCGAAAAACAGGTCAAGCAGGAGGAACCGCATTCGCCACGACCGCAGATTCGCGGTGCTCGGCATTTCGGCGAGAAACTGCCGGCAGGTGCGAATGATGACGAGATGGATCACGAGCGCGCCGCCCGTCCACACCCCGCAAATGAGCGCGCCGGTCCATAAGCCCGAGAATAGCCCGATAGTGACGATCAGCAGGAGGATGACGGGGGAGGCCGACAGCCGGTTCTCGGCGAACTGGCGCAGCAATTCGTGGTCGAACACCGGCCGCGTGCCGCTGGTCGAGGTGAGCCGGTCGCGGGCCTCGCGCACGTGCTGGAAGGCAAGGCGCCGCTGCGTCGGCGTAGCGGCCGCGGGCGCGCCCGGCGCGGCGGGATCGCGCGATTCGCTGATCGTTGAGGGCATTGCGATCCGCTGCTGCGAAAATTCGCGACAAAAGTCGCGCAAATTCCTTAAGACCAGGCTTAACGCGATCCGCGGTTACGCCCTTATCAAGCATTTGTTCACATTTTGGGCGCGCTCCGCTGCCTTCCCTCCAATAGGCGGGCCGGCAAGGAAGCCGCCGCTGGCCGATCGCATTTAGCCGCGATAAGTTCGGTCCCTCAACATGACAGCGAGGCATTGCGATGAAGCTCTACGACGGCGGCCGCGCCCCCAATCCGCGGCGGGTGCGCATATTCCTGGCCGAAAAGGGCATCAAAATCCCGACCGAGCAGGTGGACTTGAGCAAATTGCAGCAGCGCTCGGACGCTTACACGGCGATCAACCCGATGCAGCGCGTGCCGGCGCTCGTGCTCGACGACGGCACCGTGATCGCCGAGTCGATCGCGATCTGCCGCTATTTCGAGGCGTTGCAGCCCGATCCGCCGCTGTTCGGCCGCGGCGCGCTTGCGGCCGCATCGGTCGAAATGTGGAATCGGCGGGTCGAGTTTCACCTGTTCCTTCCCGTGGCGAGCGTCTTCCAGCACCTGCATCCGGCGATGAAGGCGATGGTCGACCCGCAGGTTCCCGAATGGGGCGAGGCCAACAAACCGCGCGTCTTCGATTTTTTGCAGTTTCTCGATGGCGAACTCGCAAACCGCGCCTTTGTCGCCGGCGCGGCCTTCGCCGTTGCCGACATCACGGCGCTTGTGGCGGTAGATTTCATGCGCGTATCGAAGATGGCCGTGCCGGATCATCTCGCACATGTCCGACGCTGGCACGAGGAGGTCTCCGGCCGCCCGAGCGCTGCCGCGTAGGTGAGTTATGCGCGGAAGTTGGTGACGGCGTGAAGGGGTAAGGCGGCGTATCGTGGGGGTGTTCGAGGCCTCCACTTCTCCACCGAAGGAGTGATACGCCGTGACCCAGGATAATATCGTCAAGCTGTC
>Ga0207416_1000247_pt1 | contig 99632 bp, 98 predicted proteins | sample PaiPotPPM11metaG_FD_184107 | JGI IMG/M metagenome (GOLD analysis project Ga0207416, IMG submission 184107) | Iron sulfur acid spring bacterial and archeal communities from Banff, Canada, to study Microbial Dark Matter (Phase II) - Paint Pots PPM... ... | reverse complement strand
CGACGATGCGGCTTGGATCGACCTTGTCGCCCGCTACGAGCGAAGCAAAGCGGCGCGCCAACGTCTCGGTTTTGCCGGTACCCGGTCCGGCAAAGACGAGCATATTTTTGCCGCGGCAATTGATGACGGCTTGCTGCTCTGAGGTCGGAGCAAAATCATCCACAAAGGTGGGTTTCGACGGACGACCGAAGCGCTCTTACCTCTAGATGTCAGCGATAAAGGATTTCGAATCATGATGCAGACGTCTAAAATAGGCGTGCCGGTTTTCGTTGTAATCGCGTTGAGCATGGCTTTGCCAGGTGCGGCGGGCGCGGCGAGTGCGCCGTCAGATAAGGCAAACGCGACGGAAGCGCGGTTCATCGCGCAAGCTGCCGCCTCGCTTTTTGCACGTTATCCGACCGTGGCTGCGGCGGTCAAGGGTGGGTTTTTTCAGCTGACGCCCCTCGATCAAGACAACACGGCGATTTACTTCAACGGAACATACACGAACGTCGATCCGAGGCATCCGAATTTTCTCTGGTTCGATCGGAACCGAAAACTGGTCGGCCTCGATTACGAATACGATATGTCCAGATGGCGAACGCCGCCCGGAAAGCGCGAGTACCCGGTGCTGGCCGCCCGCTGGACTGTGATTCGGGCGCACTTGCACTTCGCCTATCGAATCGGCCGTGGCCCCATGCTGATGCACGGCGCGCGCTTGCGCCCGAACATAACGCGCAACCCGGTGACCGCGGCGCAGCTGCGGGCTGACCACCTGCTGCCGGCCGGAGCGAAGTTACAGTGGGCCGACTACCATCCGAAATGCTGGGATTTGGGCTTCTGGCTCGTGCCCGATCCGCTCGGAGCGTTCGCGGAGAAAAACCCGCTGGTCAAATAGCACCGGCGCGGCGGCGCAATCGTTATGTCGTTATGAGGATCGCGGTTTTCGCGTGGTTGTTTGCCGCCGCGATCGCGCTGGCGGCGACCGGGGCTGCCGGCGGCAGACCCGCCACGGCCGGACCGCCGTTGCGCGCAGCCTTGCCGTCGCCGTCGCCGTCGCCGACCGCGACGCCGTCGCTGTCGCCGGATGACATCTTTCATCGCGCGATTCGGGCGCTGCGCAAAAACCCCGACCCGCCTTACATTACCTACATGATGCACGAGGTGTTCGTGCACCACGGCAGGTCGTACACATACGATTACCGGGTGTGGTATCGAACGGACGGCAAGGGCTTGATGCAGGACATCGGCAGCACCCGCTTCGGGCGCCAGGACACCTATTTCGGATATCCTTTCCCGTCGGCGCCGGACAACAACATCTTGTTGTACGCGACGCCGCCGCCGTCGCCAACGCCGTTGCCTGCTCCGCGCGGCTCCGCTGCTCCGCGCGGAGCGACTCCGGCTCCGCTGCTTGGCGTCGAGCCGGTGCGCAGCGACCGCTATTATGACGTGTCGTTGGTCGGTCTGGAGGACTACCAAGGACGCCGCGTCTATCATTTGGCGCTGCGCGCGGTGCGAGACGAACAGGCGCACCCGTGGAAGGATCTCTGGATCGACGTCAGCTCGTTTCAGGTCTGGAAAGCGCACGCCAACGCGAGCGGCAGCAAAGGCCCGGGGCATGGATCGGTCGACGCGACGGCCGAGTTCGAGCAGGTCGGTCCGTACTGGCTGCTGGCACGCGCAACCGGCGACGGCGAGGTGCACATCGGTTTCATCAGCGACAGCGGCCACTACGAATACACATTTTCGGACTTCGGATTTCCGACCAGCATTCCGGATTGGTTCTTTGATGAAAAAGCCTTTAAAAGGCATTTTCATTCGTAGCCGCGGGCGCGAAATGCAACCAACACGCACTTCGAAACGTTTGATCTATTGACGGCGAGCCTCGAGGGCGGGAAAGCCGTCGTAGAGGATGTCGCCTTGCGAGAAGTCGGACGATTTGAACCACGCAAACCGCGCGACGATCGGCGCGCTCCCGCGCGCTGGCCGAAACCTGATTTCGTACGCACGGCGCTCAACGCGGCGGAGCTGCACGCGTATTACATCGCGATCGTGTCATCGCGCAGCCTGGCGATGACACCGAAACACGCGCTCAAGTCCCGCTGATGTAGCAAATCAACTGAAAACAGTGCCGGCGAGCGCGTTCGAGGTCGTGCAGACCGGTCCCAACATCCGCTGACGCGTTTCACGCGCCAATCTGTTGGATGATCTGCGTGCACAACGATTTCAGCACGGGGTCGCCGGATAGCCGCTGCGCGCGCTCGAACATCGATTTCGCGTCGTTTCCATTTCCCTGCCGCAGATGGATGGCACCGAGCAGGAAGTAACCCTTCGCGTAGTTCCGGTCGAGCTTGAGCGCTACGTTGGCCTCGGCATCCGCCGCCACCAGGTTACCCGTTCGATATTCCGCCAGCGCGCGATCGTAGTGCGCCTGAACGTACTGCGGATGCAGCAGCGCGGCGATTTCGAAATCCTTCGCGGCCTGATCGGGATGACCGTCCAAATAATCGGACAGCCCGAGATCGAAGTTCGCCCGAACCGACGACGGATGAACGGCGAGAATCTTTGAGAATATCGCCTTTGCGCCGGCAAGATCGCCGAGGGCGATGTCGGTGACGCCCAGATTGAACAACGCCGGCACGAAGCCGGCCTGCTGTTGGGTACACTGTTTGAATTGCGCCGCCGCGTCTTTGTATTGGCCCAGCGCGTAGAGATCCAGCCCGCGGTCGTAGCGGGCCTCGATATCCAGCGGCGAAAGATCGAGCGCTTGCTCGAAAGCCAGCAGCGACTGCTTGTAGTCGCCGCGATGGTACATGTCGATGCCGGCGCCGATCAGCGAATCGACGCGCAGCTGCTGGAAAAAACTATCGGCGTAGGCGGCGCTCGCGCACCCGAGCAGCGCGAGCGCCGAGAACCAAACGACCAGCGAGCGCCTCACGGCAGGCGGCCCTTCGGCGGACCGTACGGTATCGGCGGGTGGTCATCTCCCGGGATCGGCTGTGCGAACGGATCCTGAACCGGCTGGTAGGTCGAATATTGGCCGGCCATTATCGTGCTCGCGAACACTTCGTCGGCGGCAGCGAGTCCCGAGGCGCCGCCCGGCCCGATCGGGTCGATCAGTGTGTACGGCCCTTCGTCGTCGGGGCCCGCAACCGTGATGAGCGCGTGGTCGGCGAGCTGCATTGCCGAGAGCGATGACGCGCGCGCGATCGCGCGATCCTGCGCGTCATGCAGCAAAGCGACCGAAGCAAGCGCCGTGAAAGCCCCGGCGCAAAGCGCGGCGAGCCATCTGCGCGCCCCAATTTCGATCATGAAATTCATCATACCATAACCTACATCTCAGACAGCGTGAGCACAGGAAGCCGCAGGGTAAACGTGCTGCCCTTGCCCTCGCCGCTGCGCACCGCGACTTCTCCACCGTGCGCGTGCGCTATCCATCGACAGAGCGGAAGGCCGAGCCCATGGCCGGCGCGGCCGTTTCTGCGCGTGGTGTCTACGCGGTGATAGCGCTGAAAAATGCGCTCCAGCTCGTTCGCCGGGATTCCGGGACCTTGATCGGCAACCTCGACGAAGGCGCCGTCACGCTGCTGCCAAACCGAAACCTCGACCGTACTGCGCTCGGCGCTGTACTTGATTGCGTTGTCCACCAGGTTTCCGACGAGCTGAGAGAGCTTCAGCTCGTCGCCCATCACGAGCGCGCTCTCGCGGCGGTTGAAGAGCAGCGCGATCTGACGTGCATCGGCCAGCGGTTGGAGATCGCGCACGACGCCGCCGACCACGACCATGAGATCGGTCGGCTCGCGGTTGAGCGCGCTATCCGCATCCACGTGGGCGAGCGTCAGCAGCTGATCGATCAGCCGCTCCATGCGCTTGGCCTGCTGATCGATCACGTTCATCCGATCGACGAGCTCCGGAGTGCAGACCTCGCCTTCGTGCAAGGCGGTGGACGTTTCGGTACGGATGACCGCGAGCGGCGTGCGCAAGTCGTGAGATGCGTCGTTCGTGAATTGGCGCTGCAGGGCGATCGCCTCTTCAAGCGGCCGGAGCGTGGCGCGCGCGAGCAAAAACGCAGCGCCCGCGATGAGCACCAGCGCGCCGGCGTTGGCGAGCAGCAGCAGCAGCGCATCCTTGACCAGCATGCGGTGTGCTGCGGCGAGGATCGCGGGGTCTTCGCGAAACGGCTCGACGTCCTGCCACACGACGATTGACAGCAGCGTAAACACGACAACGGAAAAAGCCCCCAGCAGCAGCACCAAAATGCCGCCGTACGCGAGGGTGAGCCGCACGCGCGGCGAGACGACATCGTTCTTACGGCCGGTGCCGACCCGCCTCATGGTTTGTCGATCGTGTATCCCACTCCGCGCACAGTGCGGATGAGCCGACCGCCATCGTTCTTATCGTCCAGCTTGCGACGCAACATCTTGATGTAGACTTCGAGGATGTTGCTGTTGCCCCCGTGTTCGGCGCCCCACAAGCGGTCCAAAATGGCGTCTTTCGTGAGGACGATGCCCGCATTCTCCAACAAATACAGCAGCAGGCGGTACTCGGTGCGGGTGAGCTGCAAGACGTGGCCCGCCCGAGAGGCCTGATGGCGAAGAACGTCGATCGACAGCTCGCCGACCGTGATGACGCGCGGCTTGAGATCGTCGTGCGGCCGGCGCAGCAATGCGTGAATGCGCGCGAGCAGCTCGGGGAAGGCAAACGGCTTCGGAAGGTAATCGTCCGCGCCGCTGTTGAGACCGGCGACACGGTCGCCGACTGAATCCCGCGCGGTCAACATGAGAATGGGCGTCCTGATCCCCTGCTTGCGGGCTTCGGCACAAACTGCGAAGCCGTCGCGGTTCGGCAGCAGGACGTCGAGAATGGCGAGCTGATAATCGTTGGCGCGCAGTTCCTTAAGGCCGGCGTCGCCGTCGGGGGCCGTCGTCACCGCGAATTTCTGCGCTTCGAGCGCGCGACGCAGAGAAGAGGAAAGGCTCGGATCGTCTTCAACCAGCAGGAGACGCATGATAGCTTGTACGTTCGCCGCCGCCGCGAACGCTGGCCTGCGGAACGCGGCTTCGGCCGTTCAGGCAGTTTTCAGACTCCGGCGGTCGGCTCTGCGGGCCGAACCGTCGGCAAACATGTGGGCTGAACAGAGGGCTGAACCGTAGCGGGTTGGTCCATGGGATGCGCAAGATAAAGATTCAGCGAGGTGGTCTGGTCGGCGTGCACGACGGCGATCGGCGGGCAATGCGGAAACGAAACCAATAATTCGTTGAGTCGGAAACCCCTAAAATGCGCCGCCGCGACGTCCGATTCAGAAGGCGCCATAAAATACATCGCGTACCCCAAAAACGTGTTGGGGACGGGCTGGTTATCGAGAAAAACAAATACATCGGCGCCCGGTATCGGCGCGGTTGTCTTCGCGTCCAACACATAGCCGGTGAGGACGCCCGTGGTTCCGGCGACGCTCCGTGCAGCGGCGCCGAGAAAGAGCGCCGCAAGCAACGTCGTGCGAAGGGCCGTGGTCCAGTCCATGCGCGCAGCATAGCACGCGCGTAGTTAATCTTTCGTGAAGCTGGCTAGGCGAGCAGGGCGCCTTCGTGGCGCAGCAGCCAGCGTTTGCGCTCCATCCCGCCGCCGAAGCCGGTGAGCGAACCATTTTTGCCGATCACGCGATGACAGGGCACGACGATGACGATCGGATTCGAGCCGGTGGCGTGACCGACGGCGCGGCTGGCGAGAGGTCTGCCGAGTTCGGCGGCAATGTCGCTATACGCAAGCGTCGCTCCGAACGGGATCTCGAATATTCGCCGCCACACCGCTTTGGAAAATTCCGGTGCCCCGCCGACGTCGAGCGGCATGTCGAAAGCCCGCCGCCTGCCGCAAAAATACTCGTCCAGCTGATGCGCTGCGTCGCGCAAAACTGTCGACCCTCCTCGATCGGCTGGGCTTGTGGCAATCGCAACGCGCGCGCTCGCGAAGCTGATTTCGCAAATGCCGCGGTCGCTTGCGCGCAGCAGGAGCCCGCCGACCGGCGTCGCGACGACCATTCGATCCGCCCGTCCCGCGGACTCGAATGTTTTCATCCTTGGATCTCCTCGATGTCGCCGTCTTCCAGCGCGAGCGCGCCTTGCGGAAACCTCACGAGGTACGGCAAGTACGGGCTGTTTTCCATCGATTCCAGCACCCCGATGGTTCCTGCTTCGATACGTCCTTCGCTTCCCAAATCGACCGGCCGCAACAGCCGCACGCGCTTGCCGACTTCCATCTGCGCGGTTTTCGGTACGTGGTGCGCGACTCCCCGCGACTTGAGGTCATAGCGGGCGCGTTTTAGGCGGCCGGCAACCCGGCAGGCGCGCGAATGCGCTCCGATTAACGGCTGCCCGATGCTGCGCCCCGATTCATACCTGCCGGTTAAAACGGGCATCGACGTTTTGCTCGCCGACGATTTTCGCGCGCTGCGCGACGCGCGCGTTGCGCTGGTCGCCCACGAGGCCGCCGTCAACGCTGAAGGTCGGCGCTCGACGGATATCATCGCGACGCGCGACGAGCTGTTCCTCGACCGGATCTTCTGGCTGGGAGAACGAGCGCCGGCCTACCCCGAGGGTCTCTCGGTCATCGAAATAAGCGGATCCAAACGGCCGATCGCTGCAGAAGATCTTCATGATCTCGACGCACTGCTCATCGACCTGCAAGAGCCGGGCTGCCGGTTCTCGCCGTGCGTCGAGCTGATCGGCCAAGCCATTGCCTCATGCGCGACCGCGAACGTACGGTGCTACGTGCTCGACCGCCCAAATCCACTGGACGGCCTCACGGTCGAAGGCCCGTCGAGCGAGTCCGGCAGCGATGCAGCCGATTCGGCCTGTCCGCTCCCTATCCGGCACGGCATGACCTTGGGTGAGCTCGCGCGCCTGCTCAACCAAGACCGACAAGACGTAGCGAAGCTGCGCGTCGTCGGAATGGCCGGCTGGGAGCGCCAGTTCCTGTTTGAGCATACGGGGCTGCCGTGGGTTGCGCCGTTGCCCGGACTTGTCAAACCGCAGAGTGCGGCCTGCTACGCGGCGCTGCAGCTATTGAGCGAAACCAACGTCTCGCTTGGTCAAGATAAGGATGCGCCGTATGAGCTTATCGGGGCGCCCTGGATCGAAGCGGCCGGGTTTGCGAAGGATCTTGCCGGGTGCGGCATTCCGGGGGTTCGATTCGATCCCGTGGAGCACGGCGTCCGGATCACCATCGAGCAGCTGCAAGAGTTTCAGCCCGCCGAACTATGCCTGGCGCTCATTCGATTGTTGCGGGCGCGTTATCCTCAACAATGGCGCTACGAAGGTCTGGCGCGGCTGCTTGCGCGCGCCGACCTGCTCGAGGCGATCGAAGACCAGGCCGACGAGCTCGATCAGCTGTGGGCGCCCGACCCGGACTTCTTCGACACGCGGGCTAAGGCGCTGATCTATTAGCGAGCCTTCACGAAAGGCTATCGCATTCGTGACCCGGCGGAGCGGGGGTGGGCGTCGGCACCGGCACATTGAACTCGAACTGATCGAACGTGCTATTCGCAAGTGCCGCGATGTGGCTGACCCGGATCGTCGACTGTTCGAAGGTGATGACGTTGAAATCGCCGATGTCCGAGTAGCTCATGTCCAGCGCGATACGATCGCGCGAATGGGTGTAGTGCCACTCCATGTGTTCGATGGCGCCTGCTTCCGAAACGCGCACGTCCACCGAGGAGACGCGTCCGTTCGCCTTCGGAACCATGTGCAAGACGTAGGCGTCGTTTTCCATCCGCAACTTGATATCGTAGCAATCTCGAAAACGCGATGCGGCATATGCTCCCGTCTGCGCGAGATTGACGCTCTTCAAATAGAACGGCACGTGAGGGAAATCGGAGACAACCAAGCCCGGGCTCGTGTAGTATTCGGTGCCGTCCAAGATCGGATGCAGGTAAGGAAAATTGAGCTGCCGGACGTCGAGGTGCGCGTGCGCGCGATAGCTGCGCATGGCGGGATTGCGGCTCAAAATGAGCGCGATGACCTTGTCGGCCGTCATCGTAGCGGCCGCCGCTGGGGGAGCGGCCAGTCGCACGCCGCCCGCTCCGGCGAGTGACGAATCGGCAGAACTTGCGCTCGCGGCGCTCCAGGCCGCACACAGCCACAGCAGCGCACATACGCTGCGCCTTACGCGTCCGCCCATGCGGCGGCTTGCTTCGCGCAGGGCGGCTTTCGGCCCCCCGCGGTGGTTGAGGACTTCGCAGGCAGCGCGTTTGATTTCGCGAAACCATTCGCGGCGATGGCCATCGACTTGCCCAGTGCGGAGCCGGTCGAGCGAATCGACCTCCGTCAATACCCCACTTGGGAACGTCACGACAGAATGCTCTCAGCATTCGATCGACTTGCGGCCAACCAAGTCGTCGAATTTATCAACGACCACGAGCCCAAGGCGCTGCGCGCTTCAGTGGAAGCCGAACGCGACGGCATCTCGCTTTGGGACGTGCGCAACGCCGGCGACGGCCGCTGGATCATGCGCGTCGCGCGGCTGCCGGATCCCGCCACAATGGGCGATACGCCGCGCACCGGATTTCTGCGCCGCTGCACGATGTTTCGTGCAGCGCCGAACGACGTGTTGCGCGAGATCGATCGCAACGTCAAAGAACGCAACTATCAAGATCGCATGGTGATCGTCGCCGAGGGCACGACGTGGCCATACCTCGGCATCGTGCGCCGCGGTGTGGTCGAGGTCACGCGCGCCACCGAAGAGGACCGCGAGATCGTGCTGTATGACGTGTCGCCGTACAGCATGTACAATGAAGCCGCGGTGTTCGACGAAGGCACTGCGGAGAATTCCGTCGTGGCGCGAGGCGACATCGAGACGCTCGAGCTGCCGGCGGCCTTCGTGCGCAGTTTGCTCCGGCGCAGCCCCGAAGTCGCGTCCGGCTGCGCGCGTTTTTTCGCCCAGCGTCAGCGGCGCCTAGCGGGCGCGGTCGGCAACCTCGCCTTCGGACGCGTGCTCACGCGCATCGCGCGCGTCTTGCTCGACTACGCGTCGCCCGAGCAGGGCATGACGAAAGGCATCGGCGGCGTCGAGCGGATCACCCAGACTGATTTGGCGGCGCGCGTCGGCACCGTGCGCGACATGGCCAGCCGTGCCCTCGCGCACCTGGAAAGCCTCCAAGGCATCGAGCTCAAGCGCGGCCGAGTGGCCCGCTTGAACCGTGCGACGCTCGAAGAGATCATCAAAGAAAACAAATAAATGGGACCGGCACGCGCCGGGCCCTCATTTTTTAAAAAGATCGCTCGGCTTTTGGATGCGCGCTGCTTCGCGCTGCCACTTGCGCCAGCGGCGGCGCTGCTGCCAGCGCTCCAGGCGCTCTTTGAACGACACGCTGCGCCACGCCCCGAGGTCGAAGCGGTGCGTCGCATATGCCCAGCCGAACCCGGCGACGACGGCGATTGCGACCACCGCCGGCACCGGACCGCCGTAATATGCGTTGCGAAAGAATAGTTCGTAGGCGATCGCAATCGGCCCGAGCCAGCGCGCCTGGATGGGAAAGACGAAGAAGATGACGGTGGCGTAGGGATTGATCGAGGCGAACGCGACCGAACAGGCTACGTAGCTGCCGATCATGCCGTAAAAAATGGCCTCGCCGTGCGGCGCGACGAGCATGACAACGCCCCCGGCGATGATGCCGCTGACGACAAAGAAGAACAAAAAGCGGGCGCTGCCCCACGCGCGTTCCAGCGATCCGCCGAAGAAGAACAAGACGAGTCCGTCAAACAGCAGGTTCCATGGATTGCCCGGATTGTGGACGAGCGGGAAGGTGAGCGGCTGCCACGCCAACGGCGCGTGGAACCACTCCACGGAAACCGGCCACGCCAGCAACCCAACGAGCGCACCGCCGCCGAAAAACGCGACGATGAACAGCGCGATCATCGCGACCAGCAAGGCGTACATTGCCGGCGTGTCGGCGCCCCACGGGGACTGCTGCCGCGCGCGCCACATGTCCGACTTACGCCGCCGCGAGCTGCAGCACGCGCAGCACGATGTCGGCGCATGCGTAGAAGTCCGCCAGATCCAGCCACTCGTTGACCGTGTGGATGTCGCGCATGCCGGTTCCCAGGTTGACCGATGTGATGCCGCGCTGCTGCAGAACGTTTGCGTCGGATCCGCCGCCGATGCTTGCCGTGCGGATCTCGCGGTCCTCGCGCGCGCCGGCGGCGATGACGAGCTGGACGAGCGGATCGGAATCCGGCACGTCGATGCTTTCGTATTCTCTGGCGCAGCGCTCTTCGAGCCAGGCGCGCTGCTCCGTTTCCCCAGCCACGGTCTTGGCGCGCGCGGCCGCGTCTTGGAAGCAGCGGCGGATGACGGCCATGAGCTCGTCCAGTCGCGCGGTATCGAGCGAGCGCGCCTCGCCGCGCACCGCAACGCGATTCGGCACGACGTTGGTTGCCGGCGTGCACTCGGCAATGACGACGTTGCTCGTGGTTTGCGGATCGACACGCCCCAGCGGCATGGCGGCGATCGCTTCGGCCGCCACCCGCACGGCTGAAATGCCCTGCTCGGGTGCAATTCCCGCGTGCGACTCGAGTCCGTGGATCACGAACTCAAATCGATCCGCTGCCGGGCCGCGCGTCACCAGGGTCGAGGCGCTCGACGAATCGAGCACGAGCGCGCGGCGCGAAGCGAGAGCGCCGACATCGAGCTGTTTTGCGCCCAAGAGACCGATCTCTTCGCAGATGGTGAACGCGACTTCGATGTCGCCGTGCGGCACGCTGCGCTCGCTCAAGCTGCGGAGCACCTCGACGATGATCGCCAGCCCGCTCTTGTCGTCGCCGCCGAGGATCGTCGATCCGTCGCTGCGGATGCACCCGTTGTCGCGCACCGCCTTTACGCCCTTGCCGGGTGGAACGGTATCCATGTGCGCGCACAGCATGAGCGGCGCGGCGCCCGGCTGCGTGCCTCCAATCCGAGCGATGAGATTGCCGCTGTTGCCGGCTACGGCGCGCCCCGCATCGTCAGATCGAACCTCGGCGCCGAGCTCGCGCAATTCGCGCGCGAGCAGCTCCGCGACCTCGCGCTCTTCTTTCGAATGGCTGTCGATGCTTGCGAGCCGGACGAACAAATCGGTCATGCGCTCGCGATTGATCATGCGCGCGGACTTCCGCTCCAGGCCAGCTGCGTTCCTCTGCAGAAAGCGCGCGCATGGCAAACGACAAAGGACGCATCGAGATCCTGCGCCACCGATCGAAGGTTTTGCAGGGCAACCCGCTCGGCGATCCGCTCGAGCGCGATCTCTACTGTTACCTGCCGCCGGGCTACGACGCGGGCAGCGAACGCTATCCGGTGATTTATTTCCTCTCGGGATTCACGGGAACCGGCCGCATGCATTTCAATTTCGACCCCTGGGCGGAGAGCATCGATGCGCGGCTGGATCGGCTGATCGAATCGCGCGCTATGCCGCGAGCGATCTGCATCTTGCCGGATTGCTTCACGCGCCTCGGCGGCAGTCAGTATGTGAACTCATCGGCGACGGGCCGCTACGAAGATTACGTGGTCACGGAGCTCGTGCCGTTCGTCGACGAGCAGCTGCGCACCAAGCCCGGCCGGGATCATCGCGGCGTCACGGGAAAATCGAGCGGCGGGTTCGGCGCCATGTATCTTGCCATGCGGCATCCTGACGTGTTCGGCGGCCTCGGCTCGCACGCCGGCGACGCATATTTCGCCTACTGCTATCTACCGGATTTTCCCAAGCTCGTGATGGGCGTGGAAAAGTACGGGGGCGTCGAGGAATTCTTCGCGGCGTTCGAAGCGATGCCGAAGAAGACCGACGAGGCGTTTGCCGTCCTCAACATGCTGGCGATGGCGGCGTGTTATTCGCCCAATGCGGCGCAGCCGCTTGGCATCGACCTGCCCGTCACCCTGCCGGGCGGCGAGATTCGGCCTGATATTTGGGCGAAATGGATTGAATTCGACCCGGTTCACATGGCGGCGCGCCATGCGGACGCGCTGCGCTCGCTGCGCGTCATCTTCCTAGACGCCGGGAAGCGCGACGAATTCAATCTGCAGCTCGGTGCCCGCATCTTTTGCTCGCGGCTGGCGCAGCTCGGGGTGAAATACACCTACGAAGAATTCGACGACACCCACATGCGGATTCTCTATCGTTACGACCGCTCGCTGACGGTGCTCGCCGCCGCGCTCGCTTGACGTTCGGTGCTACGGCGCGCGACGAAGCACGAATGTGTCACCCTGCGGCGGCAGCACGAGAAAGCTGACCATGGTGCCGGTGATGCCTGCCAGTCCGATTGAGCCCACCCAAAGGTTGACCGGCCACCAAATGCCGCCTCGCATCACGGCCAGTTCGATATAGTAGAAGATGTAGAGCACAAAGGGCGCGAAAAAGGCAAACAGCCGAAACTGCGGTACCCGCTCGGACATTGGGCGAAGCCGCGCAAGCATGACATCGGCGGCGATGCCGCCGGCCAGCGCCGCGGGCAGCATCGATGCGTTGAAGATCAGCATGTCAACGCCGAGCACGAGCGTGATGCCGCCTACCGGCAGCAAGCCGCGGCGCAACGCCGCCAGCAAAAATCCCATGAGGATCGCGCTCTGCACGACCACGCTCGACAAGCCGAGGGCGTAGATCAAATAATTCCACTGCTCGAGGATGAGGGGCGGAAGCTGCGGGCTCGGCCGGCGTGGTGTCGCCGCCCACGGGATATAAAAGGGATTGAAGTGCTGCGAAAACGCGGCGCTCAGCGCGAACAACAAAGCAATCGACAAGAGCGCGGGTAGCTGCGCGCGCAGGCCTTTGGCCGGCGGTCCTGACCGGCGCCACGCGGCGCGCAGCGGTCCCGCGACGATGAAACCGATGCCGACCCACACGATCATGTGGGTCGGGCTGTACAGTGCTTCGAACGATTTTTCGATCCCAAAACGCAGGTGCCACAGCACGTCGGCGAATGCGCCCACCGCGAAGATGACGACGCCGACAAGACATTGTTCGTAGCCGGCCGGCAGCGCGCTGCGCCATGGGTAGCCGCGCGCGTGATTGAGCCACGCTACCGTCAATAAAAACGCGGCGCACGCCAAGAATCCGCCGTAGAAAACGAAGTGCCACGGCGTGAGCAGCGTCTCGAGCGAGCTGGCAAGGTGCAGATGCGCCCACGAGTCCAAAAACAGACCGCATAGGATCCACGCGCCGAAACCCACCATGGCCCATTCGAAACCGCGCGTCGCCGGACCGGCGCGAGATGGCGGCAAGTTCAAACAGGCGGCTCCACGGCGGAGCTATTCGCGCGGCGCCGGGCTTTACCCGGCTTGGTGCGCGTCCCTAGTGATCGTATGTATCCGACAGGCGGTGAAAGCTGAGCGAGACCGTTACGTCTTCGTTATAGTCGGGGCCGCTTGACGACGTGCGTTCGATGATCGAACCGGAGATGGGAGCGAGCATCTCGGGCTTATAGTCGACCTCGCCGTCAATCGTCGCAGTCCCAGTCAAGGCGCCGGCGCCCTTAATGGTTTTGTCTTCGTCGACCGTCATGATCGGGCCGTCGATCTTCGTCACCTTATACTTCGTCAGAATGTCGTACCCGCCGCCGCTCAAGTGTCTGGACCACCCCGAACCCGGCGCCATCGACGCCGGATCATCCATGAATTTTCTGCCGAAAAACGGCAGCAGCGCCACGGTCGCGTCGTTGAGTTGAGTTTGGTCGATGTCGAGCGAGCCGTCGGGAAGAATGATACCGTTGGTCGATTCGGCACGCCCCGAACCGTTGAAAAGCTCGGTGACGCGTACGCCGATCCCGTCGTCTGCCACCGCGACCACGTCGACCGTCACCGTTCCCGACGAGGACTGCACGTCGATGGTCGAGCCGTACGGGTCGGGTCGGTGTCCGCCGAACACTTCCTGGACGCGAGTCGCACGGCGTGAAAACGACGCCGAATAGACGACTTCGCGTAGCGGCGCGGCCGCTGAGGACGACGGAGCGCCGGCAGCCACAACAGCCGCCGCCGCAAACGCGATCAGCATGGACCGGGGATGAGGTTAGGCGGCGCGGCGCGCGTTTCTTGCCCGGCAAATTTTCAGACATGGGCAGCCGTCAACATGGCTTATGAAAACGCACCGCAGCGCGATGCAAGGCGTTGGAGCGCCGCGCTGACCTCTGCCGGCTTGTCCAGAGACGGCACGTGACCCGCGCCGTCGATCGGCTCGAACACACAATCGGGAAGCGCGGCGGCCGTTGCTTTGGCCTCGCTCAGCGGAACGAGCGCGTCCGCCATCCCCCAGATCACGCTTGCCGGGCATGTAATTGAAGGCAGCAGCGCGGTCGCGTCGGGCCGCTCTGCGATGGCGAGCTGCCCGGCAACGTAGCCAGCCGGCGCGACGCCGGCGAGCATCCGGCGTTCGGCGTCACTGGCGCCGGCGAGCAAAAACCCCACACCTTGCGCCTTGGCTTTATCGATGAGCGCAGCGCGCTGCCCCTTGGCTGCCGCGCCGTCGGCGGCCGCGCGGCTGTTCACAAAGCCGAATCCGGAGAACAGTTCCGGATCGATGCGGAACAGCGCGAAAGCGAGATAGCCCCCCATCGAGTTTCCGACGACGATCGCGCGCCGCACGCCCAATTCGTGAAGCCGATCCAACAGCTCGCGAGCCGCGTCGTTCAGCGTGATGCCCCCGGGCGGCGCCGCCGATCTCCCAAAACCCGGAAAATCCGGGGCGAGGACTCGGAGGCGAGCAGAAAAGGTTTCGATTTGCCGATCCCACTGGCGGCTATCGTAGGGGAAGGCATGCAGCAAAAGCAGAGCCGGTCCGGCGCCGGCTTCGCGGATGTGGATCAATCGACGCGGTGAAATGCCGAGCCGCCGCAGTCGCACGGCTCGATTTCGAACGACAGCGCGTACTCGGTCGTCTCTTTGCCGCACGCATCGCAGCGATACGTTCCCGGTCCGGCGAGCTGGCCCACGACGAATGCGTCTTCCTCAGAATGCTGCATGGGCCGATTCACTACCCGTCACATGGCCCGCGACGAGACCGCGTTCAGAGCCGTCGGCCATTTTCATATACCCACGGCAGGTCTTCGTCGGCGCCGAAGCGTTCCCACCCGGCAAGTCGAATGCCGCCGAACTTTCCCAAAATCCGGACCCCGCAACTCGCCTTGGCCCGCCCGAAGCCGGGCAGCTCGCACAGGCGCTCGAACGCGGCGTCGGCCGACTTCGCGCCGCGCCACACGCTCGAGCCCTTGCCGGCGTAATCGCGAGCGATAACGGCGCATAGCGCGCGAACCCGTTTGCTCATCATCCCGGGGTAGCGATGCAACGCGGGCTTTGCGCGAAAGGCCGCCGCCAGGCTGGCCGGATGCAGCGCGGCGACTTTCGCCGCTGCGACGGTCTTGATGCGCGCGCGCAGCCGGAACGGGGCTTCGAAGGCAGTCTCAGTCCGCACTTGCTGGTCGAGACACAAGCCGATTAAAAGCGCGGTGCCGTCGCTGGCGAGCAAACGGTTCGCGGCATCGTTGGGAGTGAACGGGTATGGCACGGGACCGGCTTTCGCCGGCCCCGCTTCGTGCCTTTCTTTGTCTTTAGGACGTCGTTTTTCTAGTGTCCGCCATTTTGATCGCACTGCAATCCGGCGTATAGCTGCTCGCGGGCGCGCGACAGGAGGTCAATCGCTTGTTCGCGGTGGCCGCAGTAATCGTGCTGGTCGCGCTGTAGCATGTCGATGAGCCGCTCGAGTCTGCGAATCTCAAAGCGCAGATTCTGGTCGCTGCCGCGCTGACCGCGGCGCCATGCCGGCAATGGCCTCGAGCCGGGCTGCGGCGTGGCGAACGCGGTCGGGAAAGGGTTGGCGGCGACCGCCGTGCCTGCGCCGGTGACCGCTGCGGCAACACCGGCCGCCGCAGCCAGGAATTCTTTGCGAATCATGTCGTTCGAGTGCTCCTTCTTTGGCGGTCAAGGCTCTCGCCCGCCGCCGGCAGCCGGTCCCTTCGCTCACCGTCCGCAGGAACTCAGGCGGACGGCAAACCCCGAAACTTTTTGGAGGCCCGAGCTTCGCGCGGGAGGGCGGCGACCTTCGTTCGCGCACGGCACGTCGCTAGATGAAATTCAACGTGCCGAATTGCGAGCCGAGCACCGGTGCCGAGCCGACTCCGAGCCACTTCTCGAGTACCGTCGCGTACACCGAGCGAAAATCGGTGTGCCACTTCAAGTTGCCAAAATCCAGATCGCTGAGGCTCGGGTGATCGCCGTACACGCCGCCCTTCACGCCGCCGCCGACGATGAACATCGGCGCGGCCGTGCCGTGATCGGTGCCGCGGTTCGCATTCTCTTGCACCCGACGGCCGAACTCTGAAAACGTCATCAGCATGACTTTGTCGTCCATGCGATGCGCGGCGAGGTCGTCGTAGAACGCCTTGACCCCGTCGGAGAACTGCTGCAGCAGCCCGTCCTGACGACCGCGCTGCTGGACGTGCGTATCGAAGCTACCGAGGCTGACGTAGAATACCTTGGTGCCGACGTTGGAAGCCGCGACCGCGGCGATGAGATTCAACCCCTGCGCAAACGGCGTCTTCGGATACGGAACGCCGGACTTGTAGCCGGACACGAGGTGCGGCAGCTTCATGGAGCTGGCGTGCGCGTCGTATTCGACGTCTTGCACGAGCTGCAAGTACGGGCTTTGAAAGCTGTAGCGGTTGCCCTGGCCGTTGAGGATCGCGTCGGCCTGGCGCTGCTCGTCGCGCTGGCCGGAGAATTTGAAGCCGCGCAGATCGGCCACCGTCGGCACGTCCGTCTTATCCGCCACCATGAGCTCGGGCAGCACCGGGCCGATCGCCAGGCCTTTGAACAAATTATTGGTAGGCATGTTGGCATGGTCGAGATAGCGCCCGACCCAGCCCGTGCTCAAGTACTTGTCCGGCGCGGCGGTTTGCCAGATCGCCGTCGAGCGGAAGTGGGAAAGGTTGGGGTTTGGATAATGCACCCCCTGGAGAATCGCTACGCGCTGCTGATCGAAAAGCGCCTTCAGCGACGCCAGCTTCGGATTGAGGCCCAGGTAGGTGTCGAGTTTCAGGACGTCGCCTTGCCCGACGTTGAGCGACGGCCGCACGTTGTAGTACGTCGGGTCGCCGAAAGGAACGACGGTGTTCAAGCCGTCGTTGCCGCCCTGAAGGTTGACGACCACGAGGCTGCGTCCGACGGCCGAGCCGGGTACTGAGATCTGGCCGGCCGCACGCGCCGCGCGTGCGAAGATCGAATCGATCGCGAGATAGCCGGCGAATGCCCCGACGCTTTGGACGATGAACTGTCTGCGAGACGACATCTGCTATGCTCCTACGCCAGCTGATAGGCCGGCAGTGCCATGGCGAGGCTCATCGCGCCCCGCACTTTCTCTTCGAAGTTTTCGCCGTTGAGCTGGACGAAGTTGCCGACGGCGTCGGTGGACAGATAATTGACGATCGTGTTGAGCTGCTGCGCGGTGAGGTCGTTCTGAACGCTCATGGCGACGACGTGGTTGGCAACGTCGTTCGGGTCCTGCATCTTCGCGCCGGCCACCCAGTCGGTCGGCGGTGCAATTGCCGGCGCCAGCTTGTAGGCATCCGGCCCGGCCATCATAGCGCCGCTGTTCTGTTGGCCGGACATCGCCATCGCGCCGCCCGCGCTCGCGACCGTCATGCCGTTCTGGGCTTTGTAGAGGACGAGACGGTTAAGATAGTTCAAACGGGCCATCATCGTGCCGGTGTTCAGCCACAGCGCCCCGCCCGGCCAGCCGGCGACGTTTGGCGGATTCAGCGGGCTTTGGCCCATTTGGATGAGCGCGGGCAATGCGGCCGGCTCGACCGCCGTGGCACCCAGCAGCTTGTGCGCGCCGATCACGACCTCGATCGGGCTCTTGACAAGCGCCCGGTACGCCTTATCGGAATAGAAGGCGTTCGAGCGCAACACAACGTTTACGAGATCGCGCACGTCGTAATTGGTCGCCCGGAAGCGATCCGCCACCGCGTTGAGCAGCGCCGGCTCCGGATTCTCATACACGAAGGATTTTAAGAACTTCGCGGCCATGAAGCGCGCCGTCACCGGCTGTTGCATGATGATGTTGATGATGTCGTCCCCGTCGAAGTCTCCGCTGCGTCCCAAAAACGTTTTCGTGCCGTAGTCGTGAATGCGCGGCCGGAATACGAATTGGCGGTTGCCGCGATAGTCGAGCGTAAACCCCGTAAAGGCGCGCGCGCTTTGGCGCACGTCTTCCTCCGAATAGTTGCCGACGCCCATCGTGAACAGCTCCATGAGCTCGCGCGCGTAATTCTCATTGGGGTGATTTTTGTTGTTCTGCGCGTTGTTCAGATAGAGCAGCATCGCCGCGTTGCGCGTCACGGCGTGAGTGAGTTCGGCGAAGTTTCCGGTGGCCATCTGCTTGAAGAGATTGAGCTGATCGACCATGTCTTGCGGCTGGATGCCGCCCTCGCCGAGGCCGCTGGTGAAATGGTTGTGCCAGAAATACACTAACTTTTCTTGCAGCGGATTCGCGGTCAAGAGGCAGCGGTTCAGCCACCACATCTCCGTGCGCACGAATGCCAGCCGCCGCTGCTTGATGGCCGCTTGATCGAGCGCGGCCTTGGGGCCAACTGGAAAGGTGATGTCGCCGGCCGGCTGGGCGGGGTACGCGTCGGGACCGAAGTTGATGAGACGATCGACCGCGACGTTCATGCCCGCGGCTGCCGCGCGGTCGACGTCCGCCGCGGAGCCCCCGAAGCCCGCGCGCCGGAGGAGATGCGCAGCGAGACGGGGACTCCACGGACCCGTGTAGGGGGCAAGAAAATCCGTGCTCATGTCGCGAGCTCCAAGGCGAGACCGGCGTCCGTCATAGTGAGAGTATACGCCGTCGAGCGTGAGTGACGCTTGAGCCGCGCATGAGAGTTTCGTGAAATACGCGAAGCCGCGCGCGTGCGCTACGATGCTATTATCATCGGCGCGGGCCACAACGGTCTGGTGACGGCCTGCTACCTTGCGCGCGCCAACCGGAAGGTGCTCGTGCTGGAGCGGCGGCCGGTTGTCGGCGGGGCCTGCGTCACCGAAGAAGACACGTTTGCGGGATTCAAAGTCTCGACCGCCGCGTACGTCAATAGCCTTTTCCGCCCGGAAATCATCCGCGATCTGCGCCTGCGCGACTACGGCTTCGAGCTGATCGAACGCAATCCGTCGTCGTTCTCGCCGTTCCCGGACGGGCGTTACCTGTTTTTGGGTCCAGAACGTGAAACGAACGCGCGCGAGATCGCGAAGTTCAGCCGAAAGGACGCGGAGAACTACCCGCGATACGAGCTGATGCTCGAGCGCGTCGCGTCGGTGATCGAGCCGACGCTGAGCCAAAAGCCGCCGAACGTGCTAAGGCCGGGCCCTGCCGACCTCGTGAAGCTGGCGAAGCTGGGCCGATCCTTGCGCAAGCTGGGCGTAGGCGCGGGCGAAGCCATCGAGGTGCTCGCGGGCGCCGCCAGGCCGATTCTGGATCGCTGGTTCGAATCCGAAGAGTTGAAGGGCACGCTGGCGACCGATGCGATCATCGGAGCGTTTGCGGCACCGTCGATGCCGGGGACCGCGTACGTTCTCTTCCACCACGTCATGGGCGCGACCAACGGCAAGCGCGGGGTATGGAGCTACGTGCGCGGTGGCATGGGCGGTCTGACTCAGGCACTGGCCAAGGCCGCGACCGATCTCGGCGTCGAGATCCGCACGCGGGCGGAAGTTGCAAAGATTCTGGTGCGCGGCAACGCCGTGACCGGTGTATGCTCGAGCAACGGCGACGAGTTCCAAACGAAAAAAGTGGCGAGCAACGCGGACTGCCGGGTCACGTTCAGGCAGCTGCTCGACCCGGCCGAGCTGCCGCCGGAGTTTCTGGAAGCCGTGGGGCGCATCGACTATTCCAGCGCATCCATGAAAATCAACGTGGCGCTTTCCGCCCTGCCGAACTTTAGCGCTCTACCAGGCGCGGCGCCGGGTCCGCAGCACCGCGGCACCGTTCACCTGTGCCCCGATCAAGACTTCATCGAACGCGCCTACGACGACGCGAAATACGGCGAACCGTCGCGCGAGCCGGTGGTGGAGTGCACGATTCCTTCGACTGTGGATCCGACGGTCGCTCCGCCGGGCCGGCACCTCCTGTCGATGTTCGTGCAGTACGCGCCGTACGCGCTGCGCGTCGGCAATTGGGACGAGCGCAAGGAGGCGTTCGCGGACCGCTGCTTCGATTTGGTCGAGCAATATGCGCCGGGTTTCAAGGCTGCGGTCATCGCGCGCCAGGTCCTCAGCCCGGTCGATCTGGAGCGCACGTTCAACCTCAGCGGCGGCAATATTTTCCAGGGCGCGATGTCGCTCCATCAGCTGTTTATGTTCCGCCCGGTGCCGGGCTTTGCGGGTTACCGGACGCCCATTGCCGGTTTGTACCTGTGCGGGTCTGCGGCGCATCCGGGGGGCGGGGTGATGGGCGCCGCGGGACGCAACGCGGCGCGCGAAATGCTGTCGTCGTGATGTGGAAACAAACCGGCAACGGGTACGGTAGTATCAAACCAGCTGCGGAGGACTTGTCCAGGTGAATTGGCTCTCACTCGTCCAGACGATGCGGCGCGCGCTGTCGCTGCCCAAATACGCCTCGCTCTTGGTTCGATTAGCGCGCGACGCGCGCGTCCCGGTGGCGTTGAAAGCAGGCGCCGTCGCTTTAGGGCTGCTCATTCTTTCGCCGCTCGACGTGTTCGGCGACATCCCGGTGATCGGAGCCCTCGATGACGCCGCTATGCTGTTCTTATTGGCCGATGTTTTCGTTCGTCTGTGCCCGCGCGCCGTCGTCACCGAGCATCAAGCCGCAGTCGGCCTGCTGAAAAACGTTACGCCGAAGCCGAATTGATCTGCGTCAGGTCTTTTTCGCAGCGTTCGAAGACGAACACGCGTCGTTCCCGCGTCGATCCTTCAAATGACTCCACGAACCGGTAGCCGTTTTCTCGCGCCAGATTCAAAGCCGACTCCACCTTCACCGCATTGCCCGCCGGGAACTCGAGCGTCACGTATGCCGCCGGGGCCCGGCAGTGGCTGTCCACCCCCGCGGTCGCGCGCTCGACAAGGCGGGCGATGGCGTGCGCCAAGGCGGTCGCGATCGGCTCACCCGCTATGAAGATCTTGCTGCCGACGTGTTCGATCGGTAGTGTCCCGAAGATCGGGTCAATCAGGGAAAGCCGCCGCCGGTCTTTGGGTCTTACGACCGAGAATTTCTGTCCGCGATAGCCGATGTCGATCGCCTGGCTTCCGTCCGGCAGCGCGAGGCGATCTTTCTCCAAGATCTGCGCGCCGGTTTCGAGCCCCGCATTTAACTGCGCGAGTTCCTCGGCGAGCAGATTCTGGATGACGCGCCAGGCGCTGTCCGCGAGTTCCGATTCGCTGCGTTTTTCGTGACTCGTATCGCTGTACTCTCGCAATCGTTCGCGGATCGATCCGCGGATGTCGGCGACGTGAAGATCGGCTTTCAGTTCCTGAAGCACCGGTGCCCTCCGAAACGATGACGACGAAAGTGCGTGATTGCGCCGCGACAAAGTCGAGCGAAGCAGATGCAATTTTTTGGACGGGCGAAGTTCGGCCACGGCGCGCGCATTTCCCTCCGCCGCACGTGAGCGGCGCGGCGAGAAAATTTCCGAGCCGCTTCGTTCGCATCGCGGAAGCAAGGCGCGACGTGACAACTCGCGGAACCAAGCGTGCGATGAGCCGTCCCGTTCCACCGGCGAGCGCCGCACGATTCATCGCCGGAACGCTCGCGGCGTTGTGGGGAATGCTCGGCCTGAGCCTTGCGTACTCGTTCGGATCCCTGTACGGAGCGCGAGCCGCGATCGTCGTGGCCGTCGGCGTTAACGTCGCGCTCGTCACTTCTGCCGCACTCGCGTTTGTGAACGCGCCACGCTGGCGCTGGAGCATGATCGCCGCGATTGCAGCCGTAACGGCGGATCGGTTCTTCAACATGCTGTTCACGGGAACGACGGCGTTAGGCATCGCGATCGATGTACTTGCCGCGGGCGCAATTGCCGCCGTCGTCGCATTTGCGCCTCGCCACGATACGCGATAGCGGTCATGTTCAGAGGGCGGCAGCGCGAATGATTCGCGTTGCTACGCGGTGCGCGCGGCTGCGACGAGCGACTCGACCAGCTCTTGCGCCGTCTTCGCGCGCGCGAAACACGTCGGGCCCCGGCACAAATAGGCCACGCCTGATTCGGCCGGCTCGTAACGGGACGCCGCCAGGCGTCCCGGATCGCGCCTTGGATCCAAGGAGTCCAATCGGGTAGGCGGCATGGGAAGCGCAAGCGCGGCGGCGCGGAGTGCAGACGTCGCCGGGGAGGTTCGATCGCCGACGACGTGCACGTCGATCGGCGGGTCAAGCGCGTCCAGCACGGCGCTCGCGTAGCCGGCGCCAAAGGTGCCCAGCGCCCGATAGCCGCCGGCGTAGCGCGCGAGCACCCTGCGAGCTCGAGCCTCGTGCTCCACTTCGCCCGAAAACGCCGCGCGTGCCAAAAGCGCTCGCGCCATCACCGCGTTCTCATCGATCGGCATGGACGGGATAGCCAACCGGCTTGAGTCTGCGGCGTCCGGCAGCCGGTCTCGGTACGCTCCGGCCTCGCGGTCGAAGAGCTCTTCGGCGGCGTCAATCAGCCGTGCCGCGCGCTCAAGCCACTTGGGGTCGCCGCTCGCCGACCATGCGCTGGTCGCCGCAAGAGCGCTCCACGCTTGGTCGGCCAGCAGACCCCGGACGTGCGGCCGCCCATCGTAGTATCGGGCGACCAGTCCATCCGCAGTCAGCTTCGACCACAACGACTCGAGCACCGCGATGCCGCGCTCGACCCAACCTCCGCCGCCCTCCACCAGCGGTCCCGAGATGATCAGCGCCCGGGCCATTTCGGCGTTCCACGACGCATACATGGTGGGATCGACGTACGGCTTCTCCGCCAACGCACGCGCGGCCGCGTCTTTTGCGTAGTACTCCTCATCGGCGTCCTGACTGCCGCCGTACGCCCCGTACGCGGGGTTCCAAAGGCTGGCGCCCGCGTAGCGGACGACGCCAGCCGCGGTTTTGCCGAGCTCCTCGTCCCCAAAAAGTGCGCCCGCGCGAGCGCATGCGAGCAGCAGTCCGGCCAGATCCTCGAGCATCTTTTCAAAGTGCGGAACGCTGAAATCGCGCGTCGTCGAATAGCGGAAGAAGCCGCCCTCGACGTGATCGTACATGCCGCCCCCCGCCATGGCGTGCAGCGTCTTTTGGACCATCCACCGAGCCCGCTCGCTCTTCGATCGCGCGAAATCGTCGAGCAGGAAATTCAAGGCACTGCTTTGCGGGAACTTCGGCTCGTCGCCGAATCCGCCGTACTGCTCGTCGAAACTTCGCTCGAGGGCGGTCACGACGGCCTTCGCGGTGTGCGGATCCAAGCCGCCCGCGCCATCGGCTTGCGGGCGCGCGTCGCCGCGCTCCGCTTTCGCTGCTGCGATTTTCCCGTTGACTTCAAGCCGGCGCTCCGGATCCTGCCAGAAATCGGCGATCTGCCGCAGCATCGCTTTGAACGGGTCGAGGGGCACGTAGGTGGCGCCGTGCAAGATCTCCCCGTCGGGCGTGAGGAAGACCGTGGTCGGCCAACCGCCCATGTTGTAGCGCGCGTTGACGTCGGGTCGGCGGTCGTTGTCGACGCGAATGGGAACGAATCGTTCGTTGATGATGTCGATGACCTCGCCGTCGGAGTAGGACGTTTCGTCCATCACGTGGCACCAATGACACCACACGGCGGAAATGCCGAGCAAAATCGGTTTGTTCTGCGCGGCTGCTTCGCGAAACGCTTCGTCGCCCCACTCGCGCCAGCGGATCTCGGCGGCGCGATTGGGACGCGGTGAAAAGCGCATACATTCGTCATTCCCGCTCCGGCAGAGTTTTCATTCGGCAGGGCAAAACGTAACGTGATGGCCGGCATCGATATCCGACCTGTCGGCGACGGCGCCGTGCTCGCGACGCTCGGGACGACGGTTGACCTCGCGCTCGTCCGGCAATGTCATGCGCTTGCCGCGGCCGCGCAGCACGCGCTCGGTCCGGCCGCGCTCGACGTCGTGCCGGCCTACGCATCCGTTCTGGTGCGCTTCGATCCGATCGAAGCGAAACTGGCCGAAGTGCTGGCCGCGGTCCGCGGCGCCGCCGAACTCGTATCGGCCGAGTGCCCTGCTGGCATGCGCAACCGTCCTGAAAGGAAGCGCAGTTGGAAGGTCGGCGTTTGCTTTGGCGGGCAGCACGGCCCCGACTTGACGGCGAGCGCTTCAGAGCTCGGGTTGGCTGAAGAGCGTTTTGTCAGTGCGTTCTGCGCCGCCGAATATACGGTTGCGTTTCTCGGTTACATCGCCGGGTTTCCGTACCTCGTCGGTCTGCCTGATGAGCTTGCCCGGCCGCGGCTGGCCGCACCGCGACGCAGCGTCCCGGCAGGCAGCGTTGGGATCGCCTCCCGCCAATGCGGCATCTACCCGCGCACGTCGCCGGGCGGCTGGCGCCTGCTCGGGCGGACTTCCGCCACGCTTTTCGACGCGCGGCGCGATCCCGCCGCGCTTTTCGCCCCCGGCGACGAGATACGGTTCACACCGGTCAGCGAGTTCGAGCACGCCGTCGCAAAGCTCGGCACATGAAGCGGCGCGTTCGGGTCATCGAAGCCGGCTTATTGTCGACCGTCCAGGACCGGGGCCGGCGAAACGTTGCCTGGCTTGGAGTGTCCGGGTCGGGAGCTGTCGATTGGTACAGCGCGCGCGCCGCAAACCGCCTGGTCGGTAACTCGGACGATGCGCCGCTCGTAGAAACGACGCTGACCGGCGCAGTGCTTGCGGCGGAATGCGAGGCGCGCGTCGCGGTCACCGGAGCAAGCGCGGCAATCAGCGTCGGCCGCGCCGGGCACGAGACGTGGCGGTCCTACGAGGTGGCGCCGGGCGATGAGATCGTCGTCGGCCCGGCCTCACGGGGACTGCGCTCGTATATCGCGATCGACGGCGGCATCGACGTACCGCTTGTTTTGGGCAGCGCCAGCACCGACCTAGGCGCCGGCATGGGCGGCATCGACGGCCGGCGCCTCACCAGTGGCGACGAACTACCGCTCGGGCCTCGCCGGACGATTCCGGCCGCACAGCGTGCCTTCCGAGCATCACAGATACCCGCGTGGTCGCCCGCCGTGACGCTTGCCACCACCGACGGGCCGCACGTCGCGCAGCTCGGCCGCGCCGCCGTGCGGCAATTGCGCGAACGGGCATTTCGCGTATCAGCCGCGTCGTCGCGCCAGGCCATCCGCCTCGAAGGCGAGCCGGTCGATGTCGCCGGCCAAACCGATGTGGTCACGGGCGGCGTTTGTCCCGGCTGCGTTCAGATCGCAAGCGACGGCATGCCCGTGCTCTTGCTGGCGGAACATCAATCGACCGGCGGGTACGCCACGGCGCTCTGCGTCATCACCGCCCATCTGCCGCGGGCCGCGCAGCTTCGACCGGGCGAGGCGGTCCGCTTTTCGCGGGCCACGTATGCAGAAGCGGCCGATGCCCTCGACGTAAGCGTCCGCAAGCTGAGCCGAGCGTACGACGTCTGCGCAGGGGCGCCGCTGAGTGCGGGGTTCCTGGAAGGTCTGCCGTGAGCCGTACGGCGATCGATCTCAATGCCGACGTCGGCGAGGGCATGACCGACGACGCAGCGCTGCTCGACGTGGTCACGTCGGCGAACATCGCGTGCGGGGCGCACGCGGGCGATCCGCAGACGATGGACGCCACGATCAAGACGGCGCTCGCTCGAGGCGTCACGCTGGGCGCCCATCCGTCGTTTCCCGACCGCAACCATTTCGGCAGGTTCAGTATGTCGTTGGCGCCGGCAGACTTGGAGCGCGAGATCCTCGATCAACTCGAAGCCCTCGCTTCGATAGCGCGCGCCAACGGCGCGCTGCTTGCGCACGTCAAGCCGCACGGCGCGCTGTACAACGAGGCCGCGAAAGACGCGCGGCTGGCGGCTGTCGTCGCGCGGGCGGTCGCGAGGTTCGACCCTCGGCTCGTGTTAGTGGGGCTCGCCGGGTCCGCCCTCCTGGAGGCTGGCGGTGCGCATGGCCTACGCGTTGCAGCCGAGGGTTTTTGCGACCGTGCGTATGAGCCGGACGGCAATCTGCGCTCGCGTGCGCTCCCTCGAGCGGTGTACGATGATGCGTCGACGGCAGCGCGGCAGGCCGTGGCGCTCGCCGAAAGCGGCGGCGTCGACACGCTGTGCGTTCACGGCGATTCGCCCCACGCCGTCTCGATGGCAAAAGCGGTTCGCGCGGCGCTTGAAGAAGCCGGCATCACGGTAAGGAGAATGTAGCGGTCGCCTTTCAGCGACGACAGAGCGCAAGTATGCGCAGCTCATGACGATGGCCGACCACGAACGCATTGACCGGATTCTCAACTCGATTGAGCAGGCCTTCCCGGGCATCGAGGTGCTCAAAGCGGGCGCCCATCGCGAGCGCGGCGTCTTATCGGTGAAAGTCGTCGTCGATCGCGCCGGCGGGGTCGATACGGCCCTGTGCGAAAAGATCTCGAAGTACGTGACGCAGCGCCTCGACGTGCTTGAACCGATCGCGCAGTATCGCGTCGAGGTGCAGTCGGCCGGCGTCGAGCGCCCGCTCCTGAGTCCGGAACATTTTCGGCGCTTCGCGGGCCGCGGCGCGCGCGTCATCACCAGCCTCCACATCAAGAATCGCGTCGAATTTTCGGGACCAATCGTCGCGAGCGGAGAACAAAGCGTCACGCTGGCCGATCCGCACGCCGGCGAGGTCGAGATCCCGTATGCCGCGATCAAACGCGCGCATCTGACGTACGAGCCGCGGGAAGATCTGCGCAAGAAATAGGCCCGAAGCGCTTGCGGGCCGGTGCGAATTTTGCTAGAATAGAGCGGAAGCTTCGAAGAGGAGTGGGTAGCACCCGCTCCTTTTTATCGCCCGGCCGAAAACCACGGCCATTCGATCGATCCGGAAAGTCGCTGCCGATGACGCCAGCCAGAAAAACGTTGAAGAAAACCGCGAACGCCCAAGCGCCGGGCGTCGCCAGTCCCGCCACCCCGAATCCCGAGCTGATCGCCGCGCTGCGCGAGCTGGAACGCGATCGCGGGCTCTCCTTTGAAGTGCTGATCGAAGCGTTGGAGGCCGCACTGGTATCGGCCTACAAGCGCAACTTCGCGCGCGAGGCGGAACTCGTCGGCAACCCGGTCGTCGTCGTCGATCGCAGCGACGGCTCGTATCGCGTGTTCTCGCGCCGCACCGTCGTCGAAGAAGTCGCCGATTCCATGCTCGAAATCGCAGCGCCGGAAGCCGGGACGAAGCATGCGATCGGCGATAATTTCGACGTCGAAGTCACGCCCAAAGAATTCGGCCGCATCGCCGCACAGACCGCGAAGCAAGTCATCGTGCAGCGCATTCGCGAGGCCGAACGTGACATGATCTACGACGAGTTCAACGATCGGGTCGGCGACCTCGTGAGCGGCAACGTGCTGCGCTACGAGCAGCGCAATATGTACATCGACTTCGGCAAGGCCGAGGCCATTCTGCCGCTTGCCGAACAGGTGCCGCGCGAATCGTACCGCATCGGTGCGCGCGTCCGCGTGTACGTCATGGAAGTGCGCAAGACCAACAAAGGCCCGCAGATCATCGTTTCGCGCGCGCATCCCAACGTGGTGCGCCGGCTTTTCGAACAGGAAGTGCCGGAAGTGGCGCAGGGCGTCGTCGAGATCAAAGACATCGCGCGCGAGCCCGGCTCGAGATCTAAGGTTTCGGTGTTCACCGAGGAAGAGGACATCGACGCCGTGGGCGCCTGCTTGGGGCCGCGCAGTTCGCGCGTCAACAATTTGAGCGATGAACTGCACGGCGAGAAGATCGACGTCATCCAATGGACGGCGGATCCCACGGCGTACGTTGCCAACGCGCTGCAGCCCGCGAAAGTGCTGGCGGTACACCTCAACGATCGCCAGCATCTGGCGGAGGCGGTCGTGCCGGATTACCAGCTCTCGCTGGCGATCGGCAAAGAAGGCCAAAACGTCCGTCTGGCGGCGCGGCTCACCGGCTGGCGCATCGACATACATAATGAAGAACAGTGGGCGGAGGTCGTCGCACAGCGCGTCGATGAGGAGAAGGAGCTTGCCGAGGTCGCAGCGATGGCCGAAGTGGCAGCCGAGGAATCCGGCGTCGAACTCACGCCCGAAATGCTCGCCCAAGACGAAGAACTCATCCGCAAGCTGCAGGAGCTGCAGCGCACGGATGAGCCCGATGCAACTGAAGACGCAGCGGGGCAGACCCAGCCCGCAGAATCAGAGGCCCAGCCGTAGACCACGTTCCGATCCGCCAGTGCGTGGGCTGCCGGAACCGATTCCAGCAATCGCGGCTGCTGCGCTTCGTGCGGTCGAAGGACGGTTTGTGGCAAGCAGATCGGCATAAACGGCTGCCGGGCCGGGGGGCGTACTTGTGCACGCCGGAGTGCTTGACGAGGATAAAGAAGAATAAACGATACAAAGGTTTGGCCGACGCGGTCGTTTCGCCCGACGCGTGGCCTGCAGTGGTTCGACCGAAGGTCGATGACGAGCGCGAACGAAGCTCGCGCCGCTAAAATTAGGAGATAATGCCGACAGTCATCCGAGTTCACGAGCTGGCTAAACAGCTGAACCTTTCGAGCCGAGAAACGATCGCGTTGCTGGGTCGGGTTGGCATTCACGCTTCGACGCACATGAGCGTAATCGACGAGCACCGCGCCCGCATCGTCCGCGGCGTGCTCAGCGGCAATTTGGCGGAAGTTGCTAAAGGACACAAGCCAAAACGCGCAGCATCGGGCAACGGCGCGGCGCAGCCTCCGGCTGCGCCTTCCGCCGAAGCCCACGAAGCCGGGGCGCCGGCTGCCCAAGCTAGTCCGGAAGCAGGCTCGGATGCTGTTCCAAGCACGCCGACCGAGGAATCTCGCGAAGCGACGCCGCGTCTGAAACCTGTGCCCGCGGGCCAAAGATCTGCTCGGCCCCATATCGCGCACCCCAAAGTCGTACCGGCGGCTTCGGCTGACCCCACCGCTCCGGTGCCGACGGTGCCGACGCTCAAGCCGGCGGCGTCGGCGCCGCCAATGCTGCCGCCGCGCGGCGCCCGGCCCGGGCTCGCCGTCCGGCCGCTGCCCGGCAGAATGCCGGCACGTCCGGGCCAACCAGCGCCGCGCGGCATCGGGGCCCGGCCGGCGCTACCCTCGGCTACGGGCACGCCGGCGGCGCCCACCATCGGCCGCAAAAAGTCGCGCGAGGAGCTCGAGCGCGACCGCAAGGAGCGCGAACGCGAGGAGCTGCTCAAAAAATCGCAGCCCAAGCACAAGGCCGCGCAAGTCAGCGCGACGGTCATCGAGCCGACGGTGCTCAAAGATTTGGAAATCCCCGACCTCATTACGGTGCAGCAGCTCGCGGCGGCGATGGAACTCCCGGCGGGCCAGGTCATAGCGCAGCTCATCCGCATGGGTACCATGGCGACCATCAATCAGCACATCGCTCCCGATGTGGCGGCCCAAGTTGCCAAGCGGTTCGGTTACCATACCATCATTAAGGAAGCCGGAGAGGCAACTGCAGAGCTTGCCGTCGAGGCCGATCCGCCGGGCTCGCTCACGGCGCGGCCGCCGGTCGTGACCGTCCTCGGTCACGTCGACCACGGCAAGACCTCGCTGCTCGACGCGATTCGTTCTACTAAGGTGGCGGCCGGGGAGGCGGGTGGGATCACCCAACGCATCGGTGCGTACACGGTTGAGAACGGCGATCGAAAGGTTACCTTCATCGACACGCCGGGTCACGAGGCATTCACCGAGATGCGCGCGCGCGGCGCCAAAGTCGCGGAGGTTGCGATCTTGGTCGTGGCAGCCGACGACGGCGTCATGCCGCAGACGATCGAAGCGATGAACCACGCGAAGGCGGCAAATCTGCCGATCGTGGTCGCGATGAACAAGATCGACAAACCGAATGCGAATCCGGATCGCGTTAAGCAGCAGCTGAGCGAGCTAGGCTTGACGCCCGAAGACTGGGGCGGTCAGACGCAGTTCATCCCCGTGTCCGCAAAGCAGAAGACCGGCATCGACGATCTGCTCGAAATGGTATTGCTCAACGCCGACCTGCTCGATCTGAAGGCCAACAAGAACCGGCGCGCGCAGGGCGTCATCATCGAGGCGCGGCTCGACCGCAATCGCGGCCCGGTGGCCACCGTTCTCGTCAAAAACGGCACGCTGCGCGTCGGCGACATCGTGGTGGCCGGTGCGGCGTGGGGCCGCGTGCGTGCGATGTTCGACGACAAGCTGGAACCGATCAAGCGCGCCGGCCCGTCGATCCCTGCGGAGATCATGGGCTTGTCCGACGTGCCGGCAGCGGGCGACACGCTCGAGGTCGTTTCCGACGAGCGCGACGCGCGCGAGTTGACCGCAAAACGCGGCCAGCGCAAACGTGAACAGCGGATGGCGACGGCGCGCCGTCCGGTCACGCTCGATGGATTTCTCGAGCAGGCGAAAGAGGGCGGCGTCCGCGACCTCAACCTCATCATCAAAGCCGACGCGCAAGGCTCCATCGAGGCGCTGCGCTCGCAGCTCGACAATCTCGCCAACGAAGACGTGCGCACCCGGGTCATCCATACCGGCGTGGGCGGCATCAACGAATCTGATGTCATGCTCGCCAGCGCATCGAACGCGATCATCATTGGCTTCAACATCCGCCCGGACGCAACGATCTCGCGCAAGGCGGAAGATGAAGGCGTCGACGTGCGCCTCTACGACGTGATCTACAACGTCATCGACGAAGTAAAAGCGGCCATGACCGGCATGCTGAAGCCACGCACGCGCGAAGTCGTGCTCGGGCAGATCGAAGTGCGCAAGATCTTCAAGGTGAGCAAGGTTGGGACGATCGCCGGCTGCTACGTGAAGAACGGCAAGGTGACGCGCGACGCGCGGCTGCGCGTGCTTCGCGACAGCGTGATCGTGTACGACGGCAAGCTGGCGTCGCTGAAACGGTTCAAAGACGACGCACGCGAGGTCGCCGAGGGGTTCGAGTGCGGCATCTCGGTCGAGAATTTCAACGACATCAAAGAGGGCGACGTGCTCGAGGCATATGCTATGGAGCAAGTCGCTCTCACCCCGGCGTAACCTCCAAGGAGCGCGTCATGGAAAAGGACGTCGTCGAGCGGGCTCACGAGATCTATTTCAACGTGATCGTGGCGCACGGCGGAAGCCAAGATCCGTGGACGAACGACCAGCGCACGGAGTTACGCCGCGCACTGGGCCTGCTGGAGCCGCTGGAAGCTGCCGGCGAACTCGGTGCGGACGGCATCCAGTTGATGGCGTCGCTGTGCTTAGAGCTCGGCAACGACGAACGCGAGGAGCACGTGCTTCGTCAAGGCGTCGAGCGATATCCAAGCGCGGTCGGCCTGCACGCCGATCTCGGCGTCGCGCATGCGAACTTGGGGCGTTGGCCCGATGCAGTGGCGCACCTCTGTGCTGCGGTGCTGATGGGGATGGATGAGGCGGATGAGCAGTGGGCGGTGGCGGCATCGCAATTGGTGGACGCGCTGGTTGAGTGCGGTGATCCGGAGCGCGCCGAAGAAATCCGGCTATGGGCGCTATCGCGGGCGACAGACCACAAAGCAAGAGCGTGGCTGCAGGACGGCCCTTCCGACAACTAAGACCTTTACGATCGAACACCAGTACGGGATATAGCGGATTGACAGACTTAGGCGGCGCGGGCAGCCTGCGATTGCGGCGGGTCGAACACGAAATCGTTCGCGAGTTGAGCCAGCTCATTCGAGAGCACTTGAAAGATCCGCGAGTCGGCTTTGTGACGATCACCGGCTGCGCCGTGAGCCCCGATCTGCGCAGCGCACGAGTCTTCGCGAGCCCTATGGGGGACCCGCGGGCCGTGAGCCAGACGATGCGCGGGCTGGAATCCGCCGCAGGCTTCCTTAGCGCGGAGCTCGCCAAACGCCTGACGCTGCGCCGCTCGCCGACGCTGCGCTTTTTTCGCGACGATTCAATCGCGCGGGGCGTGCGCGTTACGACGCTGATCACCGAGGTAAATCGACGCGATGAGGCCCGACGCACCAGCCCCCGCTAACGGCCACGCCGCCGCGGCGCCCGACGCGGCTGACGTGCTCGGCTGCCTCCGCAGCCGCGAGCAATTCGTGATGTGCGCCCACGAGCGGCCTGACGGCGACGTGCTCGGCAGCGGTTACGCGCTCGGCCTCGCGCTCAAGCAACTGAAGAAGAACGTCATCTACTTTCTGGATGACGACGTACCGAAGAACCTGCAATTTCTGCCGGAGGCCGAGTTCTCGCAGCGCACGTTTGACGGCGTGCGCGACGATGCGATCTTCGTTTTCTTCGACATGAGCGACCAGGCGCGTGCGGGCAGAGCTTTGGCGCGGGTGCCGAAGGAACGTATCATCGATGTCGATCACCATCTCGGCAACACGCGGTTCGGCCGCTGGAATTACGTCAACGAAAAAGAGTGCGCCACGGGCGCGCTCGTGCTCGACCTCATTCTGGGACTCGGCGTAGAGGTGTCGCCGGACATCGCCACCTGCGTGCTCGCCGCCGTGTTGTCCGACACCGGCTGCTTCATGTACTCGAATGCGACGCCGCGCACGCTGCGGCTCGGCGCCGCCCTGGTCGAGGCCGGCGCCGACAAAGATCTGGTGGTGAACCAGCTCTACCAGACGCGCGCTTTCTCCGGGCAAAAACTGCTCGGCCGCACGCTCGATGAGGCCGTGTTGACGCCGGACGGTATCTGTTATGCAGTCGTGACGAACGCCATGATGGACGAATTTCACGCCACGCACGACGATTTGGAAGACGCGGTCGGGGCGTTGCGCGCGGTAGAACAATGCGAGGTCGCGGCGCTCCTCAAGGAGACCCCGGAAGGAGAATACCGTCTGAGCCTCCGATCGCGCGGCCGCATTAACGTGCAGGCGGCAGCGCAAGTAATGGGCGGCGGCGGCCACTTTCGCGCTGCTGGAGCAACCGTCGCGGGCCCGAGAGAAGACGCAGTCGCGAAAGTGCTGGACGCGGTGCGCAAACAGATGGCGGCGCGCCCCACTCCAACGTAACTGCAGCGGCCGGCTTCAGACGGCCGAAACGGCGCATTCATGGATCAGACTTTCGGCTTCGTAAACGCATTCAAGCCGCCCGGTCCGAGTTCGACTGCTTTTGGCGCCTGGGTTCGGCGGAAGTTTGCCGCGAGCGCGGTCGGCCACTGGGGGACGCTGGATCCGCGCGCCAGCGGCGTGCTGCTCCTGGCGCTGGGCACTGCAACGCGGCTGTTGCCGTTGATCACCTGCACGCGCAAGAGCTACCTCTGCGAACTCGTACTCGGTCGCCGCACGGACACCGGTGACGCGAGCGGGAGCACCCTCGAGAGCGCACCGCCTCCGGACGACGCGACCGAAAAGGTGCACGCGGCCCTGGCGGGTTTCCTCGGCGAGATCGAACAAACTCCGCCGATGCATTCCGCGGTGAAAATTGCTGGTCGGCCGCTGTACGAGCGCGCGCGCCGCGGCTTGACGGTAGCGCGTGCGCCGCGCCGCGTCGTCATCTACGGCCTGCGCATGCTCGACGCGTCCTCAGGCCAAACGCTTCGCCTAGCAATTGACTGCTCTGCCGGAGTCTACGTGCGGACGTTGTGCGAACAAATCGGCGCGCGCATCGGCGTGCCGGCCCACATGGGCGCCCTGCTACGTACCGCCGCCGGCCCGTTTTCCATCGATGACGCGATGCTGCCGTCCGAACTAGCGCGCTCCCCGCTTCGCTGCGTCATCGACCCGCTGACCATCCTACCGCAGCCGCGTGTCGCGATTTCGTCGGCGCAAGCCGAACGGTTTGTGCGGGGTAACCCGGTGGACATTGCGAACGATCGGCCGGCTTCGGAGATGCTCGTCGTGCACGCTGGCCGCCTCATCGGCGTTGGAACGGCGAATGAGGATCGAGCCGGACGGCTTTTTCCGACGCGCGTGCTCGTGACCGCGGTCGTTTAAAGACACCGCCCCCCGGAGCGTGGCCGGCGCACGGCTGGTGATGCCAGGGCGCGCTCGAACGCCGACCGAACAGCCGTCCGATGCGCATCGTCCGCAGCCTCGACGAGTATCGCGCCGACGCCGATATCATGCTGACGATCGGCGTTTTCGACGGGGTTCACATCGGCCACCGGGCGGTGCTCGACAGGCTCGCGGCGCAACGCAAGCCCGGCTTGATCGTCGGAGCGCTGACGTTCGTCCAGCATCCCCAAGAATTTCTGCATCCGGGCGAAGGGCCAAAAGTGCTGACCACCGTCGACGAGAAAATCAACTTGCTCGACTCGTGCGGATTGGACGTTCTCTTCCTCCTGACGTTCGACGAGCGGATCCAGCGTCTGGCACCGGAGACGTTTCTCGACGACGTGCTCCTTCGGCGATTGCGCACGCGCCGGATCGTCGTCGGAGAGAACTGGCGGTTTGGTAAAGAGCGCGCCGGCGATGTCGCGTTCGCGAGTTCATTTTTGAAACCGAAAGGTTGCTCGGTCGAATCCGCGGATCTCCTCGAGAGCGGCGGCGAAAAGGTTTCCAGCTCGCGGATCCGCGAGCTGATCTCGTCACGGCGGTTCGCCGAGGCCGACGAGCTCCTCGGTTCGGCTTATACGCTGCGCGGCGTCGTCAGCGGCGGCGAGGGGCGCGGTCACCTGCTCGGCTTTCCAACCGCAAACCTCAGCACCGCGCCGGAAAAACTCGTGCCGCCGCCCGGCGTCTATGGCGCGACTGCGCGCCACGACGGCGCCGATCGCGAGGCGGTCGTCAGCATCGGCGACAAGCCGACCTTCGGCGGCGCTCACAACGTCGTCGAAGTGTACGTGCTGGATTTTAGGCGCAGCATCTACGGCGAGCAGATGGGTTTGCGGGAATGGAACTTCGTCAGAGATCAAGTACGCTACGACGGCCCGGCGCAGCTCATCGAGCAGATGCGTCGCGACGTCGCTGCGGTCCGTGATCGCGATCGGCGGGTGACCGTTCCGCCGCAAGCCGCTCGCGCCGACTAGCGTATGCGTGCGCGAATTCCGCACCGAACAAAAAGATCTGGGCTGAATAGTATAGCCAGATGAGAACGAGCAGGACGGACGCGGCCGCGCCATAGGACGCGATGCCGGTCCGACCGAGATAGAGGCCGATGAGCAGCTGTCCGATGATGAATAATACCGCTGCGAAGATTGCACCGGGCCAGACGTCGTTCCAGCGAACGCTGGCGTCCGGCAGCAGCCTGAAGATCACCGCAAACAGCCCGCTCATGACGACCAGCGACGCGCAAATGTTGATCGCCAAACCGAACTGGGGCGGCGCGCCAGGCACGCTCTTTTCGAGCGCCTCGAGTCCGGTGGTCACGAGGATGAGACACAGCAGCAAGAAGGCGGAGCCGATGACCATGACGATCGACAGAAAGCGCTTGCGCAGTAGCCGGATGAAGCCGCGGCGCGCCGGTGGTTCGACGTCCCAGACGATGTCCAGGGCCTCGCGAATTTGCTCGAAGACCCCGGCGGCGCCGAACAGGAGGATGAGCAAGCTGATGAGCGTCGCCAACGCGCTCGACGTCGGCCGCGTGGCGCTTGTTTCGAGCGCTGTGATCGCTGCGGCGCCCGTAGGTCCCAGGAGCTGGCGCAGGTTGGTTTCGATTTCGCCGAGGGCGGCTCGCCGGCCGATCACGAAGCCGGCGACGTCGATCGCGATGACGAGCAGCGGGGTGAACGAAAATGCCAAGTAATAGGCGAGCGCCGCTGCCTGTCGTGACATCGCCTTGCGCTGCCATGCGCGTCCAGCTTCCTTGAGAAGCCCGAAAAATATGCCGACCGGCTTGGTCATGCGACGTGAATTGGCGCGCGCGCTGCATCTGCCTGCGCGTGCCGACATGTCCCGCCGTTGCCGGTTTAGGTCCGGGGCAAAGCGGAAAGTACTTCTGCAAGCATCGCGAATACGGAACGCGCGAGCGCTCGAAGGTGGTTTGGGTGATGGCGGAAGTCAGGCTTTCGGTCGTTACGTTGCACCGCGCCGCTAGCGTCAAGCGGCCCGCTGTGCGATGGCGGAAAGCGCGGCGTCGAGCGCCTCGAGCCCGCGATCGACATCTTGCCTCTCGATGATCAGCGGCGGCGCCACCAGCACGACGTTGAATCGACCGAACGCGTACACGCCGCGCGCCAGCAGCTCGGCGAGGAATTCCTTCATAATGCCTTGATTCGCGGCGTGCCACGGGACCAGCGGTTCTTTCGTTTTGCGGTCATTGACCAGTTCGAGTGCGAACAACGCACCGATGCCGCGTGCGTCGCCCACCAGCTGGTGTTTGCGTTGCAGTTCCTGCAGCCCGGCTCTCAGCCAGCCCTCGATTTCGTTTGCGCGCTCGAACAAGCGCTCGTCGCGGTATGCCTTCAACGTCGCGACGCCGGCGGCCATCGCAAGCGGATGGCCGGCGTACGTGTGGCCGCACCAGAGCACGTTTCGATCGAAATACGCGGCCAGCGATTCGCGAACGATGACACCGCCGAGCGGCACGTACGCCGACGTCACGCCCTTTGCGATGGTGATGAGATCCGGCGCGACGCCGAACCGCTGAGCGGCGAAAGCGGCGCCGACGCGGCCGAATCCGGTCATCACCTCGTCGAAGATGAGAACGATGCCGTGCCGGTCACAGATGTCTCGTATCCCCGCCAGATAGCCTTCCGGATAGACGATGACTCCGTTCGAACCGACGACCGGCTCGAGGATGATCGCGGCGACCCGCTGCGGATCCTCATGCAGCAGCACGAGCTCGACGTGGTCGAGCGCACGCCGAGTTTCTTCGGCCGGCGAACTCGTGTGAAACGGGCTGCGGTACGGATAGGGCGTCACGAAATGCACGACGCCGGGTATGCCTGGTTCGGCAGCCCAGCGCCGGTTCTCACCGGACAGCGTGCTCGCGCCGATCGCCGAGCCATGAAAGGATCGATACGCGGCGAGGATCTTGGATCGGCCGGTGATCATCCGAGCCATTTTTACCGCATCTTCGTTGGCGTCGCCGCCGGCCGTCGTGAAAAACGTGCGCGCGCCCTCGGTCCACGGCGCGATGTCGGAGAGCTCCTTCGCAAGTTGGGCGCGGACGTCGTTCGGAAACGCCGGCGGCGCGTAGCACAGACACGCGGCTTGCTCCGCGATCGCCTTGACGACGTTCGGATGGCCGTGACCGAGGTTGACGGCGATAAGCCCCGAGGATAGATCGAGGTAGCGCTTTCCGTCGGAGTCTTCGTAGTACGCGCCATCCGCCCGAACGATCAACGGCAGACGCGAAGTTTTCTGCATCGACCAGGGCGTCAGCACATGATCCGCGTGGAGTTCGGGCAAAGGTCGGGAGGTCGCCAGCATTGCTTTTAGTCCTTTCGAGCCGAAAAGGCTCCGGGGGACTGCATTTTCGCAAAAGCGAACAAATTCGCCTACTGTTGCCGGCTTAGTTCGCGGAGGACGCTGCCGATGAAGGCGCTCGAGGTTCACAAGGTCCCGATGCGGATCGGCGACGCGTATGTAGAGTCGGCAGGCGAGCACATCGACGTGACGGATCCGTCAAGCGGCGACGTCTTGGCGCGCGTGCCTCGCTCCACGGCAGGCGAGATCGATCGGGCGGTCCGCGCGGCTCGTGACGCGTACGCTGGCTGGTCTGCGGTGCCGGTGGTCGAGCGGGCGCATCGATTCTTTTCGTTTGCGATCCTGCTCGAAAAACACAAAGAAGAACTCGCGAGGCTTGTCGCGACGGAAAACGGCAAAGCGCTGCCGGACGCAAGGGCCGAAGTGCGCCGCGGCATCGAGCTCGTGGAGTTCGCCTGCGGGATGCCGAGCCTGATGATGGGCGACAGCTTGGAAGGCATCGCGCAGGGCATCGACTCCCAGACGATCCGCCAGCCCCTCGGCGTGTGCATCGGCATCACGCCGTTCAACTTCCCCGCCATGGTGCCGCTGTGGATGTATCCCATCGCAATCGCAGCAGGAAACACGTTTGTGCTCAAGCCGTCGCCGCTGACGCCGCTCTCGGCGCTGCGCATCGCCGAGCTATTTTACGAATGCGATTTTCCGCCGGGTGCGCTCAACGTCGTGCACGGCGACAAAGACGCCGTCGAGGCGCTCATTTCGCACGCCGACGTACGAGCCGTATCGTTCGTCGGCTCGTCGAACGTTGCGCGGCACGTGCAAGCGCTGGCGGTTGAGCACCATAAGCGAGTCCAGGCGCTGGGCGGGGCAAAAAACCACTTGATCGTGATGCCCGACGGCGTCAGCGAAGCCACGCGTGACGCGATCATGTCGTCGGCATTTGGCGGCGCTGGCGAGCGCTGCCTCGCCGGATCCGTCGTCGTCGCGGTCGGCGAAGCGGGCGACGCACTCGTTGCCATGCTGCGCGATGCGTGCCGCGGCCTCTCGCTCGGCGCGGCACTCGACGAACGCGCCGGCATGGGGCCGGTCATCAGCGTGCAAGCCAAGGCGCGCATCGAGGGCTATATTGAGGAAGGGGTGCGCAGCGGCTTCGAGGTCGTGTGCGACGGCCGCGAGGCTGCCACTCCCGACCCCGATGGGACGTATCTCGGCCCAACGCTCTTCGACCGCGTCGATCCAACTTCGAAGATCGTCCGTGAAGAGATCTTTGGACCGGTGCTTTCCGTCATCCGGGCGCCAGACCTCGAAAGCGCCGTCCGCATCGCCAATGCTTCGCCCTACGGCAACGCGGCGTCGATCTTCACGCAGAGCGGCCGCGCGGCCCGGACGTTTGCGTCGAAGGTCGAAGCCGGCATGGTCGGCGTCAACATCGGGGTGGCCGCGCCGATGGCGTTCTTCCCGTTCGGCGGCGTCAAGGATTCGCTGTTCGGGGATCTTCGCATCCACGGCAAGGATGGCGTGGCGTTCTACACGCAGCAGAAAGTGACGATCACGCGCTGGTGAGCGGCCTCAACGATTCCATCCACAAGCATCTGACGCGGCTGGAGGTCAGCGCCGAAGCCAACCGCTGTCTTTTCTGTTACGATGCGCCGTGCATGCACGCGTGTCCCACCCACATCGACGTTGCGGCGTTCATCAAAAAGATCGCCACCGACAACCTGAAAGGCAGCGCCCGCACGATCATGAGCGCCAATCCGATGGGCGCAAGCTGCGCGCGCGTGTGCCCGACCGAAAATCTCTGCGAAGGCGCGTGCGTGTACGCCAAGGACGCCGCACCAATCCGTATCGGCGACCTGCAGCGCTACGCGACGGATTGGGCGCGCGACCACAACGTCAAGCTGTTCCAGCCCGGCTCGCCGACCGGCCGAAGCGTCGCTATCGTCGGCGGCGGTCCCGCGGGATTATCGGCCGCCCGCGAGCTTCGCTGCATGGGTCATGCCGTCACGATCTTCGAGGCAAAAAACGAACTTGGCGGGTTGAACACGTACGGCATCGTTCCGTTCCGACTCAGCACGGACGTCGCGCTATGGGAAGCGCAACAAGTCGTTGGGCTGGGCGTGGAGATTAAAACGGGCGTTGCGGTCGGCAAGGATATCGCTGCGGACGACCTGCTTGCGAATTTCGAGGCGGTGGTGCTCGCCTGCGGCATGGGGGCCGTTCCGAAACTCGGCATTCCGGGCGAAGAGTTGGACGGCGTACTCGACGCGCTCGATTTTATCGAAACCGCGAAGATGACCGGAGCGGTTCGCGAGCTAGGCAAAAACGTCGTGGTGATCGGCGCCGGCAACACGGCGATCGATGCCCTCACCTGCTCGAAGCGGCTCGGTGCCGAACGCGTGACGATGTACTACCGGCGCAGCGAAGACGACATGACCGCATATCCGTTCGAGTACGAATTCGCAAAACAGGAAGGCGTCGAATTTCGCTGGCTGTGCGCGCCGAAGCGCATCATCGGCACAAACGGCGCCGTGAGCGGCGTTGAATTCGTACGAACGCAACGCCAAGCAGTCGACGGCGGCGCGCGCAGGCCGCCCGCCTCACTGCCCGGTTCGGAATTCGTCGTCGCCGCGGACACGGTCATTCGTGCGATCGGGCAGAGCCGGCGCACCGAACTCTTCGACCAGTTCGGCGTGAAGCACGACGGTGCGGTCGTGCAGGTCGATGAGCATCTCGAAACCAGCCGCCCCCGCGTATATGCCGCGGGTGACTGCATTTTCGCGAAGGGCAGCCGCGAAGCGATGGTCGTCGAAGCGGCGGAGCAAGGCAAGATCGTCGCTCGCGCGATCGACCGGAAACTGGAGCAACGTCATGGCTGATCTCTCGGTCAATATGGCGGGCATCAAGAGCCCGAACCCGTTTTGGCTGGCGTCGGCGCCGCCGACCAACAGCGGGTATCAAGTGATGCGCGCGTTCGACGCCGGGTGGGGAGGCGTCGTGTGGAAAACGCTCGGCGACCCGATCGTCAACGTCACGTCGCGCTTCGCAGGACTGGACGTCAACGGCGTTCGCATGGCCGGCATGAACAACATCGAGCTGATCACCGACCGCCCGCTCGAAGATAACCTGCGCGAGATCCGAGAGGTGAAGAAGCGATTTCCGGATCGCGCGATCGTAGCATCCCTCATGGAAGAGCCGAGCCGCGCAAAGTGGCACGCGCTCGTCGAAAAGGTGCAAGACGCCGGGGTCGACGGCTTCGAACTCAATTTCGGCTGCCCGCACGGCATGTCGGAGCGCGGCATGGGATCCGCCGTCGGCCAAGTGCCGGAGCTGATCGCGCAGAACACGGCCTGGGTCGTCGAAGCGGCGCGGGTGCCGGTGATCGTCAAACTGACCCCCAACATCACCGACATCCGGTTTTGTGCGCGCGGCGCGGCGCAGGGCGGCGCGCATGCGATCAGCCTCATCAACACGATCAACAGCCTTATCGGCGTGGACCTCGACACGTGGCAGCCGATTCCGCAGGTTGACGGGATGAGCACGCACGGCGGCTATTGCGGTCCGGCGGTCAAGCCGATCGCGCTCAACATGGTCGCCGAGTGCGCTCGCGACCCGGAGGTGCGCATTCCCATTTCCGGCATCGGCGGCATCGCCACGTGGCAGGACGCGGTCGAATTCATGCTGATGGGCGCCACCACCGTTCAAGTCTGCACGGCCGTCATGCACCACGGCTTCCGGATCGTCGAAGACATGATCGACGGTCTGGGCAATTATCTCGACGCTCGTGGGATTTCATCGGCGACGGGCATCATCGGCCGATCGGTCAAGCTCATGACGACATGGGAAAATCTCAACCTTGAGTATAAACTGATAGCGCGCATCGATCAGGACAAATGCATTCACTGCAACAAGTGCTGGGTCGCGTGCGAAGACGCGGCACATCAGTGCATCGATCGCGTGGCGCAATCGGACGGCAGCACCAAACTGGTCGTCGACGAGGGCGAGTGCGTAGGCTGCAACCTCTGCGCCATGGTGTGCCCGGTGCCCGAGTGCATCTCAATGCTTGAGGTCGATACCGGCAAGCCGGCGCAATCTTGGAAGCAGCGCCAGGCGGCAGCTTCCGGAACCGCCGGTTAGTGGGCATCCTCATTCGCGGCGGGACGGTCGTCACGGCGACCGACGTGAACCGCGCGGACATCTTGGTCGATGGCGAAAGGATCGCGCAGCTCGGCGAACGCGTCAGCGAGCCGGGGCATGAGATGGTCGACGCATCGGGTTGCTACGTCATGCCAGGCGGCATCGACCCGCATACCCACCTGGACATGCCGTTCGGCGGCACGGTGACCGCCGACGATTTTCAGACCGGAACGATCGCGGCCGCGCTCGGCGGCACCACGACCGTCATCGATTTCGCGCTGCACCAGCGCGGCGCGCGTCTCCACGATGCGCTGAAGGCCTGGCACGCCAAGGCCAAGGGCAAGGCCGTCATCGATTACGCGTTTCATCTGACGATCGCGGACGGTCGCGACGAAACGATGAACGAGATTCCCGAGATCATCGAAAAAGAAGGCGTCAATTCGTTCAAAGTATTCATGGCGTACAAAGGCGTGCTGCAAGTCGACGACGAGACGATCTTTAAGACACTCAAAGCCGCGGCAAGATCGGGCGGTCTCGTCCAGCTGCACGCGGAGAATGGCGACGTCATCGAGGTGCTGATCGCCGAAGCCCGCAAAAGAGGCCACCGAGAGCCGAAATATCACGCGCTGACTCGGCCGGTTGAGGCCGAGGGGGAAGCGACGAGCCGCGGCATTCGGCTGGCGGAGATGGCCGGCGCGCCGCTCTACGTCGTGCACGTATCCAGCGCCATGGCTGCAGATGCGATCAGCGACGGCCGCAAGCGCGGGCTGCCGATCTACGGCGAGACCTGCCCGCAATATCTCGTGTGCGACGCGTCGGACTACGAGCGTGCCGACTTCGCGGGCGCAAACTATGTGATGTCACCGCCCCTGCGCGACAAGTGGAACCAAAGCGTGCTGCTGCGCAAACTGAAGAACATGGAATTACAGGCGTTCGGGTCGGATCAGTGCTCGTTCAACCATAAGGGTCAGAAAGAACTCGGCAAAGAGGATTTCTCGAAGATCCCCAACGGCGCTCCCACCATCGAAGACCGTCTGTCGGTGCTCTGGCACGTCGGGGTCAATTCAGGCGTCATGGGCCCAAACACGTTCGTCGCGGTCGTGTCGACGAATCCCGCGAAGCTGTTCGGCCTCTTTCCGCGCAAGGGCACGATCGCCGTCGGCAGCGACGCGGACATACTGGTGTGGGATCCTACGTTCGAACGGACGATTTCTGCGGCGTCGCATCACATGAACGTCGACAACAACATTTTTGAAGGCCTGAAGGTCAGAGGCCGGCCGCGCCACGTCTTTTCGCGCGGCACGAGGATCGTGGAGAATGGGAGATTCGTAGGAACGCCGGGCGCCGGCGCGTTCCAGAAGTGCGACAAGTTCTTTCCGGTGCAATTCTAAGCCTCAGTCGTCGGAGGGTTTTTCGTGGCATCCAAGGTGACCATCGGCCTCATTCAAGCGCATCACGACGTGGCGGGCGGCGCACCGGTCGAAGAACACAAGCGTGTGGCGATCGAGAAACATGTCCGGCTCGTGCGCGAAGCCAAGGCGAAGGGCGCGCAGATCGTGTGCCTGCAAGAACTGTTCTACGGTCCGTACTTTTGCACGGAACAAAATCCAAAGTGGTACGCGGCCACGGAGCGGATACCCGACGGACCGACGACGAAGCTCATGCAGGACTTGGCCAAAGAGCTTGGGCTCGTGCTCGTCGTGCCTCTCTATGAAGAAGAGTTTTCCGGATTGTACTACAACACGGCCGCCGTCATTGACGCCGACGGCAAGTATCTGGGAAAATACCGCAAGCATCACCTGCCGCAGGTCGCGGCCGGTCCGCCGGGCTGCGGCTTCTGGGAAAAATATTACTTTCGACCCGGCAACCTCGGGTTTCCAGTATTCGAAACGTCGTTTGCGAAGGTCGGCGTGTACATTTGCTACGACCGGCATTTTCCCGAAGGCGCACGCGTGCTCGGCTTGCACGGTGCCGAGATCGTTTTCAATCCGTCGGCGACGGTCGCGGGCTTGTCGGAATACCTTTGGAAGCTCGAGCAGCCGGCGCATGCGGTCGCAAACGGCTATTACATCGGCGCCATCAATCGCGTCGGTTGGGAGAAACCATGGAACATGGGCGAGTTCTACGGTCAGGCGTATCTTGCGGATCCGCGCGGGCAGATCGTCGCCATCGGCAGCCGCGACAAAGATGAAGTCGTTACCGGCGTAATGGATCGCGACACGATCACCGAGGTACGTAACACGTGGCAGTTCTTCCGCGATCGCCGGCCTGAAACGTACGACGACATGGTCAAGATCTAGTGCCGGCAAGCCAGCTTCAAGTTGGCGACGTCGTCGTCCTGACGGATGAGGCTATTGACCGCGTCAGCGGCGAGAAGGCGCTGTGGAACGACGACCTTCGGCCATGCACGCTCGCCGAACATTCATGGCCGGGTTCCAGATACGCCTCACTGTGGGTCGGCATGTGTTTGTGCCTGCCGACGTATTCGCTCGCAAGCGGAATGATCGCGCTCGGCATGAACTGGTGGGAGTCGGTGCTGACGATCCTCATCGGCAACTGCATCGTTTTGATTCCGATTCTCCTCGTCTCCCACGCCGGCACCAAATACGGCATTCCGTATCCGGTATTCGCTCGGCTGTGGTTCGGCACTCGAGGCGCCCACATCCCCGCCCTGGCGCGCGCAATCATCGCGGCCGGTTGGTTCGGCATCAACGCGTGGTTCGGCGGGCAAGCGGTCGACGCGATCCTGGGTCGGGCGGCCCCGGCCTGGGCCGGCATCGGCATCCACCTGCCGCTGGCGTTCGCTATTTTTTGGGTCATCAACATGCTCATCGCCATGCGCGGACCGCAGGCGATCGGCCGGCTGACCGTCGTCGCCGCGCCTACTCTCGCGCTGGGTGCGGTGGCGCTCTTCGTGTGGGCGCTGGTGCGCGCCGGCGGCTTCGGGCCGATGCTGTCGACCCCGGCGCAGATTCACGGGCCGGCATTTTGGGCGGTGTTTTACCCGTCGGTCGTCGGCGTCATAGCGTTTTGGGCGACGCTGGCGCTCAACATCCCGGACTACACGCGCTATGCGAAAACGCAGCGCAGCCAAATGCTTGGCCAGGCGCTGTCTATGCCGCTGACGATGGCGCTGTTCTCGTTTGTGGGTATTGCCGTGACCTCGGCGACCGTCGTGCTCTTCGGCAAAGCGCTGTGGAACCCGGTCGAACTCATTTTGAAATTTCCGGCGCTGGTTATCGTGCTCGCCGGACTCGTCATCGTCTTATCGTCGGTGACGATTAACGTGGGGGCGAACGTGATGGCGCCGGCTCGCGCGTTCGAAAACCTTTGGCCCCGGCGCATCAATTTCGCGACCGGCGCCGTCATGACGGGCGTTTTGAGCCTCGCGATGCAGCCGTGGTACGTGCTCGCTGCATTCAGCCACTACATCTTCGCTTGGCTGGGAACGTACGGCGCGTTGCTCGGCCCATTCGACGGCATTGCCATCGCAGATTACTGGCTCGTCCGCGCTCGGCGGCTCGATCTCGTGCAGCTCTACACGCCGGGCGGTGCATATTCATACTCGAAAGGGGTCAATCTTCGCGCGATTTGCGCGCTCGTAGTCGGCTGGGGTGTGGCGCTGCTCGGTCTCGTCACGCGGCTGAAATTCCTTTGGAGCGGCGGCTGGCTCTTCGGCATCATCGGCGGATCGATCGCCTATGCGTTGCTGATGAGGCGCGAAAAGATGAAGCTCGCTATGCCCGAAACTCTCGCGGAGGCGGGCAGCCCGGCGCGCTAGCGTGAAGCCGGCTTGATGTGATAGCGCGCGCGCCGTGCGACCGAGGTGTCCTTCTCGCCGGCGACGGCCGGTCCGCGTGCCGTCGAAGCGACCAAACATGGGTGCTCGCGGCCACGATCCTCGCATCGAGCATGGCGTTCATCGACGGCACCGTCGTCAACGTCGCGCTCCCGGTGATGCAGGTGGATCTGCATGCGTCCATCGTCGATGCTCAGTGGATCGTCGTCGCGTACAGTCTTTTTCTCGCCGCGCTCATCCTGGTGGGCGGCTCGATCGGCGACCACTACGGTCGAAAACGCGCGTGTCTGACAGGCGTCGTCGTGTTCATGGCGGCGTCGGCGTGGTGCGGCTTCGCCCACGACGCGCAGCAGCTCATCGCAGCACGAGCGATACAAGGCGTCGGGGCCGCACTGCTCATCCCCAACAGCCTCGCCATCATCTCCGCATCGTTCGACCAGTCGAGCCGAGGCAAAGCGATCGGCACCTGGTCGAGCCTTACTGCGGTGACGGCGGTGATCGGGCCGGTGCTTGGCGGCTGGCTCACGCAGCATGCTTCGTGGCGCTGGGTGTTTTTTATCAACGTTCCGGTCGGCGTTGCCGTGCTGCTCATCGCATGGTGGCGCGTGCCTGAGAGTCGCGATTCCGACGCAGCGCAGCATCTCGACTGGTGGGGTGCGACGTTCGGCACGATCGGTTTGGCCGGCGTGTCGTATGGCTGTATCTTCTCGTCGCAGTTTGGCTGGGGCGACCCAAGCATCATCGTGAGCCTCGTCGTCGGCGCGTGCGCGCTTGCGCTGTTCGTGCTCGCCGAAGCGCGCGGCAAGGCGCCGATGCTGCCGGTCGACCTCTTCAGGTCGCGAATCTTCAGCGGCGTCAACATCGTGACGTTTCTGCTGTACGCTGCGCTTGGCGGCGCGCTGTTTCTCGTGCCGTTCAACCTTATCCAGATTCACGGCTATTCGCCGACGGCGGCCGGCCTGGCGCTGCTGCCGTTCGTCGCGCTCCTGTTCGCGCTTTCGCGGTGGTCCGGCGCGTTGGTCGATACGTACGGGGCTCGAGTTCCCTTGATCGCCGGGCCCGCTATCGCCGGCATCGGCTTCGCGCTATTCGCTTTGCCTGGATCCGGCGGCAGTTATTGGGTAACATTCTTTCCAGCCGCCCTCGTGCTCGGCTTCGGCATGGCTATCACCGTGGCACCGTTGACGACCGCGGTGATGAGTTCGGTGAGTGACGCAAAAATGGGCATCGCATCGGCGGTCAACAATGCCGTGGCGCGAACCGCCAGCCTGCTCGCCGTCGCCTTTTTCAACGTGATGGCGATTGCAGTATTTACCGCCGGATTGTCGCACGGCTTGACGGCGATGCATGCGCCTCCCGACCTCGCTCGTGCCATGTCGGCGCAGCGCTTGAACATGGCGGCGGCTCAACCACCCTCCGGAATCGAACCGGTGCTCGCTCACGCCGCCCGCGCCGCCGTCGTAGCGTCGTATGTGATGGCATTTCGAGTGGCGCTGCTTGCGGGGTCGGTAATGGCACTCGCGAGCGCGCTCGTCGCCGGCGTCACCTACGCGCGCGTCAAAAAGGTAAAAGCGGCCTCGAAGCGCGCCGCGTGAGGTGGGTAAGTGACCGAGGAGAGGGAGACCTGCCGCGTGAGCAAGCGCAACGCGCGCGATGCCAAAAATCGGTTCGCCGTGCTCCAAACAAGCGCCGCCGGCGTACTAGCCGGCAGCGGAGGCCTGATTGTATATCCGCTGCAGATAGATGCGCAAGCCGAGCACGCTTCCCGCCGCGAGCGCCAAGAGCACGCTGCCGGAGATGGCGGCCAACGGCGGAAGCGCGACGACGCCCGGCTGCGATTGGGCGGCCTGCACGGCCGCCATCCCGCCGGACGCAAAGCGCACCACGAACCGCAGCGCGAGCACGCCGACGAAGATGAGCGTTCCGATCGGCGACGTCTTGACGAACAGGCTCTGATTCGCCCTGTCGACGCGAACAGTGGTATGGGTCCCCTGATAGAGCCCGATCGCGATTCCCGCGGCGAGGCCGACGGGCGCTAGCAGCGCCGCGAGCAGCGTCGAGGTCCGCGCGTCGAAGAACACCAAAATTGCGGTGATAACGAGCAAGATGGCCGGAGCAAACCACATCTGCGTGACGGACCAGCGGCGTTCGCGCGTCATGCGGTAGACCCGAACGCCCATGAGAATAAGGATGATCGCAACGATGACGACGTACGTGACGGTTTGATTCATGGCGCCCTACGTTGCTATCGGCGCGCCAGCGTTCCTTGTCACCAGCCAAATGTAGCCGCGGCCAATGATGGCCGCGTGGCTTGCAGCGCTACTTGGGGAGAATGACGCCTGCTGCCCAAAGGACAAGCGCAGAACCGAAACCCGCTATCAGCTGAGGCACATCCGTCGCATAAATCATTAGCGAGCCGCGTCGTGCCATCGCGACCTAGGATACAACGCTTATCCCGATGACGTAAGCACGGGCCGCTCAAGGCTGCCCGTTGAGTTTCGAGATACAAGTAGTTGCGGGGGATGGATTTGAACCACCGACCTTCGGGTTATGCTTACTACTTCAGCTTTCGCCGCTCCGCCGTTTTCGACGGATTCGTAGTCTGGACTTTCCCTTCACCCGCCTCTATGAAGCGGGTGCCTGCCGTCAAGTCTCTACACCTTCTCCATCAGAAGCTCTGATAGAGCTTGGCTCGGGATTACCCTGCTAACGGCTTCCCCGACTTTGACAGGTGTTCCCACAAGAATTGCTTCTTGTGGAGCCCACGCCGCAATCAAGCTCCAGGCGTCAAGATAAGCAGACGACCGAGGTCTTCGTTGACGTCTCTCAGCTTCGACCATGTGGATCTCGCTGCCGAAACTGATGCATGCTTGGTTGCGCGGTAATGAGCCCGACGAGCTACCGGACTGCTCCACCCCGCGTTTCGTAGGTACGGCGCGCCGACGCAGCGTACCTCCAGCAGCATGCTCGCGCCAGCGACGTTTTCCATCGTCGGCTACGACCCGATCGCCGATGAATTAGGCATCGCGGTGCAGTCGAAGTTCATCGCGGTCGGGGCGGTCGTGCCGTGGCTTGCGTCTGGCGTCGGCGCGGTTGCAACGCAGGCATGGGCTAACACATCCTACGGGCCGCGCGGACTCGAGTTGTTGCGCTGCGGGGGATCGCCCTCCGAGACGATCGCGGCCCTGACGCGTGACGACAGCCATGCACGTCAGCGCCAAGTCGGGATCGTCGACGCTCGCGGCCGCTCCGCCACCTACACTGGCGCGGAGTGCATGCCGTGGGCGGGTGGAAGAGCGGGAAAAAACTTCGCCGCGCAGGGCAACATCCTCGCCGGACCTGAGGTCGTCGCTGCGCTGGAGCGCGCGTTCGTCAGTACGGCCGGCGCTTTGGCGGACCGTCTCGTCGCCGCGCTGCGCGCCGGTCAGGCAGCCGGCGGGGACCGGCGAGGCAAGCAAAGCGCCGCACTGGTCGTCGTGAAACCGAAGGGCGGCTACGGCGAATTCAACGATCGCTACATCGATCTGCGCGTGGACGATCACCCCGAACCGATCGAAGAACTCGGCCGGATCCTGAACCTTCACAAATTGTATTTTTCCAAACCGGCTGCCGAGGATGTGCTTGACATCGACGCGACCCTCGGCGCGGAAATCGTCTCGCGGTTACGCCGCGCGGGTGCGTTGGCGGACGGCAGTACGGTTGGTTTCGATGCGGCAGCGCACAACGCGCTCGTCGCCTTCATGCATCGGGAGAATCTCGAGGAGCGGGTGCGCGACGATGGGCGCATCGACCGGCAGACGCTCGTGTATCTCCGATCGTTCGAGCGTTGAGCGCGCTGCGCGAATGGCTTCGGGCTCTTCCCAAGGCCGAGCTCCACGTCCATCTCGAGGGCACGATGTCGCGCGAGCTGTACCTTCGGATCGCCGAGCGCAACGGCCTGACGGTTCACGCCGCCGCCGCAACGTATGCCTGCTTCGATTTCCCATCGTTCCTGCAGGCATTTTTGTCGGCCGTCAAAGCGCTGCAGCGGCCGCAAGACTTCGCGGACATCGCGCGCGAGTATCTGGCTAAATCTGCCGCCGAAGGGGTCCGGCACGTCGAGCTCATGCTCTCGCCGGCAACCCAGCGGATGTTCGCGCCCGCCCTGGATCTGCGCGACGCGCTCGCGGCGGTGTGGTCCGAAATCGAGCGTGCCAGAGCCTGCACCGGCATCTCCGCCGTGATCGTGCTCGATATGGTGCGCAACCTCGGGGTGGAAGCCGCGTTACGGGATGTTGAGCTGGCCCGGCGGAGCAAAGGGCAAGGGGTCGTCGGCGTCGGGCTGGGCGGCGACGAGCGCAACTATCCCGCGCGCGATTTCCAAGCGGCGTACGCTGCCGCCGAAGCGGCGGGCTTGCGGCGCACCGCGCATGCCGGAGAGGCGGCGGGTCCGGAGAGCATCGTCGACGCGGTAGCGCTGCTGCGCGCCGAGCGGATCGGTCACGGCATCGCGGCCGCCAAGCAGCCGGAAGTTGTGCAGCTGCTGCTCGACAACAATGTTGCGATCGACGCGTGCCCGACGAGTAATGCAGTGACGGGAGTCACGCCGCGCGGCGCAGCGCACCCTATGAAGGCGCTCCTTGACGCGGGCGTTACGGTCACGCTCAATTCGGACGACCCGGCTTTTTTCGGCGCCTCGTTGCTCGACGAATACGAAACCTGCGCGCGAGCGTTGCAGCTCGAAAAGCCGCAGCTCGCGCAGCTTGCCGTCAACAGCTTCAACGCTTCGTTTGCGGCGCAGGCGGAGAAGAAGAAGTGGTTGGCCGAGCTCGAGCGGTTCGTGGCGGAGCGCGAATAAATGCGTATTGCCGGTCGTCGAAAGGCGACCGGCTTTATGGGCTATTGGATGAATTGCTGCGGCACGACCCGATACGCCGCGACCTTACCGTCGCTGTCCAGCCGCATCTCGACCATCAGCGCGCCCTTGGAGAATTTCGCCAGATAGGTGTACTTATGGCTCGAGTCGTTGGACGTGGCCTCGGTCAAGCCGCTGTAGTCGCCGAGCTTGTGCATGCGATCCGACAGGTCGCCGACTTCGCTGCGCGTGACTTGGCCGGCGAGCGTGCTGTCGAAGTTCTGCGTGACGCCCGCGTAGTCGTTGTTGTAGACGGCACGAGTGATGCCGTCGGCAAGCTGCGTGTTCTTATTCCCGCCCGCCCCCGCGCTGCACGCGACGAGCGCGCAGCCGACAAGCGCGGCGGCGCCTGCCGCAAGGCGCCGCGCGATAGGCTTCTTGTCGAACAACGCTTAGAACGTTCCCCAGCCGTATGATGCGAGCGCGACCTTTTGCGTCGCTCCAGTCGGCGACTGAACCTTCGCTATCGTGCTCGCGACGTAGTTGCGTTGGGGGACGCTCGCGCTCGCCGCAAGTTGCTTGCGGAGACCGAGCACCTGGTCGTGCTGGTACGCGACTTCGCTGCGCAGCGAATCGGCGACCGCCACCTCATGCTCGTAGGCGCTTTTCTCAGCGGTGTATGCCGCCCACGCATCGTTGCGCTGCTGCGCGAGCGCAGCTTGCCTTTGCGCGTCTTCGGCGTAGCGCTCGTGCACCTTGCGGTTGTGGTTAATGAGGATCAGCGCCGCTGCCGCGCCCCCGATCAGAATGTTGCGGGTCGAAGCGGCTCCGTCGGCGCTGGCGGGCGGGGCGGGCGCGAGCATGGCGAGCATGCCGACGAGCGCTGCGAGCGCTGCAAAACGTATTAATTTCATGGGTGATTTCTAAACCTCCACCGGTTGGGGCTCCCTGTGTGGCTTTATTCCCACTTTCGGACCCCGTCCTCTAAGGAAACGAAAAACGGGGCCAATCCGATTTTGGCGGCATTTTGGGAAGAGGGACAATCCCGCCTAATTCTGGAATTAGGCGTGCCTAATAAAATGTCTACGCATCGTCTAACAAACAATTCCGCGCTGAAAACGCCCACCGCCGGCCCTGCGGCAGAGCCCGAAGTCAGTCCCAACGTCGAGATGTATCTGAAGACGATCGTCAGGCTCTGCGGCAATGGCCAGCCGGTGCCGACGTCGGCCATCGCCCAAGAGCTGTCGGTCTCCGCTGCGTCGGCCTCGGCGATGCTCAAGCGGCTCGATGCCGAGGGCTACGTAGCGCACGACGGCCGCCACGGCGTCGTGCCTACCGAGGCGGGCGCCCGCATCGGCGCGCTCACGCTGCGCCGCCAGCGGCTCGCCGAGCGGCTGCTGGTCGATCACCTTGGCATCCCGTGGGAGCTGTCTGCCGCGGAAGCGTGCCGCTTGGAGCACGCCATCTCGCCGCTCGTGGAGCGGCGGCTCGCCGAATTCATGCGCCACCCAACGACCTGTCCGCACGGTCACCCCATTCCTCGTGAAGACGGAGAAATGTGGAATCACGCGCGCGCACTGGAGCTCGCCGACCTGCCGCTGGGCGTCGAGACGGCCGTGTTGGAAGTCATGCACGACATGCCCGAACTGTTGGGTTTCCTTGCCGAAATCGGACTCCGCCCGGGCGTGCGCATCTCCGTCGAAAAGCGCGAGCGTGCCGTCGGGTTGCTTACCATCACCGTCAACGGTCGGCCGCATACGGTCAGCGCGCAGCTGGCGGCAGCCATCGTCGTCGCCGATCCGGCGGCGAAGAGGCAGAAGAAGTGAACCGCGAGCTGGCGATGACGATGATCGCCGCAGCACCGGGCAATCACTCGGCGGGTCCTCCGGCACTGGGTCTTTGGACGACGATCGTCCTCGGAGCGATCGCCGGCTTCACGATCTTTTTCGGCCTGCCGGTGGCTGCGTTTCGGAAATTGTCGAGCCGGACGATCTCGTTTCTGAACGCCGTCGCGATCGGCGTGCTGTTCTTTTTGCTGTACGACATCCTGCATCAGGCGGCGGATCCGATCGAGAGCGCGCTGCACGCCGCGCAGACGAGCGCCGATTGGTCCGGATTCATGGGCCTCGTTCTCACGTTCGTCGTGGGCTTCGGCGTCGGTCTGGTCGGGCTGGTGGTCGCGAGTCATCGGATGATCGCACGCACCAAAACCGCCGACGGCGGCGCGCTCGCGCCCATCGCGCTGGCCCTCGCGATCGCCATCGGCATCGGGCTCCACAACTTCAGTGAGGGCCTGGCGATCGGGCAATCCGCGGCCACCGGCGCAATTCAGCTGGCGTTCATGTTGATCATCGGCTTCGGCTTGCACAACATGACCGAAGGCTTCGGCATTGCCGCGCCGCTGGCGGGCGGCGGCGGAGCAAATCTCGGCACGATCGTGCGGCTCGGGATCATCGGCGGCGGGCCTACCTTTCTCGGCACGGTCGTCGGCTACAAATTCGTCTCGCCGATCCTGTCCGTTCTGTTTCTTACGTTAGCCGCCGGCGCCATCATCTACGTCATCGGCGAGATGAGCAATGCAGGGCGCAGGTTCGGCTTCCGGGAGTTCGCCACCGTCGGGCTGTTCGTCGGCTTCATGTTCGGCTACGGGACCGACCTGATCCTTACCTACGCCGGCGTCTAGCCGGCATTATTCTTCCGGCGGAGCGCTCTTCGCGAGTTCCGCGATCGACTTGACGACCGCCGCGTCGGCCAGCGTCGTCGTATCGCCCAGCGGCCGTTCCTCCATCACATCGCGCAACAGTCGGCGCATGATTTTCCCCGAACGCGTCTTCGGCAGATCCGGCGTGAACGTGACATACTTCGGCCGCGCGAACGCGCCGATCTTCGAGGCCACGTGCCGGCGCAGCTCATCCGCATCGTCTTTCGAGCCGGCGCCGCCGCCCTTCAACGTGACAAACGCCGCGATCGCCTCGCCGCTGACCGGATCTTTCTTCGACACGACGGCCGCCTCGGCCACGCGCGGGTGGTCGACAAACGCGCTCTCGACCTCGGTGGTGGAGATGCGGTGCCCTGAGACGTTCATCACGTCGTCGACGCGGCCGAGCAGCCAGTAGTACCCTTCTGCATCGCGCTTGCAGCCGTCTGCCGCAAAATAGTAGCCGCGCTTTTCGAAGCGGCTCCAATACGTTTGCAGGTAGCGCTCGTGGTCTTTCCAGAGCGTGCGCAGCATCGCGGGCCATGGCTTGGTGAGGACAATATAGCCCCCGCCGCCGAACGGGACCGAGTCGCCGTTGGCGTCGACGACGTCGGCAAAAACGCCCGGATACGGAAAGGTTGCCGAACCCGGCTTCGTCGCCGTGATGCCCGGCAGCGGCGTGATCATGATCATGCCGGTTTCGGTCTGCCACCACGTGTCGACGACCGGACAGCGCTTGCCGCCGATGTGCTCCTGGTACCACATCCAGGCCTCGGGATTGATCGGCTCGCCGACGGAGCCCAGCAGCCGGAGGCTCGACAAGTCGTGGCGCTGAGGATATTCCGGGCCCCACTTCATGAACGTGCGAATCGCGGTCGGCGCTGTATATAAGATGGTAACCTTGTACTTCTCGACGACGGACCAAAAACGGTCCTTATCCGGAAAGTCGGGGGTGCCTTCGAAGAGCACGCCGGTTGCGCGATTCGCCAGCGGCCCGTAGACGATATACGAATGGCCGGTCACCCAGCCGATGTCGGCCGTGCACCAATAAACGTCTTGGTCTTCCTTGAGGTCAAAAACGTATTTGTGCGTGGACGAAACGCCCACCAAATAGCCGCCCGTGGTGTGCACGATGCCCTTCGGCTTAGCGGTCGTGCCACTCGAATACAAAATGTAGAGCGGATCTTCGGCAGCCATCCATTCGGGCGGACATGCATCGTCTTGCTTGGGGACGACGTCGTGATACCAGACGTCGCGCTTCGGGTCCCACGCAACCTCGTGTCCTGTGCGCTTGAGCACGATGCTGCGCTCGATCGTCGTGTTGGCGATCGCTTCGTCGGCAATCGCCTTCAGCGGAATCGTCTGGCCGCGCCGCCAGGCGTGATCTTGCGTGATGAGGAGCTTGCACTCGCCATCGACGATCCGATCGTGCAAGCTGTCGGCCGAAAAGCCACCGAAAACCACCGAATGAATGGCGCCGATCCGCGAGCATGCAAGCAGGGCAGCGGGCAATTCCGGAACCATGCCCATGTAAACGGCAACGCGATCGCCCCTGCGCACGCCCTGCGCTTTCAGGGCGTTGGCGAGCCGGCACGTCTCTTTGAGCAGATCCGCGTACGTGATCTCGCGCGCATCCCCGGGCTCGCCTTCCCAAAAATACGCTACCTGCGAGCCGTGACCGCTTGCGACGTGACGGTCCAGGCAATTGTACGACGCGCTGAGCTTGCCGCCGTCGAACCAGCGTGCGACCTTGCGTTTTTCATCCCATGCGAGCACGGTGTGCCAGCCATCGAACCAGTCGAGTCGCTGCGCTTGGCTCGCCCAAAACGCCGACGGATCGATCGACGCCCGATCGTAGAGCTGCGGATCGCGCCAGTTAGCGGATCGCTTGAATCCCTCGGACGGCGGAAAGGTGCGCGTCTCTGCAAAGAGCGCTTCGATGGCCGGCTGGTCCAGCATGTTGCCTCCTAAAACGGGAAGAAACAGGTTTTCCACGCCGAACGGCACTCCTGTCGATGAAATCGCGGCGCGCCTTTCTCGTTACATTAATTGCCGCTGCGTCCGGCACGCTGGCCGCGACGTCAGTCCGCAGCGCAGCGCGCGGCGCAGCGCTTGCATCGCCGTTGCCGAGCCCGACGGCAACCCCGCCGCCGTCTTCGCTCGCCCGCGCGCTCGCGCGGTCGCTGCAGCGCGAGCTGACGAGCGCGCGCCTGTCGGATAACGTAACCGAGGAGATCGCCGGCGACATCGAAGGAAATTTCGACATCGCCAAGTCTTTTCGTAAGGTTCGTCTCGAGAACTGGGATGAGCCGGACTGCACGTTCATGCCGTGACGCCGCCGCGCGTCGCGTTTTCCAGCATCGACGAGCTGGGCACGGCGCTTCGGCGCCGGGAGATATCGTCGGTCGAACTGGCCACGCTCTTCTTGAGCAGGCTAGACGGTTTGGGCCGCGCGCTGAATGCCGTCGTCACCGTGATGCACGATCGTGCCCTGGGCGAGGCCGCTCGCGCCGATAAAGAGCTGCGCGCGGGCCACGACCGGGGCCCGCTCCACGGCATTCCGTACGGCGTGAAGGATCTGCTCGCCGCTCAGGGCGCGCCGACGACCTGGGGCGCACGGCCCTATCGCAGCCAGGTGCTCGATTTCGACGCGACGGTCGTCAGGCGGCTGAAAGGCGCAGGCGCCGTGCTGCTTGCCAAACTTGCGATGATCGAGTTGGCGGGCGGCATGGGATACAATCAAGCCGATGCGTCGTTTACCGGACCGTGCAGGAACCCATGGAATCCGACCTTTTGGGCGGGTGGTTCATCGAGCGGGCCCGGCGCCGCGGTGAGCGCCGCGCTCGTGCCGTTCGCAATCGGCTCGGAAACCGACGGATCGATCATGAATCCAGCGTCGTTTTCAGGCTGCACCGGGCTACGGCCGACCTACGGTCGCGTCAGCCGCTACGGCGCGATGGCGCTGTGCTGGACGCTCGACAAGCTCGGACCGATGTGCCGCAGCGCCGCCGATACGCGGCTCGTTTTGTCCGCCATCGGCGGACGCGACCCGAGCGATCCGAGTTCCTCCACTCGCGACCTGAACCTGGGGACCGTGCGGAAGCGCCGCTGGCGCGTTGCGACGCTCAAGCACGGCACGGCCAACGTTCAGCGCGAGGTGAAGCGGAACTTCGACGCGTCCTTGGAGCTCATCCGCGAATTCGGCGACGTCGAAGAAATCGCTCTGCCGAAGTTCCCCTACGACGCGATGATCGGCGCCATCATCGCGGCAGAAAGCGGGGCCGCGTTTCGCCGCATCATCGAGGACGGGCGCGTCTTTACGCTGCAGGATCCGGACGGCCGGCGCGGTGGCTACTCGAGCCTCGTCGTGTACGCGGTCGATTATGTCGACGCGCTGCGCGAACGTAGGAAGCTGCGCGAATCGTTCGCAGCGCTGTTCCGGCGACACGACGTCATCGTCGCGCCCGGAGAATCAAGCGTCGCGTTCCCGATCGGCGTGCCCTTCGACAAGGCGTATCCTGGAGTGCGGGGCGACGCACTCACGACAGCCGCCAACCTCGTCGGCGCACCGGCAATTGCGCTGCCGAATGGTTTTGGTCTGCACGGGCTGCCGACCAGCATCATGTTTGTCGGTCCGCCGTTCGCTGAAAATTCCCTGATAACGCTCGCGGCGCTGCTGCAGGCGAAGTCCGGCTGGCACCGTAACCATCCTCCCATCGCCGCCACCGGTTAGGAAAGCACGGGCACCAGTCTCCCATGCGCGCAGCTACCGCCGTTCTCATCGCCGTCTTGTCGCTTAGCTGGTTTGCGCCGCGGCCTGCGTTCGGCATGAGCACGGAAAAAGAGGTCGCGCAAGGAACGAGCGAGAGCGGCGAGGTCGATCGCCAAAGCATCATCGTCACGGATCCGTTTTTGACTTCCTGGGTCGACCACATCGGCGCGAACCTCGCCAAGTTTCGGGCTCGCACCGACATCACGTATCGCTTCGAGATCATCGATTCCGCGGAGATCAACTCGTTCGCCTTGCCCGGCGGATTCGTTCACGTCGATCTCGGGCTCCTCAATTTTGCCGACTCGGACGATGAAGTCGCAGGCGTGATGGGCCACGAAATGGGTCACATCGAGCGCCGCCACGTCGTCACGCTGGGCCAGAAGGGCAACATCCTCGGCATCCTGATCGGCGTACTATCGTTGCTGTCGCCGATCGCTTACGCGCTCGGCGGATACGGCGGCGACCTGCTGTTCAACAAGTTTTCGCGGGAAGACGAGCTGCAAGCCGATCAGTACGGCTTGCTGCTGATGAGCCGAGCCGGCTACGACCCGCGCGCGCCGGTGGATCTCTTCGAGCGGCTCGCGGAGATGGAAAAGAATGCGCCGGCCGAGAGTCGCGTCGACAAAGCCTTCGCGGATCACCCGGCGGCGAAGGATCGCGTCGCGCATTTGATGGGCTACCCCGAACTGGACCGGCCGTCCGCCGACGCGCTGCTCGCGCGCGCGATTCACGACGAGAGCGAAGGCCAGTTCAGCTACGCGCGAGCGAGGCTCAAAAAGGTGCTGATGTTGCGCCCAACCGACGCGCTCGCGCAACGCCATCTCGCAGAGCTTGAGGCCGCACTCACCGAATCCGGCGCGCGCACCGATGGCACGGTCGCGTCGGCGGCGCTCGGAGACCCGTCGAGCGTCAGGGACATCGCGCTCCAGTTGGCGTCGGCCGCCAACGTCGCCGGAGCCGATTTTGAGGCGGCGCGCGACGAGGCGAAAAGCGGCAACCCCGAGATCGAATCGTTATTCAACCAGCTCGAGGGACTGGTCAGTACGGTTCCCGACGTCAGCGGGTCCGACGGCAAGAAAAACCTCAAGGTCGTGTCGGATGCGGTCGATCGCCTGACCCGCGACATCAACGGCGTCCTGGGATATGCGTCAGACGCGTTTTCGACCGGCCCGGACCTGATCGTAGACGGCAAGGCCACGCTGCGCGATATGGCGGCGCCGCTGGGCGAGACAACGCTCACTCCCAAGACGCAGGCGCTCATCCCGTACTATCCTGCGGTCACCGCACAGCTTGCAAGGTCGTCCGACGACATCGTCAGGGCGTTGCAGCGCGAACGCGCGGCGATCTCAATGGGCGCCGCCGGCGTTCACCTGCTCAGCGACTTTTTCAATTCCGCCAACGCGGCGAAGCGCGATCGTAGCGGCGAAATCTCGGCGGAAAGCATGCCTGCGGTGCAGGCGGCAATGGCTGCGGCGGTCGGCGCATGGGACCAGGCCGGCGCTATGGCAGCGAGCGGTTCGGGGCTCATGTATGCGGCGCAGGCTCGTGGGCTCTCGGCCCACCTCACGCTGCTGGACCTCATGTCGTCGCCCGATCGCTACGCGGCATACCAGCGCGCGCTCGCTTATCGGTTTCCCGGCGTGCAGATCCCAGACTATCGAGCGGCGGCGCAGTCGGGCGTGGCGCCCGGCGAGCTCGCCTGCAGCGCCTGGCTTGCGTTCGAAACGAAACAGCCCATGAGCGCAATGCTGGAGCTGAGCCGCTCGAGCGACACGCCCTGCCCGGATGAGGCGTTGCAGCGGCACTTGTTCGCAGAGTCAATGGAGATCGCGGTGGGATTGCTGTACGCGGACTACACCAACAAGCCGCAACCGATCAAGGCGCTGTAGCAGCGCGAAGTGAGTCTGGCCCGTGCGTTCGCGCTGAGTTGGCTCGCGCCTACGGCGTTTCGTGCGCCGGCTGTGCCGCCTCACGCCGCTGTCCGCTCAAGCCCATAACCAGCGCGATGGTCGAGAAAATGAGCGACGGCAGGCCGGCCCAGCCCGGGCCGAATCGCTCGAGCGTACCGGTGGAGATCGGCGGCATGATGACGCCCGAAATATTGTCGAGCGCCGAAGCGGTTCCCAAGATCGTTCCGCGCTGATCGTCGGGCGCGTAGCGCGAAATAAGCGCCGAAATGCCCGGCCGCGCCATCGACATCCCCAGCGAGAACAACACGATCGTCGGAATGACGGTTGCGATGGTATGGATGAAGGGCACCGAGAAAAACCCGACCGCCGCCAGCGCGATGCCGATATTCGATCCCAAACGATCGCCGACGGCGTCGTAAACTCGGCCGACCAACAAGACCTGCGAGAGAACGCTCAACACGCCGAAGCCGGCCATCAGGTATAACTGCTCGGTGACGTCGAAGCGGAGCGCGGCCTGCAGCAAGAGCGCGAACACGCCGAACCACGCGTACAGGCCGAGCGAGAACGCCCACGACTGCAGGAGGACCGGCGAAACGCGGCGGTCGGTCAGCGATCTGCCGATGTCCCCAAAGGACGACACCTTTGCCTCGGCCGAGCGCGCGCGCGATTCGGGCAGCTTGACGATGGTGAGGACAAGCGTCAGGAATTGCAGTCCCGCAGCCACGAGAAACGTCGCGGTGAAGCCAAAATGCTGGTACACGAGCCCGCCGATGATCGGCCCGAACACCATGCCGGAGCTGAACGCGGCGCCGACGTACGCGAACGCGCGCGCGCGCTGCCGCGGTTCGACGAGATCGGCGATGTATGCCTGGGTCACGCTGATGTTGCCGCCGGAGATGCCCTCGACGACGCGGGCGAAGAACACCAGTCCGAGCGAATTGGCAAACGCGAGCATCATCCAGCCGATCGTCGCGCCGATCTGACTGATAATCAACACCATCTTCCGGCCGATGCGATCGCTGACGTACCCCCAGACCGGTCCGGCGGCGAACTGACATGCTGCGAAAACCGAGAACAAAAGGCCGACGACGTGGTCCGGCGCTCCAAAGTGCTTTGCGAAATACGGCAGCGTCGGGATCAGAATGCTGAAGCCGAGGATGTCGATGAACGTGATGCCCAAAATGGGAAAGATTCGCGCAAACATGTGGTAACCCGCGCCTTCGACTTGCCCGCAACGCCAGCCTACCGCTGCCCGCTCGCCTCGGCGACGTTCGGGGCTGTTGCGCTCTCCATCGGATTATTGCTCGCGCCGCTGCGCGCAAATGCGGCGGTCAACCCCGCTCCGACGATCCACCTCGTTCTCGGCACGCATCCGCCGCGAACGCTGCAGATCGACGTCGCCAAACTGTTCCACACGCTGACGGTCGATTTCTTTTCGCAAGATGACGGCACGGTCTACGTGCAGACCGGCGACATTCCCGCGATGTGGCTGCGCGATTCGTCCGCACAAACGTTGCCCTACGTACGCTTCGCGCCGCTGTTCCCGAACCTCGCGCCGCGCATCCGCGGCGTCATCGAGCGGAACGCGAAAAACGTCCTCACCGACCCGTACGCCAACGCGTTCACCAGCGGCTACGTGTCGTGGGAAGACAAGTGGGAAGTCGATTCACTCGCGTATCCGGTTACGCTGGCCTGGACCTACTGGCAGACGACGGGCGATCGGGCGATTTTTACGCGCCACTTTCATTGGGCCATGGCGCACACCGTTTCGACGTACGAATGCGAGCAGCACCACCTGCGGTGCTCGCGCTACCGGTCGCGCATGCTGCGCAACGGCGGCGAAGGAGCGTACTACGCGCGAACCGGCATGATCTGGGGCGCTTTTCGGCCGTCCGATGATCCCGTGCGCTACCCGTACAATATCCCCCAGCAGATGTTCGCGGCGGTTGCCCTCGAGGAGCTCGCAACGCTCGTCGAAGCAGGGTATCATGACGAGGGACTTGCGTATCGCGCCCGCGTGCTCGGTGCTGCGCTGCGCGCCGCGATCGAGCGCTACGGCGTCGTCTATGATTTTCGCTATGGCTGGATGTATGCGTATGAGGTTGACGGATACGGCAACAGTGAATTGATGGACGACGCGAACGTCCCAAATCTCATATCGATTCCGACCTTCGGTTTCGAATCGGGCGACGACGCGCTGTACCGGACTACGCGCGCGTTCGCGCTTTCAACCGACAACCCGTTCTTTTATCGCGGGGCATACGCCGTCGGGCTCGGCAGCTCGCATACGCCCACCGGCTGGGTGTGGCCGCTCGGCATGATGGCGCGCGCGCTGACCGCTGGATCCTGGGGCGAAGTGGAACAAATGCTGACCCAGCTGCGCGCCTCCGGCGGGGCCGAGGCTTTGTTCCACGAAAGTCTGGATCCAGATCGACCTTGGCGCTTCACGCGGACTGAATTCGGCTGGGCGAATGCGAGCTATGCCGAGCTGCTGTTCCGAAGCATCGCGGGATTTCCGCCCGAGGATCCGCTGGCGCGCAGCTTCAGCCCGCCGGCGAAAACCCCGCAGATGCCCGACATCGTCGCGCGCTGGGAGAACGCCGGAATCATGCTTACCACGTTCCAGCGAATTTCCGGCTCGCTCTAAGTTCCGACCGGCAGCAACCCAAGCTCCCGCCCGACTTTTTCGAAAGCGCCCAGCGCACGATCCAGTTGCGCTCTTTCGAGCGCCGCGCTCATCTGCACGCGGATGCGGGCCGTGCCCTCCGGCACGACCGGGTAGCCGAATCCGGTCACGAAAATTCCCTGCTTGAGCAGCAGATCGCTCATCTTGATGGCGAACGCGGTCTGTCCAACGATGATCGGTATGATCGCGCTATGGCCCTCAAGCGGTTTGTAGCCGAGTGCTGCCAGCCCGTCGCGAAAATACCTGATGTTTTCCCGCTGCTTCGCGAGCAGCTCCGGATGCGCTTCGAGCTCTTCGATCGCCGCGAGCGCGCTGCACGCCACGGTCGCGGGCAGCGCGTTTGAAAACAATTGCGGCCGAGATTTCTGCACGAGGGTCTCGATCAGCTCGCTCGAGCCGGCCACGAATCCGCCCGCGGCACCGCCCAGCGCTTTGCCGAGCGTCCCCGTAATGACGTCGATTTGGCCGGTCAGATCATAGTGCTCGATCGTGCCGCGTCCATTTGTCCCGAGCACGCCGGTGCCGTGGCTGTCGTCGACGATGCTGACGCCGTTGTAGCGCTCGGCCAGGGCCGCGATCTGGGGCAGCTTGGCGAGATCGCCTTCCATCGAGAAGACGCCGTCGGTGATGATGAACTTTGTCGTATTTGCCGGCAACGCTGCGAGCCTCGCCTCGAGGTCGGCCATATCCGAATGCCGGTAACGAAAGCGCTGCGCCTGACCGGCCATCCGACAGCCGTCGATGATCGAGGCATGATTCAATTCGTCTGAGAAAATCGCCGTTCCATCAACCGCGATGGTGGGGATCAAGCCGGTGTTGGCGGCCCAGCACGAGACGTAGGTCAGCGCGCGTTCAGTGCCGAGAAATTCGGCGAGCCTTGCTTCCAGCCGGCGATGGACGTCAAGCGTGCCGCAGATGAAGCGCACGCTTGCCGTGCCGGCGCCGTAGCGTTTGAGGCCCTGGATGCCGGCGGCGACGACGTGCGGGCTATCGGCCAAGCCGAGATAATTGTTGCTCGACAAGACGATCGCATCGCCCGCCTCCTCCATGTGCACGACCGCCGACATGGGCGTGGTGATGTGACGCAACGTTTTTAGCGTGCCGGCGGAGCGCAGTGCATCCAAATCGCTCTGCAATTTTTGGTTGAACGACGAATTCATGCCAAGTCCAACACGACTTTGACCGCTTCGGAGCTGCGCAGCGTCGTAAAGCATTCTTCAAATCGGTCGATCGGAATGACGTGCGTGATGATCGGCGTCAAATCGACGCGCCTTCGCTTCACCAGCGATTGCATCTGATACCACGTCTCGAACATCCTGCGCCCGAATACCCCCACGACGGTCACGCCCTTGAGCACGACGTCCTCGGCGAGGTCGAGCGTGATCTTGCCCGATGGAATTCCAAGGATCGCAGCGCGGCCGCCGTGGCGCAACGACTTGAGCCCGAGTTCAAACGCCGACGGACTGCCGCTCATTTCCAACAGCGCGTCCGGCCCGACGCCATCGGTGAGATCCGCGATCGCTCGAGCGATGTCGGGCGAGCGCGCATCGAGCACGTGCTGCGCGCCCAGCATCTTGGCCAGCGCGCGCTTGTGCGGGTTCGGATCGACCGCGATGATCTTCGACGCTCCGGCGGCCGACGCCACCGCGACGGCCATAAGTCCGATCGAGCCCGCGCCCGTGACGAGCACGCTCTTCAAGCCGACGTCTGCGGTTGCGACTGTGTGGACTGCGTTGCCGAAGGGGTCGAAAATGGCGGCCCAGTCGTCGGGAACGGCGCGATCGAGTTTCCACACGTTACCGGCCGGCATCGCGATGTAATCCGCAAAGCAACCGTCGCGGTCGACGCCGATGACCTGGACGCGGGCGCAGATGTGCGCCTGGCCAGTACGGCACAGGATGCACGTGCCGTCGGGGATGTGACCCTCTCCCGAGACTCGATCGCCGACGCGCAGCTCGGTCACCGCTGCGCCGATCGCGGCAACCTCGCCCATGAATTCGTGGCCGACGATCAGTGGCGGATGGAGCCGCTGTGCGGCCCAGGGATCCCAATTCCAAATGTGGGCATCAGTGCCGCAGATGCCCGCCCGCTTTACGCGGATGAGAACGCCGTTCGAGTCGATCGACGGCACCGGCCGCTCGAGCAGCGCCAAGCCTGGACCGGATCGCTCCTTGACGAGCGCGCGCATCGTTTTGGGCAGAGCAGGCTGAGCTGTCCGTCGTTTGAGAGTTTGTGCCGTCGCCACGGTCTAGCGACTGTTCGGTGAGGCCTTACTCCTGCCTCTCGCGAACGACGGCGCATGGCAGCCAAGAAATCCGCCCGCAAAAAAATTGCTGCGCTCAAAGAGAAAATCGAGATTCAACGCCGGCGCGCCGCCCGTCCGACGCTGCCGATCAATACGCGCGCGCAGGTGAGCGAGACGCTCGTCCAGCGAAAGCGGCGCGCGGAAAAAGAGCGCGAACGCCGCAAGGATTGGGAGAACCTCTAGCCGCCTGCGGCTACCCGAGGCCGGCGCCGCAAGAGGGCGCTCGGCGCGGAGCTCGAATCGCCCCGAACACCCGTTCGGGTGCGCCATGCTGACCATCGAAGAAGTTCTCGGGCGCGACGGCGTCCTGGCAAAGATTCTCCCCGGCTACGAGTATCGGCCATCGCAAATCGCGATGGCAAAGCTCGTCAACCGCGGTTTCCTCGAGCACACCCACATCATGGTCGAGGCCGGAACGGGGACCGGCAAGTCGTTCGGCTATTTGGTTCCCGCGCTGCTTTCCGGCCAGCGCGTGGTGATCTCAACCGCAACGCTCGCGCTGCAGGAGCAGCTGCTGCGCAAAGACATCCCGCTGGTCCGCGACGCGCTCGCAGCCCGAGCGCGCGTCGTTCAGCTGAAAGGGCGCGGCAACTATCTGTGCCGCGACAAGCTCGAGCTGCTGCGCCGGCGCCCGGTGCTGACTCGCGGCGCTGAAGAGCGCGAGCTGTTGCGCTGGTCCGAAGGCACGCGAACCGGCGACCGCAGCGAGCTGTCCTTCGTTCCCGCGCCGGCGCTGTGGGACGAGGTCGACACGGATGCCGACGATTGCATCATGGAAGCGTGCGAGTTTTTCGGCCCCGAGCGCTGCCACCATATGCGCGCCCGTGAGGCTGCCCGGCACGCCGACCTCGTCGTCGTCAACCACGCGCTGTTTTTCATCGACCTGGCGATGGGCGGCGGCGCACTCATCCCGCCCTACGATTACGCGGTGCTCGACGAAGCGCACCAGATCGAGGAGTGGGCGACGGCCGCGTTTTCATCCTCGATCTCCCGTGCGGCGATCGGCCGGCTGGTGCGCAAGATCGACCGGGCGTATCTCTTCGACGACGCGCTGCGCCACGATGTGCTGCGCGCAGCGGACGAGTTCGCCGCCGCGCTCGCGTCGGGACCCGGCGGCCGCCATCGTTTTGCCGAAAATGCGTTGGCCGGCCTATCCATGGATGCGCTGCAGCGCGCGCTGTATCGGACGGAAAATTGGATCGCGGACAAGTGGCGGCAAGCGGTCCGCTATGCGCACCTGCCGGAAGGCGTGCACGAGCGCCGGCGCGACCTGCTGACGGCCGCGCTCGCGGCGCACGCACAGACAATCGAGCGATTGCGGCTCGGCGGCGACGCCTGGATTTGCTGGGTCGAGCGCGAGAGCGAGCGGCACGACTCGTACGCCGCCGCGTGCGCGCCGGCGTCGGTCGCACCGCTGCTGCGCGAACGGCTCTTCGATCAAAAGCGCAGCGTCGTTATGACGTCGGCGACGATTGCCACGGCCGGCGACTTCGGCTACCTGCGGCGGCAAGTCGGGATGGACGATGCGGCGGTGGATGAGCTCGTGCTTGAATCGCCGTTCGATTACCGCCGGCAAGCTATGCTCTATCTGCCGCCGCAGCGGCTCAATCCGAAGGATGCAGCCTTCGCTCGCGGCGCGGTGCCGGTGATCGCCGACGTCCTCGATGCCACGAGCGGCCGCGCGTTCGTCTTGTTCACCTCGTACGCGGTGATGCGCGACGTGGCAGCGCTCATCGCGCCGAGGCTGTCGTTTCCGTACCGGATTCAGGGTGAAACGCCGAAGAGCCGGATCCTGGAGTGGTTCCGAACGGAGCGCAACCCCGTGCTGTTCGCGACCGCGTCTTTTTGGGAGGGCGTGGACGTCGTCGGGCCCGCGCTGTCCTGCGTGATCGTCGACCGATTGCCGTTCCCGCCGCCCGACGACCCGATCGTGGCGGCGCGGTCGTCGCTGCTGCACGAGCAAGGGCTGGACCCGTTTTCCGCCTTGATGGTGCCCGCGGCGGTGACGCGCTTGAAGCAGGGGCTCGGCAGGCTCATTCGCAGCGGCTCCGACAAGGGCCTGATGTGCATCTTGGACGGCCGCTTGCGCACCATGCACTACGGAAGCCGGATCCTTGCCGCGCTGCCCGGCGCTGCTCGCGTGGAATCTCTGGCAGACGTTCGCGCCTTCCTCGGCTGATCAAGGCCAGCGCGAATATTTTGCGAAAAAACCTTGCCAGCCGCCGTTGACCGTCAGCACGCTGCCGTTGATGAATGACGCCGCGTCGCTCGCCAAAAAACAAACCGCATCCGCGACATCTTCCCAACTGCCGGGCCGCGTCGTCGGATTCCGGTACTCGCTGCGCGGCGCAACCGTGGCTCGGTCGGCTTGCGTATCGCGGATGTCGCCGGGGCAGACTGCGTTGCACGTGATCCCGTGCGGGCCTTCCTCGAGTGCGAGCGACTTCATGAACGCGACGACGCCCGCCTTTGCCGCAGCGTAGACGGCATAGTGCCGGCCTCCCATCGTGAACTCGCTGCCGGTCATGCCGAAAGCGATAATCCGCCCCCAGCGCTGCGCACGCAGCAGCGGCAACGCCGGCTTGACCGTATAAAAAACCGAGCCGAGGTTACCTTCGATCGACGCGCGAAATTCGTCGGTCGTCACGTCTGCGACGTCTTTCACGAGCAGTGGCCCCGCGCCGCAGACTACCACGTCAAGCCGGCCGAACGTAGCCCGCGCGGCTTCTACCAGCGTCGCGGCCTGGTCCGGGTCCGAAACGTCCGCGGCAAAGGCATCGATCGTCGCGCCTGTTGCACGAACAGCGGCGACCGTTTCGCCTGCGCCGCCGCGCGCGGGCCGAAAATTCGCTGCGACCGCAAACCCGCGGCGGCCGAGGCCGACACAGACGCCGCGCATGATCCCACCGGCACTACCGGTGACGAGGGCGACGCGCCGCGGGGAAAGGTTTTCGGCAGTCATGCGTCTTTATTCCACAAGGGAGGCGACGGTCCGTCGGCGTAGCAAACGATTAGCACTCTCAGATGATGACTGCTAATGAGCTCTAAAAGCCGGCAGAAGCCGATCGTTCATGCCGGAGGAGACGTCGAGTCAGCCGGTCGACCGGCTGCGCCCCCGGACGACAGCCTCGACCGGCGCAAAACGTCCATTCTCGGCACGGTGGTGTACGAGTACATCGCTACCGGGGAGCCGGTCGGCTCGGCCACGCTTACGCAAAAATACAACCTCGGCATCAGTCCCGCGACCGTGCGCCACGAAATGGCGACGCTGGAAGACGGGGGATATCTCGATCAGCCGCACACCTCGGCAGGCCGCGTGCCGTCGGATCTCGGCTATCGGTATTACGTCGACCGGCTGATGCTGCCGGAAGCGCTCAGCCGCGAGGAGCGAGATCAGATCCATGGCGAGGTGCGGCGCGCGAGCCGGCAGCTCGACAGCGCCGTTGCCCACGCGTCGCGCGTGCTTTCGAACCTCACGCGGAACATCGCTTTTGCGATCGCGCCGCGCCTGAACAGCCAAGCGTTTCGCCACATCCAGCTGATCTGGGTCGCGCCGAAGACGGTGCACATCGTCCTGGTCACCAACCTCGGCCTCGCCGGTCAAGCGACCGTTGAGATCACGGAAGACGTGGATCAGGACCGGCTCAGCGCGGCGAGCAACAACTTCAACGAGCACTTCGCCGGCGTGAATCTCAGCGCAATCGCGCTCGAAGGATTGTCGGCGGTTTCGCGCTCGACCCCGTTGCCCGAGCCGCTCATACGCGCCATCGCCGGCCTGGTGGCGACCCCCCACGACGTGGGCAGCGAACGGCGCCTCTTTACCGATGGGGCGAACAACTTACTGGATCAGCAGGAGTTTCGCGACTTGCGGAAGCTTCGCGCGATTTTGGAGCTGATGGAAGAGCAGCGCACGCTGTACGAGCTGCTGCATCAGTCGCTGGCGACCGACGGAGCGCGCGTCAGCATCGGCAAGGAGCTCGGCGAAGGCGGCTTGGACGAGTGCAGCGTCGTAACCGTCCCGTATAAAGTCGGCGAGTTCAACGCTGGCGCGGTGGGCGTGCTCGGTCCCCGCCGCATGCACTACGCGCGCCTCATCGCCCTTGTGAACTGCATGGCCGACAGCCTCAATGCGATGTTCCAGGGCGAAACGTCGGCGTAGCGGGTCAAGACCGAGCGCCGTGGCCACACAGCGCGATTATTACGAAGTGCTCGGCGTGCCGCGCGACGCCGCCGACGCCGACATCAAAAAAGCGTACCGCGACCTCGCGCGGCGCCTTCACCCCGATGTCGTCGGCGACGGCGAAAAGGCTGCGGCCGAAGCACGCTTCAAGGAAATCAACGAAGCCTACGTCGTGCTGTCCGATCCACATAAGCGCTCGCAGTACGACCGCTTCGGCACGGTTGAAGCGCGTGCCGACTTCGGCGGGTTCCCGTTCGGCGAAGCCGGTTTTGGAGATATTTTTGACGCGTTCTTCGGTGGTGCGGTGCAGAGACGGCCCGGACCGGCGCGCGGCGCCGACCTGCGATACGATCTGGCGATTTCCTTCGACGACGTGCTGCGCGGCGCAGAGCGGGAAATCACGTACCGGTATCTCGGGCGCTGCGACGTCTGCAACGGAAGGGGCACTGCAGACGACGCTGCGCCGGCGCGCTGCACCGAATGCGGCGGCACGGGTCAGGTGCGCAGCGCCCGAAACACTATGCTCGGCCAGTTCGTCTCGACGTCGATCTGCTCGCGCTGCGGCGGCGAAGGAACGGTGGTCAAAAACCCGTGCAAGGCGTGCCGCGGCCGAGGGCGCCGGGAACAAAAACGCGCCCTCTCGGTGCACGTTCCGGCGGGCGTTGAGAACAGCATGCGCCTGCGATACGCCGGTATGGGGGAGGCCGGCGAACGCGGCGGTCCGAGCGGCGATTTGTACGTCCTCGTGTCGGTGCGGCCGCACGATGTCTTCGAGCGAGAGGGCCCAAACCTGCGCTGCGAGACCGAGGTATCGTTCACGCAGGCGGCGCTCGGCGCGCGCTTGGAGATCGAGGCGCTGGACGGACTGGTACACGTCGACATCCCGGCTGGCGCGCAGCACGGCTCGGTGTTCCGCGTCGGCGGCCGCGGGCTACCCCGCGTGCGCGGCAGCGGCCGCGGCGATCTCTTCGTCGAGATTCGCGTCAGCGTGCCGACGAAGCTGACGCGCAAGCAGCGCGAGCTGCTCGAGGCGTTCGCGCACGCCGGCGGAGAAAACGTCGAGGAAAAGAAGTTTGCAAAGAAGGACCGGGAGGCGTTCGGTAGCTGAGGCTCCGGCGAATTGGGCTGCTGACTGCGTCGATCGACATCGAGCCGGCCGCGGCGCTGCACGCCGCGGCCGCACGGCGGCTGCCCGTCACGGTGTACCGGTCCTTGCCGGTCTGGCCCCCGGAATCGTCCGCAAGCGCGCGCCGGGCGGCGCGATCGTCTCAAGCGGCATCAGCGACGCGGGGCGCGCGGTTTTGGAACGGGCATTTCGCCGCAGCGGATTACGGCTGGCGGACGAGCGCCGGGCCGGCACGTGGCTCGCGTTTGCGCACGAGATCGAGTGACGTGGCGACACCGCGATTCTATATCGGCCGTTCTTGCTCGCCCGGCGACGAAGTCGCTCTCGAGCCCGCAGACCTGCGTCACGTGGCGCTCGTCTTGAGGCTGCGGGCCGGTGATTGCGTCACCCTCGTGGCCGACGGCTCGCTCTGGGCCGCCGAGCTCACGACGATCGACCGCAACTCAGCTTCGGCGCGCATCCTGCGCGCGGCGGCGGAACGGTCGGGGGAATTGCCGGTTGAGGTGACCGTTCTTCAAGCGCTGCCGAAGGGCGCGAAATTTGACGAAGTGGTCGAAAAATGCGTCGAATTGGGAGCGCGGCGCATCGTGCCGGTGATCGTCGCGCGTTCGGTTGGCGGCGCAGACGACCGTAAAGTGACGCGCTGGCGCCGGATCGCGCGATCAGCGGCGCAGCAATCGCAGCGCCTGCTCGTGCCGGTCGTCGAAGATGCGCTGCCGTGGCTGCAGGCAATCCGCCGGCATCCGAATGCGCTCGTTGCCTGCGCAGACGCAAAGCCCCATTCGCTCGCGGAAGCTGCGCGGCGCCGCGGGGACGACGCCGCACTTGCGATCGCCGTCGGCCCGGAGGGCGGCTTCACGCAGGATGAATTGACGGCTGCACGAGATGCCGGCGCGGATTTGGTTTCGCTCGGCCCGTCAATTTTGCGAACAGAAACGGCCGCGGCCGCTCTGCTTTCGGCAATCGCTTCTCGCTACTGGTGATTGGGGCATGGATGCCCGCGCTTGCATCCGAATACGGCAGCGCCGTGAACCCCTATGAGGTCTCCGTCGTTGTGCCCACCTACAATGAGGCGGCGGGCATCGAGCGTCTGATCGCCGCGCTGTCGGACACGTTCGCCCGCGCCGACATCCGCGGCGAAGTGGTAATCGTCGACGATCGTTCGCCGGACGGCACCGGAACGCTCGTCGACTCCCTAACCGAAAAGTATCCGGTGCGCTGCGTGCATCGCGCGGGCAAGCTCGGACTTTCTTCGGCGGTGATCGACGGCTGGAAGACGTGTGCGGCACCGATTCTCGGCGTTATGGACGCGGACTTCAGCCACGATCCCGCGATCGTTCCGCGGCTTATCGACGCGATCCGAAGCGGCGACTGTGAGCTCGCGATCGGCAGCCGGTACATCCCCGGCGGCGGCATTTCGAATTGGCCTTGGCGAAGGCGGGTCACCTCGAAAGTGGCAATCTTGTTTGCGCGCCCGCTCACGAACGTCCGCGACGTTACGTCCGGATTTTTGTTTCTGCGTCGCGACGTCATCGACGGCGTCGAACTCGATCCTATCGGATTCAAGATTGGCCTCGAAATCATCATGAAAGGGAAGTATCGGCGCTTCAAGGAAGTGCCGTACGTTTTCACCGACCGAACTGCGGGCACGAGCAAACTCAATTCCGGCGAGATTTTCAACTATTTAAAGCAGCTTCGAAAAATCTACGGCGGAGGGCGTCGGAAAAAGGAGCGGATCTAACTAAGGTGTCACCCACACCGAACTGGCTGCGCCGTCGTTCCCCCCGGCCCGAGGCGGCAACGGACGCGCTGTGGGAGATCTGCCCGGCGTGCAGCGAGCGCCTTTACCGAAAAGATCTCGATCAGCGGCTGCGCGTGTGCCCGCGCTGCGGCCACCATTTCCGGATCGGCAGCCTCGAGCGGATCGCGCTGCTCGCGGACGGCGATTTTCAGGAATTGGCCCAGAACCTCGTCACGGGCGACCCGCTGCACTGGGTCGACCGCATCCCCTATCCGCAAAAAATCGCGAACGATCGCGCAAGATCCGGCCTGCTCGAAGCGGCGGTCATCGGCCTATGCTCGATCGAGGGCGTTGCGATCGGCTTGGGCGTCATGGACTTTTCCTTCCGCGGCGGAACGATGGGTAGTGTGGTGGGCGAGAAGATCACGCTATTAATTGAAGAATGCGCGCGGCGCCGGCGGCCGGTTGTGATCGTGTGCGCGTCGGGCGGCGCGCGCATGGAGGAAGGCGCGATCGCGTTGATGCAAATGGCAAAGACGAGCGCCGCGGTCGAGCGGTTCTCAGACACAGGCTTGCCGCTCGTCACGGTGCTGACCGATCCCACGACCGGCGGCGTATCCGCATCTTTCGGCTTCCAAGGCGACGTCATCGTCGCCGAAAGCGGCGCCGCGATCGGCTTTGCGGGCCGCCGCGTCATCGACCAGACCATCCGTCAGAAGCTGCCCGAAGGCTTCCAGTCCGCCGAGTTTCTGCTCGAAAAGGGCCAGGTGGACATGGTCGTTCGGCGGTCGGAACTCAAGAGCGCGCTCGGCGGCATTCTGCGCTTCCTCACGGCGACGGCGGTGCCGGCGTGAACGTCATCGTCGAGCTCGAAAAGCCGCTCACCGAGCTGGAAGCGAAAATCGACGGTCTCAAGAAGCTGAACGAAACGCAGCGCGTGGATTTTTCGGGTGAGATCCGCGCCCTCGAAGAGCGTGCGCAGCAGCTCAAGCGCGAGATTTTCTCAAACCTTACCGCATGGCAGCGCGTGCATCTGGCGCGCCATCCGAAGCGCCCGCTCGCCATGGATTACATCGCAGCGCTGAACGGGTTCGTCGAGCTGCACGGCGACCGCGCGTTTCGCGATGACCCTGCGATCGTCGCCGGCTTCGCATACCTCGAGGGTATGCCGGTATTCGTGATCGGCCAGCAAAAGGGTCGCGACACGAAGGAGAACCTGTATCGCAATTTCGGCATGCCGCACCCCGAAGGCTATCGCAAGGCGCAGCGCGTCATGAGGCTCGCGGAAAAATTCAAGCGCCCGCTGCTGACTTTCATCGACACTCCCGGCGCGTATCCCGGCATCGGGGCGGAGGAGCGCGGCCAAAGCGAAGCCATCGCCACGAGCCTGCGCCTCATGGCCGGGCTGAGCGTGCCGATCGTAGCCAACGTCACGGGCGAGGGTGGCAGCGGCGGCGCGCTGGCGATCGGGCTGGGCGATCACATCATCATGCTGCAGCACGCCGTATATTCGGTGGCATCCCCGGAGCCGGCAGCGGCGATCCTGTGGCACGATGCGACGAAAGCGGAAGAGGCGGCGACGCGACTGCGGCTGACGTCGGACGAGTTGTTTGAATTCGGCATCGTCGACGAAGTAATACGCGAGCCGCTCGGCGGTGCTCATCGAGACGTCGCAGGCGTGATTCGCAGCGTCCTTGCCGCCGATCGCCGGGCATTGGATGCGCTCACGCCGCTGGCGCCCGACGCGCTGGTCGACCGGCGCTACGAAAAATACCGGCGCCTAGGGGCCCATGCGGAGCTCGTGCATGACCGCGCGGCGCGGTAGCCTTCGATTCAAGGTCGCGCGGCTCGCGGCCGGCGGTTCCTTCTCGGACGGCGGCCGAAACGCCGCTGGGATCTATGCGTGGCTGCAGCGTGCGACGATCGTGAGCGGACGGCTCCTCGCATGTGCTGCGGTCGCGCTCGTGGTCGCCACGTTCGGCGCTCAAGCTGTGCGGGTGGCGTATGCCAACTATCAGCTGCGCGAACAGATCCTTGCCTCGGAAAATCAAAACCGGTCGCTCGCCGCTCGAATCGTCACGCTGCGCAGGCAGATCATGCTATCGCGCAACCCCGAATATCTCGTGCCGCTCGTTCACGAGCAACTGGGGCTGGCAAAGCCGCGGGAGGTGTTCGTACGGTTTGCGCCGATTACCGCGCCGGCGGCGCCGGCTCTCCGTCCGCCGCAATAGCGCTGCCCGATGCAAACCTTGCGCGGCACCGTTTTGCAGTGCGGTCGATTCGGGTGCGTCGTCCGCTTGGAAGACGGCCGCTTTGCCCTGCTGCCTGACAACGACCGCAAGCTTGACGCCGTGCGCAGAACGGTCGGCCTCGGTCTCCATCCCCGCCTCGATTTCGCGATCGAGGGCGACGAGCGAGGTCGGCCGCGGCTAACGCTCGCGACTGCAGGTGAAACCGCCGCGGAGCCAGCCGCGCGTCTTGCATCCCTGCTGGAAGAGAAGATCATCAACTACCTGCGCCAAACGGCGGATTGGGATCCGGACGGCGCCGCGGCGCAACGCGCGCTGAAAGCAGAGGCGCCGCGTTCGGATCGGCTTCTACCCTTCGAAATGCGCGCCCGCCGCCAACTCCGCGACGCGCCGGAAAAACCGCGACGACCGAAGCGCTAGGGCCAATGCGCGGTGCAAGCGGCTTCGGCGCGCTCGTTCCGGCGCCGGGAGGCCTCGGCACCGTAGGTGCATAACCGCGGGTCCGCTTGAGGTTTCTTTTGCAACGCAACACTGGAGGAGTAATCGCGTGACACTGACTAGGAAATCATTCATTTCCTCGGCAGCGCTTGCTGCGTCGGCAGCGGCGCTTGCGCGCGGCGAGCGATCCGATGCCGCGATGATGGCCTTCAACCGCGCACCCGTTCATTTCCACATTCTCAAAGAGGGCGAATACGACCACGCCTGGATGATGAAGACGCTGACCACGGACGCCGCTCACAAGCAGGTGTTCGAATCCGTGTCTCCGATTCTCATCGCTCCCGGCGTCGCGAGCGTTTACATCCACATGCAGAACGCGATGAATGCGCTGCAATTCTCGCACGGCTTCAGCGCAAACAGCGTGGCTACGCTCGCCGTACTGATCGGGCCGTCGGTGGTCTTTGCGCTCAACGACAAAATGTGGACGAAATACCGCATCGGCGCGGCGCTCAAGCTGGACAAGACCAACACATACTATATCTCATCGTCGAGCCTCGATCTGGCGGCCAGCCCCGACGATCCGAACGGGATCTATCAGGATTGGAGCGCGGAAGCGGTGCTCAAGCGTGGCGGAGCGTTCATGGTCTGCCACAACGCGACGACCGCCGTGGCGGGCATGCTCGCCGGGCAGCTGGGGATAAAGCCGGCCGACGCTTTGGCTGACTGGTCCGCCAATATGCTGCCCGGGTTTACGTTCGTGCCGGCCGGTGTCGCTGCGGTGCAGCTTGCGCAAGAAAACGGTTGGAAAATATATACCATCATTTAAGCGGCCGCAGGTCGCTGCTTTGACGAATGATCTAAAACCGCGCGAGGCGCTCGCCGCGCAAAACAGCGGCGCGCTGCTGGTCGACGTACGCGAAAAAAACGAATGGGATAGCGGGCACATGCCCGGCGCCGTTTGGATCCCGATGAGCGAGATCCCGAACCGTTTGTCGGAGCTGCCGCGCGGTCGCGACCTTATTTTCACGTGCCGCTCGGGACGGCGCAGCGGCGAGATCAAACGCTATCTGATCGAAGAACACGGCTACGACCGGGTCCACAACTTGCTTGGCGGAATTCTGGCTTGGGCGACTGACGGATTGTCCGTCGTGAAATGAACGTTCCACGCAGCGCGCGATAGGGTACTTCTGAACACGAACTCGATAAAATATCGCTACGGCGAAATGACGTGGCCCGAGATCAAATACGCCGCTTCCGCTATGGCCGTCGCCGTGATCCCGGTCGCCACGATCGAGGATCACGGACCGCACCTACCGGTGGATACCGACGTCGCGCTGTGCAGCGCCGTCTGCGAGCGAGCCGTCGCGAGCGCAGCGGGCCGCGCGGTGCTCGTGCCGGCGATCAACCACGGCTACAGCCCGCACCACATGGACTTTCCCGGTCCGATTACCATCGGCGCCGAGACCTTCATCCGCTATGGCGTTGACGTCTGCCGCAGCCTGGCGCAGCACGGCTTCCATAAGCTGCTCATCGTGAACGGGCACGGCAGCAACACACCGTTTGTGGACATCATCGCGCGGCTTTCAGTGGTCGAAACCGGAGCGCTCGCCGCTGCAGTCAACTATTGGGCGGCGCCCGGTGTGCGCGAGGTGGCGGAGAGCTTGCGCGAGTCAGACGCGATCGGCGGCATGAACCACGCGTGCGAGTTCGAGACGTCGATCTACCTCGCGCTCAACCCCAACCTGGTGGACATGTCAAAGGCGGTGCGCGAGCTGTCACACGCGCCGAGCAAGAACTATTGGACGGATCTCATCGGCGGCGACGGCCCGCTCGCTATGATGGAGCCGTGGAGCGCGTTGTCGGAAAGCGGCGTCATGGGCGACCCAACGAAGGCCAGCGCCGAAAAGGGCAGGCGGCTGCTTGATGCCGCGTCTCGCGGCATCGTGGAGCTTATTGACGAGCTGCGTGCGCGCCGGCCGGCGCGGCGCAAGGACCATCATTAAGCCGCGCGCTGCTTGGCGGCGCGCCGTTGGGGCTGCGACCCTGGCGGCCGGTTTGAGCTGCGTTGCCTGCACGCCCGTCGCCACCCAAACCGCGCAAACGTCGGCCGGCAACCCGTGGACCATTCACGGCGTGTTGCGCATGGCGCAAACGCGGACGCCAGACAACCTCGTCGGCATGCTCGGCACGCAGGCGATCAACACCGACCTATCGATGTTCTGGGCCGGCTACCTTTTTAATTGGAGCGACGCGAACCAGTTCGTTCCCGAGCTGGCCACCCAAGTACCGACGCTGCGCAACGGCGGCATCAGCCGCGACGGCCTGGCGATAACCTACCACTTGCGGCGCGGCGTCATGTGGCAGGACGGCGCGCCGTTCACCGCAGACGACGTGATCTTCAGCTGGCATGCGGTGATGAACCCCAAAAACATCGTCGTCAGCCGCGACCCGTACGACAAGATCGAGCGCATCGAGAAACTCGGCCCGTATGCGATCGTGGTTCATCTCAAACAAAGGCTCGCGCCGTTTGTCGCTACGTTTTTCACGATGTCCAGCCACACCTACGCCGTGCTCCCCGTGCACCTGCTCGGCAGCCTCACCGACATCAATCGCGCTGCCTACGATGATCTGCCGGTCGGCACCGGCCCGTTTCGCATCGCGTCGAACGAAAAGGGCTCATTGATCAGATTCGTCGCAAATCCAAGCTACTGGCGCGGGCCGCCGAAGCTCAAGGAGATCGACTTCCGCATCATTCCCAACGACAACACCGTGCTGACGCTGCTCAAGACCCACGAAATCGATTTCTATCTGCGCGCCTCCGAATCGCAGGTGCCGAGCCTGCGCGGCATCCCTGGGACGCGCTTGATCGTTTCGCCGTTCACAAGGTTTGCAGATCTAGGATTCAACGCGGGCAGTCCCCAGCTGCGCGACAAGCGCGTGCGTCAGGCGCTTGCCTACGGCACCGACCGGCGCGGGTTGATTGACAAAGTGACGCATGGCGTCAACATGCCGGCCGACAGCGACCAGCCGCCCTTTTTCTGGGCGCACGCTGCGGGCTTGCCGCAGTACGCGTACGACCCGGCGCGCGCCTCAGCGCTGCTTGATGCGGCCGGCTGGCGCATGGGTCATGACGGCCTGCGTCGCAAGGGCGGGGAAGCGCTGCAACTCGTGATGGTGGGGTTCACGGGATCGACGACGGTTTCGGAAACGGAGCAAGTCATCCAGCAGGAGTGGCAACAGCTCGGGATCGGCGTGACGATCAAAAACTACCCGTCGTCGCTGCTGTATGCGCCGCTCGGCGACGGCGGCATCGAGCAGACCGGCAAGTTCGATGTCGCCTTCGAGGAGTGGGCGAACGGGGTCGACCCAGACGAGTCGCTGCTGTTCTTGTGCAGCATGCAGCCGCCGCAGGGCTGGAACATCTACCATTTTTGCAACCGGGAACTTGACGCGGCAGAGGCGGCGGCCGTCGGGGAATACGATCCGGAGCGGCGCAAGGCGGCCTACGCGAAGATTCAGCGCATCTTGGCAGACGAGCTGCCGATCCTGGTCGTGTGGTTCGTGCGCCGCGTCGACGTCGTGAATACCGATCTAAAGAACTACCGGCCGGCGCACGCGGTGACGCCGTTTTGGAATACTTGGGAATGGAGGATCTAGCGCGCGAGAACGTGGGCACGGAGGGACTCGAACCCCCATGGCCTTGCGGCCGGAGGATTTTAAGTCCTCCGCGGCTACCGATTTCGCCACGTGCCCATGAGTCCGACGCGAGCGAAGGCAATTTTCACGGAGTCGGGCTGCACGTCCTACGGTGAAAGCTTGTAGGCGATCAGCGAGTCGTTAGCGGCGACGAACAGCTTGCCGTCCGCGATCGACGGCCCACGGCCGCGCAGCGGGCCGCCGACGCGCCAGCGCCCGAGCGTCGCTCCGCTGCCGCCTGCGAATGCGTCGAGCCAGCCGCCGGCTTCGGTTGCGAAAACGACGCTGCCCCACAGCGCGGGCGATTCGTACATACCCGAGGTTTGGCGCGTCCACATGATTTTGCCGTCGCTCGCGCGCAACGCCGCGATCTCGCCGACCGCATCGCTGTCTGCATATGCGGTAACGTAGATCGTTCCGCCGCCGACTGCCGGCGTGCCGATGAGTTCCGCCATGACCTGAGTGCGCCACACGCTGCGGCCGGTTCGTTCGTCGACCGCGTAATACGTACCGTTCTTGTTTGCCTCGCCGACGAGGTAGCGACCGTCGACGACGAAGCGATTTGGCGATCCGAAGAAATCGTAGTCGTGCGTGTCGTGCGGATTCACCGGTCCGAAGGTCCACACGATATCGCCCGTTGCGACGCCAACCGCGAGGATGGAATCGGCGTACGCATCGGGTCCGGGCGGCGGGTTCGTCATGGGCGTAGGATTGCCCGTGCCGATATACGCGACGCCGCGAGCCGCATCGATCGCCGGCGTCGCCGAGATGCCGCTGCCTGTCCCGGCGTAGCGCTGCGGGAACAGCGTCCATGCGATCCGCCCGGTTTGCGCATCCAGCGCGATTTCGCGGCCGCGGTCCGTCGGCAGGTCCGTGAGGACGTCGATGCCCAGGAGCACCTTGCCGTCGGCAACGACGGGCGAAGCATACGTGTCGTCATTCTTCGACGTATCGCAGATTTTCACGCGCCAGCGCTGCCGCCCGGTTCGCGCGTCGAACGCGGCGGCATCGCACGCGCCGCTCACCGCATACGCGACGCCGCCGGCAACGGCGATCGATCCGATCACGCCGCGCGGCCCGCCGTAGTACCAATACGGCCCGGCGCCCAGCGATGCGCTCCACAGCCGGTGGCCGTCGCGTTCGTCGAGGGCGAGGACGCGGCCGTTCCAGGTGCCGGCGTAGACGATGCCGCCGGCGATCGTCGGCGTCGACGTGATCCGGCTAGCGGCGCGAAACGTCCAGCGGCGCTGCAGCGTCACGCGTTCGGCATGCGAGGGGCCGGCAACGAAACCCGAGTTGTCGTCGTCTCGTCTGTATTCGGGCCAGGGCACGTCGGACGCCGTCAAGGCAAGCGCTGTCACGAATGCGATGAGCATGCCATGATTGTACCCCGAAATGCGGCGTATGGTATACTACTTTGATAGTGGCGAGCGACCGACGCCGGAATAAGAACGACGCGCGATCTTTGATTCGCAAGGTCGGGGTCGCGTTATTATCCGGCTGGGCACTCGCGATTTCGCTGCCGGCGATCGCTTACATCTGGCATCCGGCGGGCGATTTCGGAGTGAGCGTCAATGCGGATCTCGTCGTCGACGATGTCACGCCGGGCTCTGCTGCAGATGCGGCGTCCATCTTCGTGGGCGATCGCATCGACGAGCGCGCCACGCCGCTCGCCGAGCGGCACGTCGCGCCGGCGACGCGCGATCCCGCGCCGGGAGACCGCGAAACGCTGACCGTCATCCACGACGGCTCCCGCCGCAGTGTGACGCTTACCGCGCGGCCGCAGTCTTTTTCAACGGCGTCAACGGTCGAATGGTTGATCGCTAAGCTCGCAACGCTTGCGTTCGTTGCCGTGGGCGCGTTTCTGGTGCTGCTGCGACCGAGTCTGACGACGTGGGGTTTCTTTCTGTATTGCATCGGGACGAGCCCGGGAAGCGACGCCACGTTCTATTCGTTTCTTCCGGTGGTGCCGTTCATCGCGATTCAAGCGGCGTCCATCGCGGTGATCGCCGCCGGTTACGTCGGCTTCCTGCTTTTCGCGTTGGAGTTTCCCGACGACGTTCCACAAACGGCCTGGCAGCGCGCGTGCCGGCGCGCGCTGCCGTTCGCGTTCGTCGCGTTTGTCGGCACGTGCAGCTACGCCAACGTGGCCGGCGGCTGGCTGGGGATTCCCGCGGGAGCGTTCGATACGCTTTGCTCGGGCATTGCCTTTGGAGTCTACGTGGTGGGAGTCTTGTCGTTCGCATCGACCTACGCCGTCGCCGGTCCCGCCAACCGGCAGCGCATTCGCTGGGTGATGCTGGCGGTGGCGATCGCGTTGGGCGGCGTTACGGCCGGTATCGTGGCGCCGCTGCTGCCGGTTGCGCTTCCCGATGGGCTCTTCGTCGCGCTCGGCATTTTGGGATTTTTCGTGCCGCCGATCGTCGCGTACGCGGTCATGCGGCATCGGGTCATCGACGTCACGTTCGTCATCAATCGCGCGCTCGTTTACGGCGTCTTGACGTCCGGCATCATCGGCCTCTTTGCGCTCATCGAATGGTTTGTCGGGCACGTGCTGTCTTCGGCGCGCGTCGCGCTGTTTTTGGAGATCGCCGCGGCCATCGGCTTGAGTTTCTCGCTGAACGCGCTCCACCGCCGCGTGGCGGTGCTGGTCGAAACGCTGTTTTTCCGCGATCGAAGGGCGGCAGAGCGGGCACTCGCGCACCTCGCGACCGACCTGCCAAGCGCGGATTCGGCCGAATCGATCGAGACGCGAATGACCGAGGTCCCATTCGCTGCGTACGGCCTCGCCGCGGCCGCGTTCTTCCGCCGCGATGCAACCGGCGGCTTGCGGCGGACGCTGGCTATCGGCTGGCCGGAAGGGAGCGTAAGCGAATTGAGCGCGGCCGATCCGCTCGTGATCCAGGCCCGGACGGCAGCGAGTCCCATGCGCCTCGATCGCGAGCGCATGCCGGCGGTTTTGGCCCTGCCAATCGCCGTGGGCGACCGACTCGAGGCGCTGGCGCTGTATGGCGCGCACGTGACGGGCGAAGATCTCGATCCGGACGAGGTGCGGGCAATCGGCGCGCTCGCGCACGCGGCGGCCCATGCCTTCGACCATATCGAATTGCTCACGCTGCGCCACCGGACGGCCGAATTGGAAGCGAGATTGAAGCCGAGCTGATGCCGCGGCTATCGCCGATCGTCCAACGATTCGAGGATCGCGTCCGCGCCGTCGACGTAGCGGTGACCGCCCGACGGTTCCCACGGTCGCGCCGCCTGCAGCGCCGAGACAACGGCGCGCGTCGCCGGCGATTTGTTGAGTGTATAAAAATGGATGCCGGGCGCGCCGCGTGCCAGCAGATCGGCGCACTGCAGCGTCGCATACGCGACGCCCAGGTCGAGCACCGCTTCCGGTTGATCGGCGCGCGCATCGAGCTGGGCGAGCAGGCGCTGCGGAATCGTCGCCCCGCACATGCTGGTGAACCGCGCGATCTGCTGCGCGCTCGTAATCGGCATGATGCCGGGGATGATCGGAACGTCGATGCCTGAGCGCCGCGCGCGCTCGACGAACGAGAAATACAGCTCGTTTTCGAAGAACAGCTGGGTAATGAGAAACCGCGCGCCCGCTTCGACTTTCTCGCGCAGGTAGCGCAGGTCCGACTTCAGATCGGGCGCATCGGGGTGCTTTTCGGGGAAGCACGCGCCGCCGATGCAAAATGGATGCTCCGCAGCCGCCAACAAGATCAGCTCGGCCGCGTGGCGCAGGTCGCTCGGCGGCGCGTCCGCCGGATGCTTCGGGGGATCGCCGCGCAGCGCGAGCACGTTTTCGATGCCGGCGTCCGCGATGTCGGCAAGCGTGGCACGCAGCTGATCGCGGCTGGCGCCGACGCACGTCAGATGCGCCATCGCTTCCAAGCCGATATCGTTCTTGATCTTTTTCGTCACGTCGATCGTCCGCGAGCGCGTACTCCCGCCGGCACCGTACGTCACCGAAACGAACGCGGGCTCGAGCGGGCAGAGTGCTGCGGTGGTCGCCAGCAATGCGTCCATTCCGGCGTCATCTTTGGGCGGAAAGAATTCGAACGAGAACGACGGAGCGCCGGCGGCGAGGATGCGGTCGATCTTCACGACGGTCGTGCTGCCATGGCAGTCGTTTCGCGGCGCGGCGCTCCGGCGACCTTCGGCAGGCCAGCCGCTCGGGTGCGGCAAACCAGCACCGGCGCACGCACCAGCTTCCTTCCTCGCACGAGAGTAAGGCCCTATCAGCGTTGAAGATCGTCGTCACCGTCAAGCAAGTACCCGACACCAACGCCGAAAAAGCGCTCGATCCCGCCACGAAGCGCCTCAATCGCAGCACGATCGAAAACGTCCTCAATCCGTTCGATGAATATGCCATCGAAGAAGCGCTGCGCATCAAGGAGAAACTCGGCGCTGCAAGTACCGTGACCATCCTGACCATGGCGCCCGAAAGCGGCCGCGACGTCGTTCGCAAGGCGCTGGCCATGGGTGCGGACGATGCCGCGCTCATTTCCGATTCTGCAATCGCGGGCAGCGACGCAATGGCGACGGCGTACATCTTGGCGCTGGCGCTCAAGCATATCGGCTTCGATCTCGTGATCTCCGGCACGCAGAGCACCGACGCGATCAACTGCATCGTGCCGGCGGCCGTCGCCGAACGCCTCGGCGTGCCTTGCTTGACGTACGCGAAAAAGGTAACCGCCGGCGACGGCAAAGTCGAAATCCAACGCGAGACCGAAAGCGGCTATCTCACTGCGGTGGCGCCGCTGCCGGCCTTCGTTTCGGTGGCAAAAGGCATCAACGAGCCGCGCTACCCGTCGCTCAAAGGCATCATGGGTGCTAAAAAAAAGGAGATCAAGGCGCTTTCGCTTACCGACATCGGCGCCGAGTCCGGCCGTTTCGGCGACGCCGGCAGTAAGACGAAAGTCACGTCGTTTTCATCCGTCGGCGCGCGCCAGAAGGGCACCGTCGTGGCGGTGTCCGACGGCAGGCAAGGCGCGCAAAAGATCATGGAATTTCTCATTGACAAGAAAGTGATCTAACGGCGTGAAGTCCGTCATCGTCTACGTCGAACAAGAAGATGGAAAAGCGCGCCGCATCGGCAGCGAAATGGCGACCAAAGGCGCCGACCTGGGCAAGGCCCTCGGCGTGCCGTCCAGCGCCGTGGTGCTCGGCAAAGGCGCGGCCCAGGTTGCCGACCAGCTGAAAAAGACGCCGCTCGACGCCGTCATTGTCGGCGCGGACATCCCCGTCGACGCCTTCCTGCTCGATCCGGCCGTTGACGCGCTCGAGATGCTCGTCAACGAGCGCGGGCCGTCCCTCGTGCTCGTGCCGGCGTCCAATTCGGGCAAAGACATCGCGGCTCGCCTCGCCGTCCGAACGAACGCCGGTGTCATCACCGAGGCAAACGATATCGCCGCGAGCGACGGCGCCGTCGCCGTGAAGTCGCCGAAATTCGGCGGTTCGGTTATCAGCACGATCGGCTTCGTGGGCGCTGAAAATCAAATCGTGGTGTGCCGGCCCAACAGCTTCGCCGCCCGCGACGAGGCGGGCAAAGGCGAAACGATCGAACTCAGCGCCCCCGGCGGGAAATCGTACCCCGTAGCCATTACGGAAAAGGCCGCTCAAGAAGCTGGCAAGCTGACCGTCGACGAGGCTGGCATCGTCGTGTCCGGCGGGCGCGGCCTCGGCGGGCCGGAGCACTTCGACATCATCGAGGCGCTCGCCGGCGCGCTCGGCGGTGCGGTCGGCGCGTCGCGCGCGGCCGTGGATGCCGGTTGGATCTCGCACCAGCACCAGGTCGGGCAAACGGGCAAATCGGTTTCGCCGCAATTGTACATCGCTTGCGGTATTTCGGGGGCTATCCAACACAAGGTCGGCATGCGCAGCGCAGGCATCATCGTCGCCATCAACAAAGACCCGAACGCTCCGATCTTCGAATTCTGCGATTTCGGCGTCGTGGGAGACATTTTTCAAATCGTTCCCGAATTGACCAAGCTGGTCAAGGAACGCCGCGGCGTCGCCTAACGTTCACCCAGGGAGAAACATTGCGCCGCCTGATCATCGCCCTGTTCATCGTCACCGCCCTGGCCGCAGCGATCGCAGGCCAATCGCCGAACAGCGCCCAAGCGCGCGGCCACAAGGGTCCCGGCCCGAGCCCGACGCCCAGCGAGTCGCCGACGCCGACGCCCGCCGAGCGCATCGCCACGCTGCAGCAGAAACTGAAGGACGACCCCACCGATAAGGAATCCCGCGCCGAACTCGGCGCGCTCTTGATCGAGACCGGGAAGGCGCTCGACGGACGCGATCAAATCGAGCAGGCGATTAAACAAGGCATAGACGACGCTCGGGCCTGGTACTACATCGGGCAAGCCGACAACATCCTCGGCGACCCGGCCGACGCCGCGCTGGCGTTTGAAAAAGCCGAGATCCGCGACCCCGCCAACCCCGCGATCCTCGGCAGCTTGGTCGACGCGTACCTCAGCCTGAATCGCACCGACGACGCGTACCGCATCGCCAAGCGTAGCGTGGAGCTGAATCCGAAAGACGCCACCAGCTACGACTCGCTTGGCACCGTAGAGCTCGATCAGAACAAGCTCGACGAGGGCCGCAAGACGCTGCAGCAAGCCCTGACGATCGACCCTGCCGACTCGCGCGCGAAGCTGCTGATCGCGCGGTCGTATCTTGCCGGCAGCAAGCCCGACCCCGATACCGCGCTGACGCAGATTAACGCCTTGCTCCTGACCGACCCGAACAATGTCGACGCGCTGCGTGCGAAGGCCCAAGCGCTCGCGGCGAAAAACGACGTCGCCGGCGCGGTGGCTGCGCTGCAGCAGGTCATCAAGCTGCAGCCGGATCGAGTGGACGCGGAGCTGGCGGTGGCAGAGCTGTACCTGGACAAGAAGATGATCCCCGAGGCTCGCCAGTCGTTCAGCCAAGCACAAAAAGATCACCCGGCTTCGACGCTGCCCTGGCTGCTCGAAGCCGAATATGACGCGCAGCAAAGAAACTGGACGCAAGCCGCTCTCGAGTATCAATCCGCCCTCGCCATTTCGAGCAGCGATCCCCAGGCGCTCTTCGAGTACGGCCGCGTGCAGCTGACAGGCCTCAACCAGCCGGCCGCCGCAGCGCAAACGTTTCAAAAGTTGCTCGCCCTCCATCCGGATAACTCCGAAGCCGTTTTTTGGCTCGCCCAGTCGTATGCGTCTGGGCGGAAGTGGACCGCGGCACGCGACGAATTCAAACGCGCATTCGATCTGACACACTCGTACCAGGCGCTGTTCAATCTGGGAATCGCGTACTTCAATTTGAACGACTATCGCAACGCCCGGGGCGTGTTCGAGGCGCTGGCTTTCGCGCCGGGTTCGAAGCAGCATCCGAATCCCCAGCTGTGGTACGTGCTCGGTGAAACCGATCGCAAGATGGGCGACAAGCGATCCGCCATCTACGCCTACCGGCAGTTCCTGGCGATCCAACCGTCCGGTCAGGCCGCGAGCAAGGCCCGTTCCTACATCAAGGAACTCGGCGGCTAATTCTTCAGGTCATCAGCGACCCGCGTCACGCCGAGCACGTCACCGGTATCGGCCACCCGGAGCGCGCGGAGCGAGTTGCTGCACTGCTCGCAGGCCTCGGCGAACACATAGATCCCGTAGCGGTCGTCTTTCGTCGACCGGAATTCAACCAACCGGAATTCGCCGGCGCCGTCAAGGCAGTCCATGAAGGCGCGTACATCGATCTCGTGCAGCGTTCTTGCGGCGCGCTCGGCGAAGGCGAACTCGCCCGGCTGCCCACCGGCGACACGATTGTCTGCCGCGCATCTTACGAGTGCGCGCTGCTCTCCGCCGGGGCAGCGGTTGAGGCGGTCCGGCTGGCGCGCACGGACGCGCCGGCGTTTTCGGCGATGCGACCGCCCGGCCATCATGCTGGGCCCGCGCGAGGCATGGGGTTTTGCATCTTCAACAACCTTGCGCTCGCCGCAGCTTGGGCCCGGGAGCAGCTCGGCAGCGTGCTGATCGTCGATTTCGATTATCATCATGGCAACGGCACGCAGGCGTGGGTCGAACGCGCGCTGCACGAACCGGGCGCTCCGTTAGGCTTCATCTCGAGCCACGCATATCCGGCGTATCCCGGCACCGGCGCATTCGACGAGTCGCAGGTCGGCGAGGCGGGCTTCATCGTGGACATCCCGCTGTCGCTCTCCACGGGCACTGACGATTTCCTCGCGGTATGGAGCTTTCTGCTTGCGCCGCTGGCACGGCGCATCGTGCCGAAAACGATCCTCGTGTCTGCGGGCTTCGATTTCTTAGCCGGCGATCCGATCGCCGGACTGCCGGTGGCGCCGCGCGCGGTCGCGGGACTGTGCGAGTTGCTGAAAGCCGTTTCCGCCGAATGCGGGGCAGCGCTCGCCTTCGTCCTTGAGGGCGGCTACTCGCTGGACAACATGCGAAACAGCGGGCGCGCGGTTGCCGGCTCGTTTCGCGACAAAGTCACGGCGTCGGCGGTGCCGCAAGCACCGCTCGACCAGCGGCTGCGGTCGATGGTCGAGCGGATCCTCGGCTCGCTATCGTTGTAGCGGTCGTCTTTTAGCCCTTAAGGCTCGCGCCGATTTTCGCCAGCTCGCGCGGGGCCAAATCCCCCACGAGGGTAAAATTCAAACCGGTGTTGAGCCACGAGACCAATGTGACGCCGGTCTCATACGCGAATTGCCCGGCCGCGCCGCCTACCGAAATCGCGTGTGACTCGCTTTCAAATTTGGGCAGCCGCGCCGACGCACTTTCGAAAAGCGAAAACGTCCGCAACCCGTCGCTGTAGACGAACTGCAGCGCCTCGACGTTATCGTGCGTTGCGACGTTGCCTTTTTCCAGCTGGAAGCCCTCCGGCAGATCTCTCGGCGCGACCAGTTTGAAGTGCACGGCCGCGGCGAGCGGCGTAAGATCGGTCGTGGCCGGCGAATACGCCGCACCCTGAACGAGCATCATACCCGGCGGAACGGAGAGGTCGAAAAGCTCGCTTGGTAAATCGTTGACGTACCGAACGCTGTCGAATTCGGATTTGAACGCGAGCGAGCCGTCCGGATGGTAGCGCTCGCGGCGGAGCACGATCTGGGTTTTTGCGTCGATCCAAAAGCGCTCGATCAAGCTGCCGCTATACTTGGATGTGAGCGAAATGGTGTCCACCGGGCGGCCGGCCACCGAGGTTGCGGCGCCGAGATCGACGGCGTAGTTTTGGGCTGCTCGCGCGACGTCGAACTCGCCCGCCACCGGCGGCGCCGATTCGCTCCATGGATTGCTATAGACGCGTCCGGTGCTCGGCTCGTATTGATAGGTGGTCGTTTCGTTGCTGACGATCAGCCGGCCATAGGCGTCCGCCGGCGCTACATACCAAATGCGCCATGATGTCGGGGCCCGATGTTCGATGCGCACGACGGTTGCCGCCGCGGTACGAGGACCGTAAACCACCGAAGTGACGGTTCCCGCGTACGAGATCCGACTGTCAGCAGCCATGGCCGCACGGAGCAGCGCGATGCCGCTCGAAGCGGCATCGCCCGGCGATGCGCCGAGCGACAAGAACCCCAACGCGGCCGCCGCCGCGAAAAGCTTAGCCGTTGGGCGACGCCGCAGCATCCGACCCGCTCGAGGCGTTGGCGGACGTCAACAGATAGGCGGACCAAGCGGCGTCGCTGGATGGCGAGCCGATGGTTTGCGCGATATGTTCGCGGACGAAATACTCCGACGACAGTGTTGGTGCGGGCCGGTGCGACGCATTATAGCCCAAAATCGCCGCCACCAGGATGACGGCAGCGGCGGGCGCGACGATCGCCGGGCGCAGCGCAGCGCGCAGCTGCTGCCAGGCGGACGGCGCCTGCCGGGCGTGCATGAAAAGCCGAACCTGCGCGGCGATCGAGGCCGGAAACTCGTGATCGTCGCCGAGGGCCGCGCGCAGCGCCTCGTTGAGCTGAAGCTCAGCGTTCAGTTCCGCGCGGCAGAGCGTGCAGGTTTGGACGTGCTGATATACTGCGGCGTCGTCAGCGGCGTCAAGTTGATGATGGACGTAGTCGGCGAGCAGCGCTCGGTAATTCTCACAGGTCATGATGTCTCTAGCTTCTGGAAGTCGCGCACAAAAAGACGTTGGCTGGCGGACGAGAGCAACCCCACATTCGAGTAACGGGCGGCTGCGAACGTTCGTTTCGAAGCCCTGGAAAATTGCCGCGTCCTGCAATGCGGACCGAATTCATCCGGCGCCGCCGATCTGCTCGGCCCGCTGGCGGAGCAGCAACTTCCGCAGTTGCGCGCGAGCGCGATGCAGCCGTGACCGGACCGTGCCGATGGAGCAACCCATGATGTCGGCGATCTCCTGATACGAATACTCATCGACGTCCGCCAAGATCACTACCGCGCGTTGATCCGAGGTCAGCTGGCGCAGCGCAACGTCCATGGCAGGCGACAGCTGCCGTTCGTGATATGTCCCGATGGGGTCGTGCGCCGCGGGCTCGGCGAAGCGCTCGTGGCGCACGTTGTCGTCGGGCAGCGGCTGGGTGAAAACGCCTTTGCGGCGCCGCAGCTCGTCGCGGTGCAGGTTGGTAACGATCCGGTAAATCCACGACAGAAACGACGTCCCCGGGCGAAACGATTGCCAGGCGCGAAACACGCGGATGAACGCTTCTTGCGTCAGGTCGTGGGCATCGGGCCCATTGCCCACCAAGCGGTACGCGTAATTGTACGTCTGCCGGCCATAATTCGCCATCGCCTGTTCGACGAACGCGATCTGCTCGGGCGTAGGCGGCAAATCTTGGCGAGTCCTTGGACTCATCGCGCAGGTCGCTTTTGGCGACGGGCCGATGCAAACCTGGTAGCGGTCGTTTCGAGACGACCGTCGACGACAAGGTCGCTACGTTCCTCGCGCGAAGCTCGACGCCTCGATGATCGTCGATTTTCACATGCACACGACGGAATCCGACGGCGTGCTGCCTCCCTCCGCGCTGGTCGATCTTATTCGAAACGTCGGCATCGACTTCGTGTCAATCACGGATCACGACACGCTCAACGCATATGAAAAGCAACCCGAGGCCTTCGCTGCCATCGAACGTCGTCTGGTCCGCGGACTCGAAGTAAGCTCCCGCTGGGAGAGCTACGACGTGCATCTGCTGGCCTACAACATACCCCTTGGACCGACACCGCTGGCCGCGCTCATCGGCGACCGGCCGGCCGCGCGCCGCGCCCGCGCGAAACGCATCGTTGAAAAACTCACCGGGCTTGGGATCGGCGTCACGGAGGCGGACGTGCGCCGACAAGCGTGCGGTGAAATGGTGAGCCGGGCGCACATCGCCCGCGCGCTGATCGAAAAACGCATCGTTCGCGACGTGAGCGAGGCATTCGAGCGCTATTTGGGCCGCGGCGCAGCCGCCTTCGTGCCCATATCGGCGCCGGCGTCTGCAGACGTCATCCGGGCGACCCGCGAGAGCGGCGGCGTCTCGGTGATGGCGCATCCGTCTCGCGGTGGCGCAGCCGCCGCGATCGTCGAGCTCGTCGACGCCGGCTTGCAGGGCCTCGAAGTGTTTTACCGGGCCCACGACTCCAACGAGACCGATCACTACCACACGATCGCTCGCGACCTGAAGCTCGTCATGACGGCCGGGTCGGATTTTCACGAACCAAGCGAACAGCTGCCGACACCGGGCTGCGACGTCGAAGGCAAGGATATCGAACCGTTTTTGAACCTGATCGGTCGCTGAAAACTAGCGCGCCGCTGAAATCGCCTCCGCGGCAGCGATCACGCTGCGCAGAAAGCACGCCGTGGTCACCGGCCCCAAGCCTCCGGGCACCGGTGACAACGCTCCTGCGATTTGCGCGACGGCCGGGTCGACGTCGCCGACAATTTCCGAGCCGCTGAGGTTGGTGCCGACGTCGACCACGACCGCCCCCGGTGCGATCATATCCGGCGTGACGAACCTGGGTTTGCCGAGCGCGGCGACGACCACGCCGGCCTCGCGCACGACCTTCGCGAGCTCTTGCGTCCTTGAGTGGCAGAGCGTGACGGTCGCGTCGCTCGCCGCGAGCAGCAGCGCGACCGGTTTGCCCACCACGAGCGATCGGCCGATGACGACCGCGCGCATGCCCGGCAGCCGTACCTTCGCGGCTGCAAGCATCTCCATGACCGCTCCCGCCGTAGCCGGTACGAAGCGCGGTTGCCCCGCGGTTAAAAGGCCGAGCGAGCACGGATGAGCGGCATCGACGTCTTTCTGCAGCGGTATCGCGGCGACGAAGCGGCCGAAATCGAAGGCGCGCGGCAGCGGCCGCTGCAGCAGCGCGCCGTGAACGGCATCGCGAGCGGCCTCCGCGCGCACGACGGCAAACGCGTCGTCGGCGTTGTCAGGATCGAGGGTCAGGATGCGAACATCGATCCCCGCAGGCTCGCCTCGGCGCTTGATGCTGTGCGCGTACACCGAGCCGGCGGGATCGTCGCGGCCGACGAAGACAACAGCGCGCGGCACGATGCCGCGGCCGCGCAGCGCGTTCGCGCGCGAATGTACTGCTTCGGTGATGCGGGCGGCGAGCGCCCGTCCATCGAGGATGGTCGCGGTCATGGCCGGCCTTGTTGCTCTACGTCCGCCTGAACTTTTCCCAGCACGACTTCGACCAGCACGCCCACTTGCGCGAGCGTATGCTGCAAGCGTTGCAAGAGGTCGTCGGCGCGCGCGCGGTCTTTCAGGGCCTTCGCGTTGATCGAGACGTTGAACCCGGCGCCGCGCGCAGCCGACGCCGCGAGCAGCGCCGCGCAGCCGACGTCGCTGATCGCGTTGGGGTTGCCGAATTCGGCGAGCTCGACCGCCAAGAGCGCGGCCTCGCACGCCATTTCGGCGACGTGCAGCGGCGGCAGGGCGGCACCGAACAAGGCAGCTTGAATCGCGGCCGACCGGCCGATTTTTTCTGCGTCGGTCGATTTGGGCAGGCGATATGCTTGGCTGACGCGGTCGAATGCTTCGGCATCTTCATCGACACCGGCGACAAAGCGCGCCGTCAACGATTCCGCCTCGTCCGCGATGCGTCTGGCACGCGGCGCGACACGTTCGAACCTAGGCGATCCGCTCGTCAGCAGCGCCACCATGCGGAGCAGAGCGGCGCTCATCGCGCCCGCGGCGGCCGACGCGCTGCCTCCGCCCGGCGTCGCTTCGCAAGATGCGAGCCGGTGCGAGAACGCGTCGAGCGACATTTCCGAGTACTTCAACGGCACCGCCAGAAAAAGAGAAGGCCGCCCTGCCGCTTTTGGTCGGGGCGCCCTTCATCCTTTTCGCGTGGTTTGTATCGGCCTTTAGACGGCCTTCGCGTTATGTATTGTAATGCAACGTGACCTGCGACGCCGCATTCGTCGTCGGTGCGGTCGACGTGATGCGCAGGGTCACGGTGCCGCCGCTGGCCACATTGAACGACACCTGTTGCGAGAAGTTGCCGCTTGCGTCGGCCGTCAGGTCTGCGGAATAACTGCCCGCCGGAATGACGAAGATGCCGCCGAACGACGCGGCACTGGCTGCTACGACGTGAATGCGTGAGTTCGGCAGCGTTGTACCGGAAACGGTAAACGTCCCTCCGACCTTCGAGCCGTTTGCCGGCGTGACGTTGTGAATGTAGTTATTGACGATGGTCGTACCCGACGTGAATGACCAGCTTTGGTCGAAGCCCACGCCGCTGGTCGAGCGGCCGGTGACGCGGACCGTATGCTGCACCGCGGAGAGCCCGTATGGCGGGATGAAGACGAAGTACCCGCTGGCGATCTCGGTCGTGCTCGATACGTCGCGTCCATCCAGCGTGATGTGCACGCTGTTCGGATCGACCGATTGGCTGAAGTCGCCCCGTATCGTCGGCTTGACGGAACCCACGACGGCGCCGTTCGCCGGGCTCAGATTTATCAATTGCACCGACGACTGAGTCGAACCGCCGCGACTCGTCACCGTGACGGTATTGTTGCTAGAGTTGTAATCGACGGCGGCGCCCAGCGACTGCGAAATGAAACGCAGCGGCACGAGCGTGCGCGCGCCGATGAGGAACGGCGCAACGTCGACCGAGACTTGATTGCCGTTGACGACCGCGGTGCGCGACCCAATGGTAAGCTGAACCGTCGTCCCGTCACGCCCCGTAGCGTTGATGACGCCGTTTGCATAGACGACGCTCGCTCCGAGCGCCTCAAACACCCCGCGCAGCGGAACGAAAACCCGTCCGGAGCGCTCGATGGGGGGTTGATCGTAGTGCTGTTGGGTGCCGTTGATGTAGATCGTGACCGTTTGGGCCTCTGCCCGCGGCGTTGGCCCCGGGCCGAGCGCCATAACGACGCCGCCGATGAGCGCAAGTCCGACCATCGCGCTGCGCGACAGCGTGCGACTATAAGTCATATGTCGTGCCTCCTTACCAGGATATCGTGGACGTCGAAAGTAACGAAAAAATTCAAGAACTGGTGCGATTGCAATCATATACCCACGTTCTGTCGTTACCTTACTAACCAAGCAACCGCTCGCTGCCGCCTTGACCCGGCCGGGCAGCGGTCGCCGTTGGGCGGCCGCCTGAGGGAGACCGATTTTCGTGTCCGACGTTAAAGATGCGGGGCTTGCCGAGCACGGTCGCGGCCGCATCGCATGGGCGGCGCAGAGCATGCCGGTGCTGCGCGCGATCGAAAGTCGGTTTGCGTCGCAGAAGCCGCTCGCCGGGATCCGCGTGGGCGCATGTCTGCACGTGACGGCCGAAACCGCAAATCTCATGCGCGCGCTGGCGGCCGGCGGCGCGCAGGTTGCGCTGTGCGCGAGCAACCCGCTTTCCACGCAGGACGACGTCGCCGCGGCGCTGGCCGCTGAAGCCATGGACGTGTTCGCCGTCAAAGGCGAGGATAACGACCGCTACTATGCCCACATCGAGGCGGTGATCGCCTCGGATCCACACATCACGATGGACGACGGCTGCGATCTCGTCACCACCATGGTCACGAAATTCCCCGCTAAGCTCGCCGGGGTCATCGGCGGCACCGAGGAGACGACCACCGGCGTCATCCGGCTGCGCAGCATGGAAGGCGACGGCAAGCTGAAGTACCCGATCGTGGCGGTGAACGACGCGCTCACCAAGCACTTGTTCGACAATCGCTACGGCACCGGCCAAAGCACGCTCGACGGCATCGTGCGCGCCACCAACGTGCTGCTCGCGGGAAAAACCATTGTGGTGGCGGGATATGGCTGGTGCGGCCGCGGCATTGCGATGCGCGCGCGCGGTATGGGAGCGCAAGTGATTGTGACTGAGATCGACGCCACGAAAGCGCTCGAGGCATCGATGGACGGGTTTGCGGTGATGCCGATGAACGAGGCCGCCAAGCGCGGCGACATTTTCATCACCGTTACCGGCAACGCGAAGGTGCTGCGCGAAGAGCATTTTCTTTCGATGAAGAGCGGCGCGCTTATCGCGAACAGCGGTCACTTCAACGTCGAGATCGACATCGCCGCGCTCGAACGCCTGGCGGAAGGCGACAAGCATGCGCCCCGCGAGTTCGTCGAGCAGTATCGCCTCGGCGACGGCCGCACGCTCTGCCTGCTGGGAGAAGGCCGCCTGATCAACCTCGCGGCGGCGGAAGGTCACCCGGCCGCGGTCATGGACATGTCATTTGCCAACCAGGCGCTGGCGGTGGAGTACTTGGTCGGCAATCGCGGTAAGCTCGAAGCAAAAGTCTTCGGCGTCCCCAAAGACATAGATGCCGAAGTCGCTCGGCTCAAACTCGAAGCGCTCGACGTTTCGATCGACGTGCTCACGCCGGAGCAAGAGCGCTACCTCGCCTCGTGGAATGAAGGTACCTAAGGAGAGCGTACATGGCTCACAAGCGTTTGTTCACCTCGGAAAGCGTCACCGAGGGTCATCCCGACAAAATTGCCGATCAAATTTCCGACGCCGTGCTCGATGCGATACTCAAAGAAGACGTGCGCGGCCGGGTCGCGGTGGAAACGTTCGTGATCACGGGCCAGGTCCACATCGCCGGAGAGATCTCGACCAACGTCTACGTGGACATCCCGAAAGTCACTCGCAACACCATTCGCGAAGTCGGCTATACGAGCCACGAGTTCGGCTTTGACGCGGACACATGCGGCATTTCGGTTTCGATCGACGAACAATCGCCCGACATCGCTATGGGCGTCGACCGTTCGCTGGAGGTCAAGGCCGGCCAAACACAGGGCAAGGAAGAATTCGACCTGATTGGTGCCGGCGACCAAGGCATGATGTTCGGTTTTGCGTGCCGCGAAACCGAAGAACTGATGCCGATGCCGATCGTGCTCGCGCATCGCATTACTCGGACGCTGGCCGCGGCGCGGAAAAACGCCGTCGTAGATTTTCTACGCCCAGACGGAAAGTCGCAGGTCACCGTCGAGTACGATGGTTTTAAGCCGGTGCGCATCGATACGATCGTCGTTTCCGCTCAGCACGCCGACGACTACGACATCGGCGTCATCCGCAAAAACGTGCTCAAGCACGTCATCGAGCCCGCGGTTCAGGGTTATCTGCCCATCGACGAGCAGACGAAGATATTCGTCAATCCCACCGGGCGATTTGTCATCGGCGGTCCGCTGGGTGATGCGGGTTTGACCGGCCGCAAGATCATCGCCGACACGTACGGCGGCATGGCACGGCACGGAGGGGGCGCGTTCTCCGGCAAAGACCCGACCAAAGTCGATCGCTCCGCCGCGTATGCTGCCCGGCATGCCGCAAAGAACGTCGTTGCGTCAGGCATTGCGGATCGCTGCGAAATCCAAGTCGCGTACGCTATCGGCGTCGCGCACCCGGTTTCGATCATGGTCGATTGCTTCGGCACGAGCCGGATCGACGAGGCGAAGACCAGCCGGCTCGTCGCAGAGATGTTCGACTTGCGGCCTGCCGCGATCATCGACCGGTTCAATTTGCGCCGACCGATCTACAAGCAAGTCGCGACGTACGGCCATTTCGGCCGGCCGGACTTGGACTTGCCATGGGAAAGGCTCGATTTCGCGAAACGCCTGCGCGAGGCCGCCGGCGTCGCGGTGGATGAAGAAAAATTCCCGCTGCCGGTCCTGAAATAGATCGAATCTCTGCAGTGATTCGACCGCAGGTCGATGATGGGCGCGAACGAAGTTCGCGCCGCTACAAGCTTGATTGAGCGCAAACGAAGTTCGCAGCGCTCCAACCATTAACGGAGTCGCGAATGAACGCGCCTGAACGCTTTGCGGCTGCGTGCGCCGGGCGCCCCGTGGATCGCATTCCGGTCTGGATGATGCGCCAAGCCGGCCGCTATCTGCCGGAATATCGCGCGGTGCGCGAACACGTCGATTTTCTCACCCTGTGCAAGACGCCCGAGCTGGCAGCGAAGGTATCGCTCCAGCCGGTCGAACGCTTCGGAGTCGACGCCTGCATCGTCTTCTCAGATATTTTGATTCCCGTCGAGGCCATGGGCGCGCCGATCGAGTTCGGCGACGCAGGTCCGCGTCTCGCCCAGCCGATCCGCAGCTCGGCAGACGTCGACCGCCTCCACGTGCCGGATCCAGACGCGGAGACCCCCTTCGTCATGGAAGCGCTGCGCCGCACGCGCGCCGTCTTGGACAATCGCGCGGCGCTCGTCGGCTTCAGCGGCGCGCCGTTCACGCTTGCGGCGTATTTGGTGGAAGGCGGTGGATCGAAAAATTTCGCCGCCGTGAAGTCGTTGATGTACGCGGAGCCGCGCGTCTTGGACGCATTGCTCGCGAAGTTATCTGATGCGGTTTCGGAGTACGTCGCCGCTCAGGCCGCCGCGGGCGCCCAGGCGATTCAGATCTTCGACACGTGGGCGGGTGAATTGGAGCCTAGCGCGTACGAGCGCTTCGCGATGCCCTATCAAGCGGCGGTGATCGAACGCGTCAAGCGCTGCGGCATCCCCGCCATTTTGTACGCCAATAACTGCAGCCCGATTCTGGAACGCATGGCGCGCACCGGCGCAAACGTGCTGAGCGTGGATTGGCGGCTCGACCTTGCCGAGGCGAGGGCGCGTACCGGTGGCCGCTGCGCGCTGCAGGGCAACGTCGATCCGTGCGCGCTGCTGTCCACGCCCGAAGTGACGATCGCCGCGGCGCGCGCCGCCATGCAGTCCGCCGGACCGATCGGTCACATTTTGAATTTGGGCCACGGCATCTTGCCGAAGACGCCGTTGGCGTGCGCGCATGCGTTTGTGGCTGCCGCTCGCGAATATTCGGAGTCCGGCGTTGGGATGGGCTGACCGGACCGGCGTCGTCCTCGCTCAACTCGGTGGGCCCGATATCCTCGACGACGTCCGTCCCTTTCTCTACAATTTTTTCCTGGATTTGATCCCCGACAACCTGCGCGCGCCGCGTCCGCTGTGGAAGCCGATGGCTTGGGCGTTGTCGACCTGGCGGGCGCCGCGTTCGAAGAGCCTGTACGCGGCCATCGGCGGCGGTTCGCCGCTGCGCGCTCAAACCGAAGCGCAGGCGGACGCACTGTGCGCCGAACTGCGCCGCCGTGCTCGGCCGCTCCCCGTGTACGTGGCGATGCGCAACTGGCATCCGGACAGCCGCCGGGCGCTGCGCGCTGCGCAAGCCGACGGCGTCGAGCGCCTCATCTTCTTGCCGCTGTACCCGCAGTACTCATTTGCTACCACTCGCTCCAGCCTCAACGAACTGAGACGGGTCATTTCGCTGTCTGCGTACCGCCCGGCCGTCAACGTCATTGAGGAATATTGCGAGCAGCCGCGCTACATCGAAGCGCTGGTCGAGCTCATCCGGCGCCACCTGGCGGCGTTCAAGACGGACGCAGCCGGAATCCGGCTGATCTTTTCCGCCCACGGATTGCCGGTCAAGTACGTCGCGCGCGGCGATCCCTATACCGAACACGTGCGGCGCACCATGCGAGCGACGCTGGCGAAGCTCCAGCATCCCGGTCCGACGCACCTTTCGTTCCAAAGTCGGCTCGGCCCGGCCAGCTGGCTGCAGCCGGCCACCGAAGCGCTTATTGCGCAACTCGGGCACGAAGGCGCAAAGGCCGTCTGCGTCGTGCCGGTGGCGTTTGTTTCCGAACACGTGGAGACGCTCAACGAGATCGACATTCAATACGCGCAGGTTGCGCGCGATCACGGCATCGCTGAATTCGGACGGGTCTGCGCGGTAAAGTGCCACCCGTCGTTTATTGCGTGTCTCGCCGATCTCGTCGAGGCGGCAATCGACGGCGACCCGCTCACCGTGCAGGCTGGAGCGGCTGCCTCCGGGGAGACGTCATAACATGCCCGACGTCGACGTCGCGGTCATCGGCGGCGGCATTTCCGGTCTCACCTGCGCCCACGTTCTTCGCCGCCGAGGAATGTCCGTAATGCTGCTTGAGGCGGCGAGCGAAGTGGGCGGCTGCATGAAGACCGCGCGCGTCGGGCCGTACGTTGCCGAAGGCGGTCCGCAAGGCTACTCGGTGACCCGCGAGTTTTGCGAGCTGGTCGAGGAGTTGGGATTGTCCGCCCGGATCTGCCCGTCGGAGAAAAACGCCGCGAAAAGGTACTTCTTCGCGCGGGAACAGCTGGTCGCCGCGCCGATCGCGCTGCGCGAACTGATCCGCTCCCCGCTGCTTTCGGCTGCCGGTAAACTTCGGTTGTTGGGAGAGACGCTGGTTCGCACGCGCACCGGCGACGTCGACGAGTCAGTTGGAGCGTTCGTCCGCCGGCGAGCGGGTCGCGAGGTTCTCGACCGGATCGCGGCGCCGGTTGTTGCCGGCATCTTTGGGGGCGATCCGGAACGGCTCTCGATGCGAAGCGCGTTTCCCACGCTGGTGCGGATGGAACGCGACCAGCGCAGCATTTTGCGCGCGGCGCGGGCCTTCATGCGGACGAGCGCTGCAACGGGGCGGCCAGGCTCCGCCACCTTCGACGAGGGAAACGACGTATTACCGAAGGCGGTCGCCGATCGGCTCGGCTCGGCCGTGAAGTTGCAGGCCCCGGTCGTGCGCATGACCCGGCGCGACGAGCGGTACGAGCTCGATTGCTTGGGCCCCGCCAGGTTTCGCGTTTTTGCGCGCCGCGTTGTCGTGGCCACGCCTGCGGATTCCGCCGCCGAGCTGTTGAAAGCGCTCGAGCCCGAAGCAGCCGACGAGTTGTGCGATATCGACTACGTACCGATCGTGCAAATCATCTTTTCGTACCCGCGCGAGTCTGTCGGCAGACCGCTCGACGGGTTCGGCTTTCTTGCGGCCCGTGATGCCGGGCTGCGCATCCTCGGCGCCGTTTGGACGTCGGCCGCGTTTGCCGGGCGCGCCCCCAATGATCGGCTGCTCGTCGCGGCGTTCATGGGCGGGGCGTTCGATCGATCCGTCGTGGACCGGAGTGACGCCGAGCTCGCGGCCATCGCCGACGAGAACGTTCGACGCGCGATGCGCATCGCGCGCGGCCGGCCGTCGATCGTAGCGGGGTTTCGTTGGGATCGCGCGATTCCACAATATGCGATCGGCCATGCGGAGCGGGTGCAGCGCGTGGAGACGGCGCTGGCGCGTCATCCGAATCTCAGGCTGGTAGGCAACTATCTGCACGGTATCTCGGTAACGGATTGTATTCGCGAAGCGCGCAAGGCTGCGGAGTCGATGTCCAGCCCCACTGCCTGACTGGCGGACGTCCTGTGGACGGCACCCCGAAGGTCGCGCGTCAAAAAGATCGCGCGCTGGAATATTCTCCTCGGCGGCGCAAAGCGCTGAATGCCCGCTCGAATTCGTGCCACCGCACGAGGTCCGACGCGAGCACGGCGCCCCAGCGCTGGTACGCGGTTACGTCATCGGCGGTCGGCGCCAGGTCGGCGCTTTCAACCGCGTCCTCGAGCGCGCGAAGCGCGACGCCGACATAGTGCAGGGTGCCGATGCTGGTTTCGGGCACGCCGATGGAATCATCCGGGGAGGTCGCCGGCGGCGCGCCGGCCAGCGATCGAATTCGCCGCGCAAGCCTCGAACTTGCGTTCGTGCCGGCGTGCCGATCGAGTCTATCGGCGGCCGAGCGCGCGCCGGCATAGGCTGATAGGGCGCTGACCCGCAGGTTTTCGATCGCGCGCGTCAGCTCGAATTGAGCCCGCAAGTCGGCATCCGAAGCTCGAACGCGCGGATCTTTGGAAAGCACGAGCGGCCGCACCGAGACCCGGCCGTCGACGATGAGCCGAACGGTGTAACGCCCCGGGGGCGCCCACGCGCCCGCAGCGTCGCCGGATTCTTTCGCGATCGCAGCAGGCGCCGCGTACCGCATGTCCCAAGCAAACCGATGCATGCCCGCAGCAGCCTCCGGCGCCGCGGCGCCGCGCGCCCAATACAGCGGATACTTCAGGTCCTCAACATCTGGCGGTTTCGGAACGTCCGCGCTCGAATAGCGGCGCACGACGGCACCCGACGAATCGCGTATTTCAATGACGAGCGCGCCGCGTGCAGCTGACGCCAGGTAGTAGTCGATAAACGCGCCGGGAGGGCGATTTTGCCCAGCCGGTTCTTCGGGCGGGAGACGCTCGCCGCGGTCGTCGGGTGGCCGCACGCGGAGCGCGTTTTCCGGCGAGAACAACCATGCAGCCGCGCGTGCCAGATTGGGAGAAACCTCGCGCAGCGGCGACAGATCATCCAGCACCCAAAACGCCCGGCCGTGGGTGGCCACCACCAGCGAGTTGTCGCGAATCGCAAAGTCTCTGATCGACGTCACCGGCAAATTCAGCTGGAGCGGATGCCAGTAGCCACCGTCGTCGAATGAGACGTACGCTCCAAGCTCTGTGCCGGCATAAAGCAGACCGCGCCGCACCGGATCTTCGCGCACGACGTTGACGTAGGCGCCATCCGCAATACCGCTTGTCGTTCGAGCCCACGTTCTGCCTCCGTCGCGCGTTCGGTAAAGATACGGCCGCACGTCATCCAGCCGATGTCGATCGACGGCGGCGTACGCGATATTGGCATCGAAGCGTGAAGCCTCGATCATGCCGACCTTGCTCCAGGCGGTCAATCCGGGCGGCGTCACGTCGCGCCAATGTTTCCCGTCGTCGCGCGTAAGCCATACCTTGCCGTCGTCCGTGCCGATCCAGATTTCGCGCGCGGAGATCGGCGATGGGGCGATCGCGTAGATCACGCCGCGCCTTGGACCGGCGCGTAGGTTGTCGGCCGCCGTTGTGGCATCCAGGTTCGCGGGAACGCCCGGATTCGGTCGCGTGAGGTCGGGACTGATGATTGACCACGTGCGGCCGCCATCGAGCGTGCGGAACAGCATTTGACTGCCGAAGTACAGCGCGTGAGGGTTCGCAGGCGAAAACGCCAGCGGCATCGTCCACGCCGAGCGGTAGTATCCGGGGAACGCCAGGTACGGGGTGATGTCTTTGTCTTGCAGCGACGCGAGATCGACGCGCCCGACGTTGCCGTGGAATATCCTCGTCGGGTCAAGCGGATCGGGCACTGCGTAGCCGCTCTCGTCGCCGGTAGGCGCGCGCCAATCGCGAAAACTCAGTCCGAGGTAGTCGCCGCGCGTCGGGGTGCTGGCCGTGCCGCTGTCCTGCTGCGCACCGTACACCCAAAATGGAAAGCGACTGTCCGCAGCCACGTGATAAAATTGGCCGGTCGGCTGATTGTACCAAGAACTCCACGTCGCGCCGCCGTTGAGGGAAACAGACGCGCCTTGATCGCTGCCGAGCACGAGGTGCTGATCATCTGCCGGATCGA